>SDBT01015793.1_pt1 | contig 11988 bp, 22 predicted proteins | sample 2277101 | NCBI WGS metagenome assembly SDBT01 (sample SAMN10404973, study PRJNA504765) | marine sediment metagenome | isolation source: marine sediment core GS10_PC15, 103 cmbsf | place: Arctic Ocean: Southern Knipovich Ridge | collected 2010
GTCTGAGATTCTAAGAGTCCGGTCTCTTGGACTCCAAGATTATCTGTCAAATTTTGTAGAAGAATATGAATGTTTAGTCCTGGAGTGGTTGGACAAAGCGATTTTGAGGGCGAGAATCGACATCCTGGCTGAAAGGTTGAGTTAAAACCACGAGATCTTGGTTCATACACCTTAACTAAAGAACAAAATGCCTAAGTATCGACTTGATTTTGATGCTGAAATCGCTAAGGAGTTTGTTCCTAGACTTAATAAGTTTCAGGGTTTTAATATCCTGGAAGATTATGATGTAATCGCTGTCAAAATCACATTCAACTCTGATTTGTATACAGGGAATGTGGGCGAAGTTTTAGACGTGTTCACCGAAATGATCGAAGCCGGTGCCGTCGTTGTAGGGTGGGGTGATGTTACGTAAAGACAGGATATCTTTACTAATCACACGGGTCCTGGAGTGGTTGGATTTGTCGATTTTGAGGGCAAAAATTGATATTCTCATTGAAAGTGCACAAAATGCCTTACTTCGCTATAAAAGAACGAACCAGTAAGCAGGATATATGTGTTTGTGCTGAGCCTACAATTGAAAATGTCGAGGCCGAACGGATGCTCGGTCCAGGTGACTGGGTGATCCGAGAAATCAATGAAAACGAAGCTCAGGAATGGTACAAGGACTGGTACAATGGACACAACATTCAAGAGGACGCCTGTATTGTTTGCGGGAGTCCAAGAACCCGCATTCTACGTGGGTTGCAAGTTTACCGTGCCTGTAAAGATTGTGGGTACGAATCATGATTTCAAAATTCTTTGATTTTACTTGGAGAAATTAGATGGATGAATACGTAATACGTTGTACACCAGAGCTAACCAAACAATTTTACGTAAGTATGCACGAATTGGGGTACACTGGACCTTCCAATGCTACTACAATAGTCTACCGGCCTCAGTATTTGCCGCACCCAGAGGCACTAGCAATATTCAAGAAAATGGAGGCTCTTGGAGCCGAGTACACTATAAACTTAATGGTGGTAGCAGGTAACGAAACCAAAATCAAGGAGAAAGGTGATCATGATTGAATATACACTCCAAGCTAACCACAAAGTATTAGTGGAGTATATTTGGAGGTTTTTGGATTTAGGTTTCAATATCCCTAGAGGGTTGAAACCTTCTGATAGTATGACTATAGTGTATGAAGCCGAGAGTCCTGATCCCGAAATAATTGAATTATTTACGGAACTCGGTGAGCATACGTGTATAACGCTACTAACGTCACACTCCAAGTTTTCTAGATACAAGGTTTGGGTGAACAAATGCTAAGATACACTATCACGTTTGGGCACGAATTACGTCGTAAGCACACGGCAATATTTAACTTATTGGATTTAACGGTTATTGGCCATTTTCGACCATTTCAAATAATTGTAGAAGCCCCTACAAACGAAATGTGTGATCTTTTTGAAGCAATGAAAAAAGACGGCGCCAAGATTGTGATAACAATGGAAGTGTACTGTGAAGAAAACAAAGATCGACAAAAAGAGTTAAAGGCAGAACGAGACCGCATAAACAAACAATTGGGTATCTTGAAATCTATAGAATATATCAAGAATCTTGCCGTATTACGTATGGATACGTATATTTATATCTCCGGTGAAGAACTAGCACCCATTAAAACTAACATAATCAACATCTTGGAGAAGAGATATGAACAGACTGAAAAACACTAGAGGGTATTTGTGCGGAGGAATGGAATTCGCAGACGGTTTGGGTGTCGATTGGCGACGGAAAATTATCGATTCTACCAAAAATTTTGGAATTACTTGGATGGATCCAACCAACAAGCCTATTGATATTGGTATCGAGGACCTGGAAAACCATGAACTTCGCAAAAAGCTAAAGAGTCAAGGAAACTGGGAAAAAGTTGCCGAAGATATGCGAATCATCCGCTGTGTTGATCTTAGGATGGTTGATATTTGTGATTTCATGGTCGTGTATATTGATACCTCGATACATACTTGCGGAACTTATGAAGAGTTGTTCCTAGCCAACAGACAAAAGAAGCCGATTATCGTTAGAATCAAGCAAGACAAAGGCCATTGCCCTGATTGGTTACTAGGTACCTTGCCCCATCAACTGATTTTCAGTACTTGGGTTAATGTGATTTGGTACTTAAATAGCGTTGATCATGGGAGTTTGACACCGCATAAGCGTTGGTACTTCTTTAACTTCAACTCTTAAGGTGATTATGTGAAAAGATTCCTAGAAACCATTTTGAAAACCACAGTTTACGGGGTACTGCTAATAATGGCTGGAGCTTGTTGGGTAGTCGTCTTCATTTTACTCTTAGCTGTTTGTGTATTAACAGCTAAGAGTATACTTTGCTAATACGCAGAGATTTGTTTATGAGCGCATACCTAGCAGAGTGAATACTACTTCTTAAGGTAGACAAGATGAAGAAAACTGGGAGTTTAAGATTATTTTTCGAGGTGTCAGGGTTACTGTGTTTGTTTTTATTGTTAAATATCGGTTTTGGGTATTGGCTTTATTTTTGGGGTTAAACAGTTCTCTTTCTTCTTAAGGTTAAACAATGCAAGCCGTATACGTAAATTGGGGGGGATGCTCGGTCCACAGATGGGTGGACTGATTGTGTCGATATCGAATTAATTTGTACTAACATACACACTTTAGGGTACCTGGTTAAAGAAGACGCCAATACGGTGTGCGTAGCTGCGAGTGTTGATGATGTAACAGGTCAAGTCAGTGGGCTTATATTCATTCCTAAGGTGAATATTATTTCGAGAAAGGATATTAGCTATGAATAATTTTGAAACTAAACTTTTGAGAGTAACAATTTGCGGTGTTCTTGTGATTTTGACTGTAGCTACTTGGGTATGCCTTAGTGGTCAATAGTCTACTTTTACAACTCCATGAGGTTTGTATACGCCGAGGCAGTTCTGTGAAGCGATTCGTAAATACAAGAGATGGGTACGTTTTTGTTTGTACCTAGGTACTCTTGCAATGATTTTCACTTTGGTTTTCAAATAAAGGGAGATTATGGTAACAGAAGAAGAATTGGAGCGTGTACTTGGAAGTATCCGTACTGAGGACAGAAATGATTTCCTCACGGAATTGGACGATTACTTGTTTGGTGGGCGTAACGATTCTGAGTTTTACGCATTATTGAGGATATTGAACAATTGAAACTCATCAAAACTAAGAAACAATTGGCTCGTGCAGTTTTCCAAGGTGACATTGTCCAGACGTGGGAGTCCGAGGGACCTTGTCCTAGATACTGTAAATCCTCTGCCACGATGTTTTTAGTTAATGGTGAAGAGCATTTAGTTTTCGCGAGTCTCGAGAAAATACAAAATGAACTTAGATCCGATAAAAGATTGAAACAACACCCTGTTTTGGGGCTCAGAACAATGAAAGAAACCAAAACAAAAGAAAATGGTAAAACCATGTTCAGATGTTCTTTGGGTGATTGTCATGGTTCTGTATTTTCAGATGACCCACGGAACATGATATCTTAAGAGAAACAGTCCGTAGACTATACAAAGAGTCACTAATTGAAGAGGACAAGCTTCTTAGTGTCCTAGATTCCAGAATCAGTAACCGACCGGATTGGTTGACTTTTGAGAATTTGCAAGGAAAATGATACAAGATACTGTAAACAAAATCAAAGACCACTTTGCCCGGAGGTACGATGACTCGTCAAGATAAGTTGCTGATTTTGAAATTATTTGAAGCTGAATTGAAACGTTTAGGATTGCAAGACTATTGCGTCCCGTTACATATTGTGGATACTATGATTCGATCTGGGATTAACGCCGTCAAGATTTCTGAGTTCTATTCATTACCTACAATCAACCCGAGACAAGGATGATCCAACTTACAACAGTTACCGGAACTCGCACTATTTACGGTAAAATTACCTCTACAGAAAGGTTCAAGAAACTAACAAGGGTAACAGTGGAAGGTGGGATCTCGTTATGGGTGTCCGAAACACCCGAAGAGATTGATATTAAAATTAATCCTTGGAGCACAGGTAAACCGAAGCAAAGTGGGTTGTTTCTGGTGAAAACTAATGATAACACCATCGGCGTAACAATTTGGGACGGTGTGTTATGGGGTCGTAAGGACGTTACTTTTTGGATTGAGGTGCCAATATGAATAAAGAAAATAAATTGAAAATTCTAGAATTATTTGGCGACGAGTTAGATCGTCTCGGTATTCAGGACACCAGTAGTTTTGAAGAAAAGATGAAATGTGTCGATATGATGATACAAACTGGGATTGACGCAGTAAAAGGTAAACTTGTTAATAAGCTTGGCAAATTTGCGACTTGTGACGATTACGATAATCCCCTTACGATGCTTCGAGGAGAAGATGATGATTGAACAAAAATGGGAAAAGAATCCAGACGATTTTGAAAAACTTGAAAAAGAAGAGTTTGACCATTTATGTAGAAGTAAACAGTTTACTGAAGGTCCACTAATTGTTGAACCTAGTAAATTTGACCAAGAATTCGGACCATATTGTCCTGATCGTTTGGCTTTTGGCCAACTTAAAGACGGACGTCTGGTACAGACAAATGTCAATTAAAAGGAGATTAAATGTGTGACTTTGACATTTACGAGACACCTGGTGGTTGGGGTGGCTCATTTAGCGTAGGTACCATCACTGTGGAACTTGAACCAACATTCCTCGGTCCTGAAACCGTACACGAAAGTCTCTCGTTGATTTTCGAGTTACTGGATGCGGGGATGGACCTATTCGACTAAGGGATACTTCATGTTTCTGAAACTAAGAAGAGCGATTCTTAAGTGGCAGATCGATCATAACTGGAAGAAATTCAAGCGTTTAATAGAACGAGCTAACAAAATATCGGCGAAATTACATGAAAAGAAGCTGAAATGATGAACAACCATGACAAACAACGACTTATTGGGATCCTAGATTCCGAGATGGATGAATCCGCGTTCAAGAAACTATGGTACGAGACTGCTTATTCTAGGAAACTTGAAGGCGATGCTACTATGCTGACATACACTGGTAAGCCATTTGATTTTGACGACCCAAAGGTCAATATTAAGGATATTGCGCATTCCCTCAGTCAAATTTGTAGGTTCGGTGGCCATTGTGAACCTTTTTATTCAGTGGCTGAACATTGTTTAGCGATGAGTTATTTTTGTCAACATAAGCGTTGGGGACTGTTGCATGATGCCGCGGAAGCGTATACTGGAGATATTGTCACACCGTTAAAATCGAAATTAGGTGGTATCAAGGAGATTGAGACTAGGATTCTGATTAAGGTAGCAATAACCTTTGGTTTGGAATGGTCGATACCCCAAGAAGTGAGTATTATTGATAAAATGATGTATTTTGCGGAGAAACTAGTCTTGATGGATGGAATCGATTCTAGTTTTGTTAAACCTCGCGGAGATATGCGATTAGTAGAGACTCTCTTCCTTTCCCGTTTCCAGGAGTTATTTTGATGCTTAAGCTGAAGAGTTATTATGGCAAAACAATCAATATACACGGAGACGTAACCACTGTAATCGGTAACTCGGGAGACGACTATTGTACTGTTCGTGTCAATGGTGTAGAGTTACAGGTATCTGGTTCCGCGGATGCAGTCTCCGCAAAAATAGAGGCCCTTATTGAGTTCTCGTCCAAACAATTCACTTGCCTAATTTCACCACTTGCGTGTATTGATTATTTGCTAGCCATTGTTATTAAGGATCAGTACGGAGTCAAGTGTCCTGGTACCAAGATCGTTTTTGCTAGTGGGCAAACTGAGAAAGTGAAAGGCACCGTTAAATCCGTGAGGAAGAGATTAAATGCTTAACGTTTCAGGACAAGAAGTAGAAATTGATTCTAAAATTATAGCGATTAGGGAACTTGGAGATTCTTGCAAAGTGGAGTTCGAGAATATATCCCCGGTGATATTGCTCGTGTTTTTAAGATTCTAAGAGTCCGAGATTCCTGGATTAGTGTAAAAGATCGATTACCTAGGGAAATAGGTTGGTACACTTGTGTTTGGAATTGTGAAACAATAGATCATCTTTATTGGGGTGGCGAAGACTGGGTAAATAGTAGTAATATGAAAATCGGACCAATCAGTCACTGGATGCATGACCCGGAGCTACCTAAATTCTAAGATTCCTGGTTCCTTGGAAGGAGCTAAAATGATCAGACTATTCCACGGTGAAGCCCTTAAGTTTTTGGCGCAAGCTGGACACTATGACGCAATCTTCATGGACCCGCCAGATAATCTAGGATTGGATTATAATGGGTTTTTCGACAAACGGATCGATTATTACGAATGGTTAAGGGAAGTGATTTTTGAATCCACTCGCCGGGCTGATGTTATTTGGATTAGTTACTATTGGAAGCATGACATCAAAATTAAGTCATTTATTAGTAATCTAATTGGGACTGGTTGGGACGCCAGGACGTTTATCTGGCGTTTTACGTTTGGACAATACCGGACAACTGATTGCGCGAATGGCTACAGGCCGATCCTAAGGTTAAGTCGTCCTGGGATTAAATGGACAACTGATAATATTAGAATTCCAAGTAAACGGATGCTTTTAGGTGATCCAAGGGCCGCTGGTCCTCGGGTACCTGACGATGTTTGGGATTTTCCTAGGATTGTCGGAAATTCTAAAGAGAGGCGAAATTGGATGCCTACCCAGCACCCCGAAGCATTATTAAGAAGGATTGTTAAAATGACTCCTGGTTCCAAGTGGCTGGAATTATTCACTGGTAGCGGTACCATGATTAGAGTCATAGGTAATTTAGATTTGGACACCGTCGAATTGTCATCCGAAACGATTTTAGAATTAGCTGATGAGTTCAAAATCAGTCCAAAAACGATCTAACTAGTCATAATAGGGGAGGCAAGGACGCCTGTTTTGACTACTTACGCCGACTAGTCCATTTACGGCGACAACCATTTGGATCTAAAGTAATCATCTTTGCTGTTGTAGCGTAGCCCAAGCGAAGGGGTGAAAATAAAGATCACCTACATAAGTGTCTTGGTGCCTGAGTGCTCTAAGTCGTTTCATAGCAACAGGTTACCTATACTGTTACTACTACTATTTCCCATTATAAATATAGAAAGAGAAATAATATAATAGGTATACTAGAGCAACTGGAAGATGGTCCCGTAATGGATAATTGTAACTGGCTTCTGCGTCAAGTTTCCTAGTGGCCCTTTCTCGGAGCCACAGTAGCCCGCCAGTTCGCGCGGACGCTTCCAAAGCGTATCTACCCTCTGCCCGCAAAGCGTGCCTAGTCGCCGTCTCCGGCAGATATTGATTTTGGCCGCATTTTAATCTCATGGTCAATCTCATGGTCAATTTTAGAATTTAATTTGAGCTCGTGAATTCGCGTGGTCAGTTTGAGCTCGTGAATTCGCGTGCGACGGTAACACGCGATTCAGACGGTACAATCATTACAATCAAAACAATCATTACAAAAGGGTTACACGATTCAAACCCTCAAAAGAACAAAATCAAATCATTCGACAAGTATTTTGGAATTATAATTTGACAAACGCCGAAAGTGTGCTATACTTAATATGGTGAAGAGCGATTTAATTCTAAAATAAAGGCCAATTGCTTCGAGAATGATTTGATTTCCCCGCAAGAGAAAGGTTGTCATTATGTATTGCTTTCGCGTGTGGTTCGGTTTACTTGCTATTTGGGTGTATGCCGACAATGAACAAGAGGCGCGACTTGCCGCTTTACTTATAGATCCGAACGGGCGTCGTATTACTTGGGTTGAGAAGGTTCCTTTTTGATTCGAGAATGATTTGATTTTGGCCGTAAAGAGAAAGGGTGTCAGTATGTATTGCTTTCGTGTGTGGTTTGGCGAGATCTCAGTACTGGTTAATGCTGACAGTGAAAAGGCGGCGCGTAGTGTCGCTTGTCAACATATACATAGGGATGAGTCTGGGTGCTTGCGTCCACTACCACGCAAAAGGATCACATGGGTGGAGAAACTTGAGAAAATCTTGGAATTTTGATTTGACAAACGCGAAACGTATGGTAGACTTCAATTAGTCAAGGAAACAAAGGAAACAAGCCATGTTCACTATCCTAGCAGTTTACGCGACAGTAGTTATCGTCGCCGCTATGCTTAATATGTACCTCAATCCGCGGGTTTGGTGAAATTATGTTGACACACATCATTGAGATTACACGTTCAGCAGAAGCAAAGCGCGTACGCTATTTGGAAGAAGAGATAAGCGCGGAGAAGGTACGGGTGGAGTTGGCTACGGTCGATACAGAAGAGTGGGTCCGGCAAACATTGGAGTTTGACGAGGTGGACTGACGGTAATGATGCGGGCGGGTGGGGAGGGCATTAAAACACAGCCAGAATCCCGTTAAGACTAAGGGATCAACCGCCCCGCCTTAGTTTCTACCATTGACAACTGGAGGACACAATGATCAACATTCCGCTTGACCAACTGCACGGAACCGAATTCCCGATGCGCGACGATGTACCCGTAGGGAATCTTCGGACGGCTCTAGTGGAGAAAGGGTTCGACACGGACAAGCCCTTAAAAGTGTTTCGACGCGAGGCAGGGGGTTACGAGGTTTTTGATGGCAATCGGCGCTTGAAGATTCTCCGGGAGCTACACCCCGGACTACTGCGTCGTGTGCTTCCGTTGCGAGGTGTTCCGTGCGTCGTGTGCGAGCTTCCCTATGCGGCCGGAGCGATTACCTAACAGAAGACGACTAAGGCGGGCGGGGAGGGCTGTTATTGCCAGAATCCCGGCGTATTATGCCCGGTAAGGGATCAACCGCCCCGCCTTAGTTTCTACCATTGACAACTGGAGGTGAACCGTGTTCAACGGGACTAGTGCGATTAGGTTCGGCGCCTTGTACGTTTCGATACACCGGAAGTCTCGACAGGCAGCCGTGTTTGTCAAAGGGGATAAACCCCTCGGCTTACTAAGGCGGGGCTCCGGGGGAGCGATACTGTGGGAACCTTGTAATCAAGGCAACGGGTGTCCACAAGAGGTTATCACCACCGTTTCAACAATGATCTAGGAAACATGCGATACATTGCAATCACGGGCTCCGTGAGTAATGGACATTGGGCTTTTGGGCCTTTCGACACGGTCGAAGAGGCGGAAGCCTTTGGGGAAACCAATTTGAACAATGCGCAGACTATGTGCATTGAATCGTCGGTGGATTTTTACCGGAAACGCGAGTTTCGTCGGGTGAATGCGGATACCGTGGCCCGTCGAGTCTGCGGGGAAGGTAACTAACTCTTTCTCGGAGGAGGAAATGTGTACTTTTTGCATTGCCTGCTTGATGATTTCTGGGAATGGTTACGCGATACGCGACGTTTTCGTTTGTGCCCTTTCCGACTAAATTCTACGTATTGGGATGACGCCAATATCTTGACACGTGTGGAATTCCGGAAATGGGGGTATTGGTCATTCTGTACGTCAACTACGGTGTTTTGGCGGACGCAATCTAACTGGACCCAGATCTGTTTAGCGGCATCCCGGGGTGATACTGATTCGGAAATGATACGCCTATGTGTTGCGGCGCTACGGGAATACCGAACAACGGAAACAAGGCAAGAGATATATGAGCAATTCTGCGGCTGGACGCTTGATGAAATCAGAGAAGAGGAAAACCAACAAACGGGATAAAAAACGTAAAAGGAAAGAGCGACGGGAGTTGCGCGTTAGGGTGGTTCATGCCTCGAAATGAAGGGAACAGTGCCAAGACGGAGAATAGGAAACAACCGACATTGGGCTTTTGGACCTTTCGACACGGTCGAAGAGGCAGCGGCGTTTGGGGAAACCAACTTGGACAATGCGCAGACTATAGGTATCGAAGATCCTTCAGACTTTTACCGGAAATGCGAGCTTCGACGAAACAATGAAAGAGACAAGGGGAAATGAGAATTCAGCAAACGACGCGAGAACGTGAGTTGGCGTTGTATCTGGCGATAGCGAACCTTGCATATGAGGGACGGGGGCCCCCGGCGCCATTTGTGCCATCCTCGGCATTCATCAGCAGCGCGGGAAGGGTGAGGGCAAACCGAATCTGGCCTATGTTGCTTGTCGTATACGGTTGTCTTGACTCCCGGTTTATGTTCGGGAGGAGTATCACAAGCTGATTTTGGAGGGAAGAGGATCAACAGCCGTGCGTTGGGCCGATGTGGCCCGGTTGTATCAGGCTTTCAACAAAGAGTTTCCGGATTACCCTTGGGGGAAGGTCCGAAACTCTTGGCGCGGTGGGAGACGCTCCGCGATAGACAAAACGGAGAAGAGGAAACAACGAAAACTAACGGCGCGTGCCAACCGCGCTAAGATACAAGCACATCTTACTCGAAAAGGAAACTAGCGGTTGTAATTTCAAAATCAACAACACTTTGGAGATTTTACCGATGGCTAACAATTGCACACGTTTGATCGATTTTGGGGCCCTCACGTTGGAAAACAATGTCCGGACACCAGAATGCGAGGACATTCCCGGCATGGTCGCCTCCCTCAAGCGCCACGGGTACAAGGCGAACCACCCGCTTGTTGTTTCTCAAAAAGGCACTGGGGATGCCGCCCGGTTTCTGGTTCTGATCGGCAATCGCCGGACCCTTGGCCTACAATGGCTGCAACAGAACGATCCGGATGAGTTTACCCGAGCATTGTCGGATTGCAAGGGGAAGATTCCGGCGGTTGTCCACAAGGATCTGCTTCCCGAGCAGGAAGTGATTCTGCGGATCGATCACAGCAAGGACGAGGACCGGGTTCAACTGTGCGAGTTTTCCATTTTCCTCGCCGTCAAACAACTCGTTCAGCAGGCAGACGCAACGCAAGAGCGCATTGCCATGGCTCTCGGCCTGTTCATTCAACGGGGAAAGAACAAGGGGAAACCGAATCGCCCTTATGTCCAGCCCCGTGTCAACTTGGTGCGATTGCCCCCGTTCGTCCAGGAAGAGTATCACAAGCGGGTAGTGGACCCTGATTCGACCAACTTCCGCATGCAACACGTTGCCAAGCTCTACAGCGTTTACAATGATGAGTATGTCGAGTACCCCAACGGCGACGGCCCGTTGTTTACGGCGCTCTGGCATACGTGTCTGCACCCGGAAACGGAAGAGGAAACGGAAACTGCCAACGCGGCCGGCGACGCCAAAGAGCTTAGCCCCACGGAAGCAATCCGGCGAAGCCAGAGTGTTTCCAGCAGCGGTCTGCGGAATGCCCTGCTTTCAGTGACGAACCAAAGCACTACCGATCTGGCAGCTATCGATTCCAGCATTGTCGAGGCTGAGGCCGCTCTGGTACTGCTTGGCGAGTTGCGCGAGTACCTTGGGGAAGAGGACTATCTCGCGCTTGTGGACAATGCACGCCGGCAAGCGACGGAAAAGCGCGACATTGTGGAGCCCGTTCACGAACACGAACCTGTTGAGGCCAACTAGCTTCAAGCAGGTCCATCTTAAGGCGCCGGCCCATTATCAAGGGCCGGCGCCTTTTTTTCGTTTGACAATGCCTTGGAGTGTGGTAGACTTTAATTAGACAACAAACATGGGAGCGAAAACAATGTTCACCAGCCTAGCAATTTACGCAGTAGTAGTTATCGGCGCCGCAATGCTTAATACGTACCTCAATCCGCGGGTTTGGTGAGATACGCCTACAAGAGCGATACCAAATGGTGATCTAGCCCACGCCCGCGCAGCTTTCTCTTTACCCTGGAGGCATAATGACCCCGCGACAAGCAGACAAACTCATCAAAGCAAACCAGCCCGTCACTGTCCACAATACGCATTGGAATGAAACATTTACCGCCACGTTTATTTCCCGCGATAGGTACACAATGCGGACTGCGGACGGAGGGGTATTCGAGCGCGACGAGCTGGAATTAGTGGATTGACGGCCCACGCCCACGCCCACGCCCACGCCCACGCCCACGCCCACGCCCACGCCCACGCCCACGCCCACGCCCACGCCCGCCTTCTCCGGTCTAGCCG
>SDBT01015794.1_pt1 | contig 11987 bp, 13 predicted proteins | sample 2277101 | NCBI WGS metagenome assembly SDBT01 (sample SAMN10404973, study PRJNA504765) | marine sediment metagenome | isolation source: marine sediment core GS10_PC15, 103 cmbsf | place: Arctic Ocean: Southern Knipovich Ridge | collected 2010
ATACCAATTTTTTTTTTGGCACAAACTTTAGTTTGCAGGAAACATATTTAAAAGTCGGGCAAGCCCGAAGTTGCAAGAAAGTGGCTTGTCCACTTTGAGGGACAGCAATGGAAAGCGGAGAGCGTGTCTTGAAGACAATTAACTTCGAATATCCTGACAGGCCGCCGATCTCACATGCCATACTGCCCGCAGCGAGGATCAAGTATGGTGAGGCGCTGGAGGAAATTCTTATAAACGTGCATGAAGATTTCGGATGGGAATATCTGCCTGACATGCTGAGTGATGATTTTCCGGCGCTTTATAAAGAGGGCCTTAATTATGATGATTTCGGCACCCTGTGGAACGGTTCTGTCAAGGGGCTTTGCGGGATACCTGTTGAGTGGCCTCTGGAAGACTGGAACAGTTACGGGGACTACAAATGGCCCGATTTTGACACCGGGCCTCCCCAATCCCGGCTTTACAGCGGGCACATGGAAGGTGTGGACGACAAGTACTATTCCCGGGGAGCGTGGATCACATTTTTTGAAGTGATGCAGCAGCTGAGGGGGATGGAAAATCTATTCATGGACCTTGCTTCTAAATCCAGGGAAGTTTACATGCTGAGGGACGACCTGCTTGACTTCAATCTGCGCTGGATAGATAAGTGGCTCCAGTATGATTACGACGGTCTGCATTTTGCCGACGACTGGGGCGCGCAAAAGAGCCTTCTTATTTCGCCGGAAATGTGGCGGGAGGTTTTCAAACCTGCTTACCGAAAAATGTTCGAAACGGTCAGCTCTGCAGGTGTGGATGTCCATTTCCATTCCGACGGTTATATTATAGATATAATACCGGATCTGATCGACATCGGGGTCAGGGTCCTCAACTGCCAGTCATCGGTAATCGGTATGAAAGTATTGCAGAAAAACTTTTCAGGCAAAGTTTGCTTCAGGACGGACCTCGACCGCCAGAACATCATGCCTTTCGGAACTCCGGAAGATGTGAAATCGCACATAATGGATGTTTTCGACCACCTTGGTACAAAAAAGGGCGGCGTTATTGCGTGCGGGGAAATAGGCCCCGACACCCCGCTCGATAACATCAAAGCGATGTACGATGCCTTTATGAGCTACCGTTTTTAATAATATTCAGCGTCGGCCGCGGAAAATTTAAAGCCGCGGGACAATTTTTTTGTTGCAAAAAATTGCTTTTTAATGTTATAATTGCGTTGTTTGGAGGGGGGTAGGAAATGAAGCGGCGAGAACGTTTTATCACAGCGTTGAACTGCGGCATCCCGGACAGGGTGCCGGTGTACGATTTTCTGTTCAGCCCGAAACTGCAGAAGGAGCTTCTCGGGTTCAATACGGAGCTGTATGACGGTGCGAGCCAGGTAAAACTTGCCGGCAAGCTGGGGCTTGACGGGCTTTTTATTCCGATAGGCGGGTATTTCGGGTTTGAGGATGAGGTCCATGAACAGGGGTCGCATTATAAGGATGAATGGGGTGTCACTTATGTAAAAAACGGGTGGCCTGTAATGGTACAGACAGATGTCCCTGTAAAGAGCAGGGCGGACTGGAAGAATTATAAAATGCCGGACCCCAACGCCCCGCACAGGGTAAGGATGATCGAAGACGCAGTAAAGGCAAACAGTGATGAGCTCGCTATTATGGTTGGCCTTTTAGGCCCCTTTACCCTGATGTACTGGTACATGATGGATCTCGAGACGTTGTCTCTTACGGTGTACGATGACCCTGATCTAATAACCGAGATATGTGATGAGTACACGAAGTGGGTACTTGAATCGGCCCGGATCGCCTACGATGTCGGAGGGATCGATGCTTTTATGCTGGCCGATGATTGGGGCGGAACAACGAGCCTTCTTATGTCGCCGAAGCATTTAAGGCAGTTTTTTATAGGCCCCTTCGGGGACATTGTAAAAGGGCTTCACGAATACAATATACCGGTAGCTATGCACAACGACGGCAATCTCTGGGATGTTCTGGATGACCTGGTCGGCACTGGTATCAACGGGTTTCACCCGGTCGAGCGGGCAGCAAGCATGGACCTCGAAAAAGTAAAGAACAGGTACGGCGGAAAGCTCTGCCCTATCGGGAACATAAACAACAAAACGACCATGGTCACTGGTACGCCCGAGGAAGTTGAAGCGGAGGCCCTCGAATGCCTGAAAATAGCGGCGCCGGGAGGCGGGTATATACTTGCGACAGACCACAGTCTCCATGATGACATTCCTCTTGAAAATATTCGCACGTATATTGAAGCTGCAAAAAAATACGGGACATATCCATTGAAATTTAAATAAAAAGTTTTTCTAATTTAAATAAGGAGGCGTTTATGAAAGAAAAAGAAGGAATGTTTTCGAAAAAGATCACCCGGAGAGAGTTTATTAAGAAATCCGGCAAGATTGCGGCCGGTTCCGCGATCGCGGGGTCCCTGCTGAGGGTCGGTATTCCAAGCAGCGCTTTTGCGAGTGGTGAGGGGGGTGAAAAGCCCAAGGGAAAGTACCCGAAAAGGGTCGGGTACGTTACGAATTACCTGATGCACGAGTGGTATCAGAACGTGACAAAAGGGATGAGGGAAAGGGCCGAGATGCTCGGTATCGATATCGAGATTATCGACGCGAACCTTGACATGGCAAGAGAGGTATCCGCGGCCGAAGACCTCATAGCAAAAGGTGTCGATGTTCTGATAATCACACCGGTCCAGACGGAGGGTGTTGTGCCCATTTTGAAGAAAGCAAAATTGGAAGGTGTGCCGGTCGTAATTGAGGCGAGCGCCGTCGAAGGTATGACAACCCTTGTGGCGATTTGCGATTATGACTGCGGTTTCAAAGGCGGAGTTGAAACCGGGAAGTATATCATGGATAACCTTGGGGGCAAAGCGCGCATCCTCGCTATCGACCTTCCGATGCTGAGACCCTGCATCCTGAGAGTTGACGGTTTCTACGACGGTATAAGGACAATCATTCCGGGCGCGGAAATGGTCCACAGATTGGACGGCTCGGGCTTGAAAGACATTGCGCTGCAGGTATCGACGGACGCTCTCACAGCTGACCCGAATGTCAACGTTATCTACGGCTGTAACGACGATTCCGCGCTCGGTGCGCTTCAGGCATACCGTGCTGCCGGTCTGAATGACAGGAAACTTATTGTGTGCGGCACGGGTGGAGAAGGGAACGCCTTTATTCACGCTATGCAGGAAAATGGACCTTACAAGGTAGAGGCAGCAATGTTCCCGGAAAAGGTCGGGTTTGAGGCTGTCGACATGGCTGTAAGGCTGTACAACGGCGAAGATGTACCCAAACACCATGTCACACCTACACTCGCTCTAACGCCCGACACGTGGGATGAATACTACACGCTGCGGGGTGAGGTCAGGACGATCAACTGGGATGCAGTAAACGCTATACCCACTGAAGACAAGTGCGCGAAATATTGAATTATTCCGCTGTATGATGTTAAATGTCATTCCCCTACGGGCAAATGCCCGTAGGGGAATGACGAGTTTTCGGAGTTCAGCTTTATAAAACCATGAACTTTGCAGGGGAGGAGAAGGCCATTGCAAGAAGCCGGTTCCAGGGGTAGAGACAGGTTTTTCGGAAAGATAGTGCTGTTCAATGAAGTAATAATGGTGGCGGTGCTGGTAATTATTTCTGTTGCCATATCTTTCGGCACGGCAAAATTTTACAGTACCACGAATATTCTTAATATTCTCCGCGACAGCTCGATGGCCATCATCGCGGGTATAGGGATGACTATGCTCCTGATCACCGGAGAGATCGATCTTTCGATCGGGTCCCTGGTGGCATTCGTCGGTGTTGTGACAATGGACATAACCAACAAGACGATGAGTGTCCCCCTCGGGGTTATCGCAGGGCTAGGTCTCGGCGCCCTGGTCGGGCTGATCAACGGCCTTGTCACCACAAAATTAAAAGTGGACTCTCTGATCGGGACCATAGCAATGATGATGATACTGAGAGGGATGGTTTATATTTACAGGATCGCGGCGGTACAGAACTACCATGGTCTCGACGCTTTCTACGCGATAGGCAACGGATATCTCGGATTTATACCCATCCCGGTACTGATGATGATAGTTCTGTATTTCACTTTTCTGCTTGTTGTTAACAGAACTGTGATGGGAAGGTGCCTGTACGCCACCGGGGGAAATAATACGGCCGCGCGGATATCCGGCATAAAGGTGGACAACCTCAAGATCCTCACATTTATATTGAACTCTACATTTGCGGCAGTCAGCGGTATAATCCTGGTCTCGAGGATGAATTCCGGTCAGCCCAACGCGGGGGTGGGGTTTGAATTGTCGGTAATTTCAGGGGTTATATTGGGCGGGACAAGTCTTGGCGGAGGTGAAGGGACACTGATAGGAACCCTGATTGGTGTTCTGATCCTGAGGATAATAAACAACGGAATTATTATTTTGAGATGGAACCAGGACCTGCAGATAGTGATAAGCGGAATAGTGATCATTATCGCGGTGTTCATCGACAATAAAAGAAAAGTGGCGAGATCAAAGATAATAACAACCTGACAAGGTATTTTCCTGCATACTGAATTTTCGAGCGAAACGAGGGTTTGAGGATAGAAAAATGGGCTTAAATGAAGATCCGGTCCTACAAATAAAAGGAGTGTCAAAGGAGTTCCCGGGCGTAAAAGCGCTTGACGGCGTTGACATGTCCCTTAAAAAAGGGGAAGTGCACGCTCTTGTCGGCGAAAACGGCGCGGGAAAATCCACCCTGATAAAAATTCTGGCCGGGGTTTATACAAAAGATTCAGGGGATATTATATTTGAAAATAAGTCGGTTAATTTTCATACAGCAGCCGATTCGCTTCGGCTTGGAATTAAGGTTGTTTTTCAGGAACTTGCCCTGATCCCGCACATGACAATCGCTGAAAACGTTTTTCTGGAATCCTTTCCCCTCAAGAAAAACAGGGCAATAGACTGGGAAAAGATGTATGAACGTACTACCAGGATCCTCGATTCGATCGGGTTGCCGATAAGCCCGAAAAATAAGGTGTCCTCCCTGACCGTATCCCAGCAGCAGATGGTTGAAATAGCCCGCGCTCTTTCCCATGAGGCCAAGATAGTCGTAATGGACGAACCGACTTCAGCGCTGACACCAAACGAGATAAAGTTTTTGTTTGATGTGATAGGCAAATTAAAAAACCTCGGAATAGGCATCATATATGTAACTCACAAGCTCGCAGAAGTTTTTGAGATAAGCGACAGGGTAACGGTATTACGGGACGGGAAGCTAATTTCGTCGAAAAATGTAAAAGATACCGATACGGATGAAGTTGTAAAGGATATGGTGGGACGTTCGATTAAAACGCTTTTTCCAAAAACACACACCGGAAAAGGAAAAATTGTTTTGGATGTTAGAAACCTTTCAACCGAAAAGAAGTTAAAAAATATTTCTTTTAAGGTACATTCCGGTGAAGTGATCGGGGCTTTCGGTCTTCTCGGCGCGGGAAGGACCGAGCTCGCGAAAGCTGTTTTCGGCTTGGACCCGATTACAGGCGGGAAGGTGTATATTGATGACAGGGAGCTGAGGGCAGGCTCAACGTCCCAATCCACCAGGATGGGGCTCGGGCTCCTGACCGAAGACCGAAAAGGGGAAGGCCTCGTTCTCCAGATGTCCGTTGCGCATAACATAACCCTTCCATCGATCCGGGATTTTTCCACCTTCGGGTTCATAAGCAGGAAATTAGAGAAAGAGCGGTCAAACGAGTTTGTGGAAAGGTTCAGCATAAAAACCCCGTCTCTCCGTCAGAAAGTCATGTTTTTGAGCGGGGGGAACCAGCAAAAGGTGCTGATAGCGCGGTGGCTCATGAAAAAACTAAAAATCATAATTATGGATGAGCCGACACGCGGGATCGATGTCGGGGCGAAAGCCGAGATACACCGGCTGATAGATGAGCTCGCGAAAGCCGGGCTCGCGGTAATGGTCATGACATCGGAAATGCCGGAGTTACTCGGAGTAAGCGATCATATAATCGTAATGAGCAACGGGAAAATAACAGGAGAGTTCGATAAAAAAGAGGCAACTCAGGAAAAAATATTAGCGGCTGCAATCGCGTAAAGGGTTACTTACATGGGGGAAAAGAATAATATCAGTATTTTGAAGCGGATTTTCAGCGTGAACGAATCCGGGCTCCTGGTTTCACTTGCGGTAATCTTCATTTTTTTCAGCGTAAGCTCCAGATATTTTCTGACGGTAAGAAATCTGTCCAATGTTTTGGGCCAGGTATCTCTGCCGCTGATAGCTGCTGTCGGGTTTTCGGTCCTATTGATCAGCGGTGAGGTTGATATTTCGATCGGGTCGCTTCAGGCACTTGTTTCGCTGCCTCTCGTGGCGATAATGAATTCCACAGGGAGTTTTTTCCTCGGGGCGATTGCTGCCCTGGTTATGGGAGCCGCCGTCGGTATCGTTAACGGGCTTCTGGTAACAAAACTGAAAATCAATTCGCTGATTACGACCCTCGGGATGTATTACACGCTCAGAGGGGCTGTTTATTTGATAACAAAAAAGGTCGCGATAGCGGACGCTTCGGGCCGCGAGATCTTTTTTTTGATCGGCAACGGTAAGCTGTTCCGGTTTTTACCATATTCCGCGATGCTGATGTTTGTAATACTTTTTCTTTTCATGTATATAATGAAAAATACAACCTACGGCAGGAGAATTTACGCGGTAGGAGGCAATGCCGAAGTAGCAAGGGCCATCGGTATAAATGTGGAAAAAGTCAAGCTCAGCGCCTTCGTGCTGTGCTCTGTTATGGCTTCAATCAGCGCCATTCTCCTCGCTTCAAGGCTGGGCTCGGCAAACCACATGGCAGGATTAGGTTTCGAGTTCCAGGTGGTGGCTGCCTCTATTCTGGGAGGCGTCAGCCTCTCCGGAGGCGTAGGCACCTTGCTCGGTGCGTTTATTGGAGTTTTGATCATCGCGTTAATTCAGAACGGGCTTGGTATGATGAATGTTTATACCATGTGGCAGCTTGTTATTACCGGAGTTATCATAATTGTGTCCGTGGCAATTGATGAACTGAAAAAGCGAAATGAATAGTAATAAGATCATAAAAAGTAATAGACTCATCCCTTTTTTTGTTTTCTTCTTTTTTGCAGGGGCTCTCATTAAGTTATTGGCCGGAATCCCGCTGTTCCAGTCGAATTTGATATACTCACCCGGAAAGAAAATGAACCCCCCCGGGACAAATACCCCGCGGGACACTGCAGTGTCTTTTTTCATGCTTATCGACAGCGGCGAATTTGAACAGGCGTGGGAAATGGCCCTTGAGCCCGATTGGACACCCGGCGAGACTGATGTTTCATATTCAGACGAGGTAAGCCCGGGTCAGGGTGATTTTCAGGGCTGGACGAAAAAAGAGGATTTTGTAAAACGGTCGAAAAAGGAAATCGGCAAAGGGGGGATAAAGATAAAATTGAACAATATTGAAGCACGCAGTGTGGATTTTGATCAAAGTGATTTTGAAAGCAGCGTGTTTTATCTGAAGGATTTTGAAACCGTTGATAAGATAGAGGTCAGAGGCCACCTGTTGGGCGCCTGCTCAATATACAAATGGGACAAGGAGCTTTTTGTCGTTAAAATTGATGGAAAGTACAAGGTGCTTTTAAGCGGTGCGAAGAAAAGCAAGTCCTTATTTTACCAGTTGTGGTTTTCAAATCTTAAGGCGCACGGGAACATCAAAGGGATAAAACAGTGAAGTCCTATTATTTCGACAACGCTGCCACTTCGTGGCCCAAACCTGAAACGGTGATACAGGCCATGGAGTTTTATTTTCGCCGGGTGGGGGGAAATCCCGGTCGCGCCGGTCACAGAAAAGCGATCGAAGCCGGCAGGATAGTGCTGAAAACCAGGGACCTGTTGGCCGTACTTTTTAATGTGAAAGATCCGGCAAGAATTGTGTTTACGAAAAATGCGACCGAGGCATTGAATACTGCTCTATACGGCGTGCTGAAAGCCGGTGACCATGCTGTAACGACAAGTATGGAGCACAATTCTGTAATGAGACCCCTGAACGATCTCGCCCGGCTGGGTCTGGATCTGAGCGTTGCCGAGGCAGACCGGACAGGCGAGGTTACTGTTGATATGATCAGGAAATGTATAAAAGATAAAACCAGGCTGGTTGCGGTGACTCATGCGTCAAATGTAACCGGGGCAATCAATGAGATTGAAAAAATCGGTTTACTGTGTAAACAGAACAATATACTTTTTTTGGTCGATGCGGCGCAAACTGCCGGGGTCGTTGGGCTGGATGTCGAGAGAATGAGTATTGATCTGCTTGCCTTCAGCGGACACAAAGGGCTTTTGGGGCCGCAGGGAACTGGCGGTCTTTTTATAAGGGACGAGAAGCTCCTCAAGCCGCTGACCAGAGGCGGGACAGGGAGCCTCTCGTACAGCGAAGAGCAGCCCGAATTCTTACCGGATTGTTATGAAAGCGGAACACTAAATGTGATAGGGCTGGCAGGGCTTGGAGAGGGGATACGATTTATACTTGACAGGGGCATTGACAGGATCATGGCCCATGAAAGACGGCTGCTGGAGATCTTTTTAAATGAAACAGACGGTGACGGCAGATTCGTGCTGTACGGCGCCCGAAACGCGTTAAAACAGACAGGAGTCCTGTCTCTCAACATCAGGGGTTTTGCCGCGTCAAAGGTGGGAGAGGTCCTTGACAGAAAATACGGTATAATGACCAGGATCGGCCTGCACTGCGCTCCGCGGGCCCACAAGACCCTGGGGACTTTTCCGGACGGCACGGTGAGGTTCAGCTGGGGATTTTTTACGGGTGAAAAGGATATCTTAAAAGCAGTGCGTTTTTTAAAAGAAATTGCCGAAAACATGAAACATCAGTCATGAGGCTAAGAAAAGACAAAAATGTCCCTGACCTGGCAACTCTCGATGGTGTGGCCACTTTTTTTGGTTCACATCACGCGTTGAAAGCTGAGAGTGTGCTGAAAAGAGAGGGTTTAAAAGCTGTTTTAATACCCGGGCCCCGGGAAATAAGCCCCAATTGCGGTGTGGCGCTTCGGTTTGAATATGTATTGAAGGAAAAGGTAATAAAGATATTCACTGAATTTTATGTTCATTATGAAGATATTCACCATTATCCGGTAACATAATAAAGGCTGTCGGGAAGTTGGATCGTGAAAAAATGGTATCTGAAACCCTGGCTCTTCGGGATTATCGCGGGGGTTATTTTTGTATCAGCCGAAGCAGCTCTAAATTTTTATCCCCCTTCAGCGTACACGTTCTGTCTTACGTGTCACACAAGGGACCTGGTCAACACAATTGTGAACACGCTGTTTAAGACACGTTTTCAGACAGCCGCAATTTCCGGGAGGGTGCTGATGATAACTTCTCCGGCCGTGGCTATCGGGGCTTTTCTGTCTTCACGGCTGTTTAAGGAGCACCGTACGGAAAAAAGCACCCGGCCGATACTGTTTTTTGTTTACGGTTTTATTGTTATGATTGTTGGTCTTATTATTTTCGGATGCCCCACTAGGATCATCATTCGTGCGGGGTACGGTGAACTTTACGGTATTGTTGCGCTTTTCGGGATGTTCGTCGGAATTTGGGGCGGGACCATGCTGATAAAACGTATCGCGGTCTCATTCGGGGGGCAGGAGAGTTGAGCCGGGTGTGACAGCGGTGTTTGAAAGTACCGGAGCCACTAATGAGAAATATGATATTTTTAACGGCGATGCTGGGGATGATAGGTGTTGTTATCGGGTTCCTGGCACAGCGATCAAGAATGTGTTTTGTCGCGGGTCTGCGCGATTATATACTTGTGCGCGACAGGGAACTCCTGTTCGGATTGTTCTCGTTTTTTATAACCATATGGTTCCTCACTTCAGTTCTGTACTCCTTTGATCTGCTCAGGGCAGGGACCCCTCAGTACGGTGTCGGGGGAATAGGACGCAGCGGGGGGCGTTTTTTAATAAATATACGTGATATTAAAAGTATCGGGAACATAAGCGTAACCGGAGTCGAGGGCGGTTTCCTTGCTTTCGAAGCGATATTCAATAATTTTTTCTTCATGAGTGTTGCGGGAGGTTTTGTAATTGGGCTTTTATCCACCCTGGCCGGCGGGTGCGTTCTCAGGCAGCACGTCCTTTTCGCTCAGGGCAGCAGAGACTCATTTTTTTATCTTTCCGGATTTTATTCAGCAGTTGTGATATATTACAGTTTTTTGTTCAGGTATGTTATAAGGCTTTACTGACAGCCCGCAAAAAAATAATTCAGGGGGAATTTATGACTCATAAAGAAAGGTTTTTAATGGCTATTAGCCACGAGGAGCCTGACAGGGTCCCTATTGATGTATGGTATACACCTGAAGCTGAAAAAAAGTTTTTAAAGCATCTTGGTGAAAATACGGAAAATTTATCCCTGTACGCTGCTGACGGCGGTTACCTGCCTCATTTGATGGACCATGATTTTCTGATAACATGGATAGGACCCTGCACCAGCTATTACGCGGAGGATACACCGGAATACTATGATGAGTGGGGGATAAAGTTCAGATGGGTGGACACGCAGACCGGCAACAGGTACACCGAGATGATAGAGCGCCCTCTGGCGGATCTATCAGACCCGGATGATTTTAAAATGCCCGATTTTAAGAGTGAAGACCGTTATAAAAAATCAAAGGAAATGATAGATAAACATGGCGCTGAATACGGGATCATGGGCGGGCTAGCGTGCACGTTGTTTGAGCTTGCCTGGTACCTGCGGGGCATGGACAGGGTTCTCGAGGACATGATCTCGAACAAGGATTTTGTCCACGCCTACCTTGATAAATTACTAACCTGGGTCATTGATGCCGGGACTGTTCTTGCCGGGTACGGGGTGGATGTGATCTGGATAGGCGATGATTTCGGTACCCAGGACAGGCTTTTAATATCCCCAGATATGTTCCGGGAGTTTTTCAAGCCCAGGTATGAGAAACTTTTTTCAATTCTTAAAAAGATCAACCCGGACCTCAAGTTTGCGTTCCATACTGACGGGAGTGTGTACCCCATTATCCGGGACCTGATCGAGGTCGGCGTGAACATCCTCAACCCTGTGCAGCCTCAATCAATGGATCCCGTAAGGCTAAAAAAAGATTTTGGGAAAGAGCTGACATTCTGGGGTACAATTGACAACCAGGGCACGATGCCTTTCGGTACTGTTCAGGATGTCGTCGAGGAGACAAAACAGCGCCTCAGGACAATAGCCCCCGGCGGAGGGCTCATCCTGGGGCCTTCGCACAATGTTCAGCCGCAGGTACCTGTTGAAAATATTGTGGCTTTTTATGATACGGTGAAAAAATACGGGAACTACCCTATAAACGTGTGATAATATTTGATACATCCTGATCCATAGATATCCGGTTGTATTTTGCAAGGTCGGCCCATAATGCTGTATATTGATCTATCAATTTCACTGCTTTTATTTGTTACAGGTATTATTTATATAACTCGAAAGCAGTACAGGAAAAATGTGTGGATAATAATACTTTCATTTATTTTTTACCCGATCTCGATATTTATGTATTATTTTCCCGATATTAATATGACATTATTCGGCAGTACTACTGTACGTGATGTTGTGATCTACCCTTTTGTCAAATTACTGATTATTTTCGCGCTTATCAGTTATCTGGCCATGGAAAAAAAGAAAAAGAGCTGAACCTGCCTTCTTTAATGAGCATTGTTATAATTAATTATATACTTAAAATAGCAATAATTATGAAAATATTTATGAACTAATTTATCAAATTACACGAGCTCTGAACTTACAAGCGCAGAGAATAAGATCAACTATTCAATTCCTGGGCTTTCGATTACAAATGCATCCCGTGAACTTGTTGATTTTTCTATTGTAGACCTTGCAACCATCCCAAAATAGTAATTGTTAATTGCTTTTTATTATACTTTATTATTGGATTTCATGGGAATTGAGATATATTTAT
>SDBT01015795.1_pt1 | contig 11987 bp, 12 predicted proteins | sample 2277101 | NCBI WGS metagenome assembly SDBT01 (sample SAMN10404973, study PRJNA504765) | marine sediment metagenome | isolation source: marine sediment core GS10_PC15, 103 cmbsf | place: Arctic Ocean: Southern Knipovich Ridge | collected 2010
GTAATGTCAATCTCTTCACCAAGAAATGTTTTACCTGTCCAGAAGTCAGTTACCGCACCGGCCAGTGGTGAGAGTTTACCCCGAACCAGGTTTTGTATTGCGCTCAGAGGATTAACCGTATATTCCGCACCGGACTGAGAACTAATCCCGGTTCCGACAATAACTCTAGCCAGAAATACGGCGAACTGCTGATAGCCACCCCAGGGATCGATTCTAACATTGCCCACTCTTATCTTCATAAAGTTAGCGCTTCGCGGGTCTGTCTCCACGTCCCACAAATCAAGCCACTTGCCAAGCATAATCACACCGGCGAACACACTCACAAAGCTCATTAGGTTCTTCCATGCCTTTACCCGAACATACTTATTAGACGAGAACAGATGCCGACCTGATAGTATACGACCTATATTCAGCCGGAGAGAGAAGAATAAGCCACCTGAAATCGGTGCCAGCTTGCCGATAGTCTCACTCACCCTAGCCCTGCCAGACATATCCTCTAGCATCCGGCCAAACTTATCTATGCTGTCCATCATATCAAACACTTCACCGGGCTTCAGTATCTTTTCGCCAGTAGCAATCTGCCTTGATATTTCAAACTGAGCATCAATGAAGTCAACAAAAATATTCCAGGTAAAATCATTTATCGGTGGGCTAAATATACGCTGGCTTAATTTCACCCAGGGCAGTTTAGCAGTAAGTCTTGGTATTAAGCGTTCACTCTCAGCAGAGGCAAAACCAAATTCTTCAACACCCTTCCACTGTGCTGTACCCTTCGGCATTTTCACTGGCCTAAGAAAATCGAGCCCTAGCTTATCGTAAAAAGTATAATAAGGATGATGTTGAATACTAAGCTCATGGGCTTCAGCCGCTTGGTCAGTAAAAGCTACTTTTCTGGCTAATATGTTTGCTCTAATGAAATTAGGCCAGTTGTATACAATGAGTGGCGCAGCCTGTCTCCACCATGAATAGTCGGCTGATGCCAAAGTAGCCCGGACCGCATTACCAATATCGACAATACCCAACCCTACAGCTTTCCAGAATTTAACAAGTATATGGCGATCCGGTATAGGCACCATAGACGGTGTTTCAACTGCACCATCAATCGCTGGCTGGTTATACTTTATCTCAGGATAAGGGTCAGCCTTTTCCTTTGCAATAGCTACTTCAAGGTCGTACTCATCCTGAGTTATTTCGTCACGATCTCGCTTAATGCCTAACTCTAATATTTTATAATCCCTCTGTTTCTCTAGCGTAGTTCTGAAATCAAGCGTTTGCGCTATAGCTTCACCACCTTTATTATAGGCTTGCGACAATTCCTCCTGTCCATGAAACACATTTGAAAGTGATCTCAGGTAATCAGCCGTTTGCTGGTCAACAGGTACAGGGGGTTGATACTCTATGACTATAGCTTCAACCACATTTTCAAATGGTACGCCCCTATCCAATGCTTGCATCACCAAAGGCTGATGTCCGAATAATCTAAGTAGCCTATCCCATTGAGAGCCACCATGAGGGAACCACTCATTACCCTTACCTCTAGTACGATTGATTTTCCCGCCTGATAAAGCTACCCCCAATGCCGTATATGCAGACATTCTTTCAAATTCGTCTATACCCATCCAAACCTGATTAGCCCTAGCATAAAACACAGCCTTCATTCTTTGAGTAAGTTCTTTAATAAATTCCCTGTTTGTGTTGGGTAAGGTACCACTCATAAATTCTGACCTAGCTTGTAAGTCTGCATCCGCCCAACTTAACCCCTGCTCAATAACCAACTGTTCTGTACGAACCGCCCAATTACCAATCCTCTGCCCCAATACCATTTTCTGTAGTTGCTCAACAGCTTCCGCATGAGCTTTTGTTTGAGGATCATACAAGGCCGATTCCATTACCGTAAGGTAAGCCTCTATTTCTTTAGTTGTATAAGTATCATCAAGATAGTTTCTCAAATCTTCCGCTTCCGATACTACTTGAACGCTCACTGGTTCTGGTCGGCTGACTATCTCCCGGCGTAACTCCTTAATGCGATTCTTATCGGCTCTGATCTGCTCTGCTCTTTCGGCAATCTCGTCTGGTTCCATATTCAAGCGTTTAGTGAGATCGTCAAGGGCGGCATCTCGCGGTACCTTACCCTCTTTAGTAAGAGTTACAAACTCATGGCCGGGGTATAACGACTGGGCCTGTTTAACGGTAAAGGTTTCAGGGAATGATTGCTCTCTTATGCTAATAAAGAAATCAATGCCCACCTGTCTATTACCAACTTTGAATCGCTCATTAGCCAGTGGGTCTGTTGCTAATGTTTCCTCTAATACTGCTAACTCTTCGTCTAGCTGATAGGTTTGAGCCTGTGTCTCGTCAATCTCTTCGACTACTTCTTCCCCGGCCTGCCTTCTCGCCTCATTGAGTTTAACCTGGTCATCCATTGTTTGTTGAATAGTAACACCCTTAGCTAACTGGGACACTTCTTTATCAGATACACCAAAGGCCCCGGCCTGTATGCCGGTGTCCGGTATTCTAGCTGGTGAGATGAACTGTGGTTTAGTACCAGTCTCAGCTTTAGTAACTGTATCATTAAACTCAGCTTGAGCTTGGTCAAAACTAGGGTATTGCTTTAGGGCTACTATGCTACCAGTGTCTACATCAGTAATTCTTAATGCAGCACGATTGTCTGTTATTCCCTTGAACAACTCATATCGTATGCCTTCAATGGTCTTTGAAATAGCAATGCTACTTTCAACTTCCATGATAGTGATAGCTTCAGTAGGTGTAACCTTCGGGGTAACTGGTGCTTGAGTAGGGGGTGTAACCACCGGCGTAGGTTCTGGTTCAAACTTAGTCTCTTCCTTTATTCTCTCGGCAGCCAGCTTATCTACTATTTTCTCTGCCGCTTCCTTACCTTCTTTACCGGACTGATCCAGCGCTACCAAACCATCAAGGAAACCAGCCACTTCGCTCTTACCGGCTTTGATTGCCTTATCCCTGGCTGTGGTAAATATCTTCTCTAGCTTCGGTGGTAGCAGCCCGGCCTCTTTATCGGCAAAGGAAGTAAAGATCGCACCACCGCCAGCCTCACCGAACCCAAGAGTAAAGCCAATCATAGCCTGCCGCGCTAAGTTTTCATCCCAAACCACCGCATCGCCAAGAGCGTTACGTTGATAGACTTCCTGTAGTACCTCTTCCCCACCCTGTGTAAGTCCGGTATACCACATCTTAGAGCCAAGCCGGGTAATGGCGCTTTTACTTACGCCCCCTGCCGGTGAGAATACTAACAGCCATTCGAGCGCGTTAGTCCCGGTAAGTGTTACCACGTTTTTGAGCAGCACTTTATCAAATGCCTCTGCCGCCATCGCCTTACTATAGCCGCGATCCAGGGCCTCTTGATAAACCCCGCCAGCTTCCATTAAGCCTTCAAATACTGCCGATGTACCACCGGCACCCAGAGATGCTAGTATCGAACTTGCCATACCCGGTGTCATACCGGCAGCTAACGTAAGCGATGCACCAGCACCACCACCCAAGAGACCAAGGGTAACTGCCGCTTCCATAAACGGCATAGTTCTAACGACTTCGTACCAGAATGAGACGTCGCGTACAACACCAGGATTCGGTATCTTAGTGCCTGGTATGAATGTCGGTTCGATTCTTTCACGAACCGGAGCTATATCTTGTAATGCTTTTGCTCTTTCAGTTAGCCCACCGCCCATTCCGATCCGGCTTAATGCACCATCGGCCATCGCCAGAACATCACCCCAACCAGCCGAGTGATGCTTCAAGACTTCGGGCAACCCCTCGTGTACCAGCCTAACCCTTTCCGCTTCCGATAACTCATTGAAATCGGCAGGCAGGCCAAGTTTCTCAGGGTAAGCCATTGGGAAATCGTATCTTGGTTCTTCACGCATCCAGGGTGGTGATTCGATACCCTCTGCCTCTCTAAGTGCCGCGTTTTGTGCCTCTCTCAGTTTTCGTTGTTCCTCTGCTAATCTATCCCTTTCCCCGACTAAGTATTGGTCTGCCTCTGCTCTTTTTATATCGTGCCAATCCGGTATTCTTACTTCGGGATACGGCGAAAAGAACTCGTTAATATCTTGTGGCGATAAGCCCAGGTTAGACAGTAGGGCTTCGGTATATATATCCCGGCCACGCTCAAACACCGCGTTAGTAAACTCCGCTATCCCTTCATCGGTGGCCAAGGCTTCATCAAGAAAGCCTATCGAATCAGGTTCATCAGGATACAGGTTTCTAATAGCACTTTCCAGCATCCCGGCTTGTTCTTGTTTCTGCCTGATCCAAAGATTAGCCTCACCTAAGTTCAATTCGCGGCCTTGCGCGGTAAGTTCTTCTGTTAGTTGCTGCCGAACATCTACCGGCAATGTTGATAGGTCGGCCAGTGGCGATTGTAAGCCTCTGCCAACCCCGCCTATTGTTTTCTGAGGCGGTAAAACTGGCGGTGGCGGTGGCGGCTGTACGCCCCTGCCAAACCCGCCGATAGTACGCTTTGGTGCCAGGGTCGGTGGTAGTGTAGCTTGAGGAAGTCCTAGTGCCGGTGGCAAGGTAGGTGCTTTCAGTGTCGGGGGTCCCGGTACTTTAGGGGGTTTCGGTGTGACCGGAGCTACCACCTTTGGCAGCAGGCCGCGCTTTCGTTTCTCTTTGACAACTTTGCCTATACTACTAAGTGGCATTTGTCTTATTCCTTATGTTCTTTGCCACGCCCTTAATGCGCTCTACTAATGAGCCTTTACTGGTTTGCTCAGTGTCATTAAGAGCTTCGAGAACCATTGCATTCAAATCTTCTATGGTGAACTTTTCCCTAGCCATGATGACTACTCCTTATGTTAGTCCGGGTGTTACCGGCATTTCGGGTAATCCGGTCTGTCCTTCACCAGCCTTACTACCGGAGATAAGTGGCATGAGATTGGTCAGGTTGCCTCCTGTTTTCTGGTCGACCTGCGGTACTATGGCATTATCCGGCAGTGGTTCGGTGCCGTTCTTCCTTTGCTTAATAATAGCAATGCACCTTTCAGCAAGCATTCTAGCCTGGATAGTCCGGGTGTTAGCTTCGGCCTCATCCTCAGTCTTCTCTGCCTCTTCGATCAGGCTTTTAGCCATCTCATAAAGGGCCATAGCCGGATCAGCTTGTCTCGCCTGTTCCATCTCCATCTCGCGCATGACACCATCTGGGTCCTCTGCCTGTAGGATATTGGCCAGGTTATACCGTAGTGGCAACCGGCCATAGGCGCTGATATACATTGACAGATTAGCGATCTCCTGTCTCTTGTTCTTTGTCATAGCATGATAGCTAACAGTGTAGGTATCCGGGTCCTTTAACTGCGCTACGGAATAGATACGCTTCTTACCCCGACTACCAATCTTCAAATCTTTAACATCGACACCCTGAGTAATACACTGGTCTATCATTAACCGGGCAAGTTGTTCCCTGAATACCTGTAGCGTAACGATCCTTGAATTTTGCAGCCTTTGTAGTGCTTCCATTTCAGCTACGAGTTCCGAACCTGAAGGCGGTTGCCGATACAGTCTTGGCGCTATCGGAGCGCCTTCATCAGCCATTTGGAACAGGTCTTGCTTGGCGCTGATATTAGCCCGGTTAAAGTCTCCGGTTGGTACCGGTACATGGCGTTCACCTTTCTTAACATCCAGCGTTTGCCCACTCATAGGTACCGGCTTATTCGGCCCCGCATCAAGACTTTCAAGTTCCCTTTCATAAGGTGGTTTAAGAACATTAAACACCAGTGATTGCTCAATAGATAATGTCCGGTTCATTTCTGTATTGATGTTACGAATGAGATAAAATATATCTTCGCCCTCATGCGCCATGTACTTCTTATCTCTCAGCATGAACCCAGCAGGGGGAAAGACGATGACAAACGGCGGGGTGTGGTATGGATTATCTTGTTCAAATATCTTCTTTTTCTCAACCCACAATTCGTTTTTCGTTTCGCTCCAATAGTCGCGTACCTCTAGCTCGTTGCCTTGCGGTATCTGTACCGAAGTTCTGCCTTCCAAGTCTTTGTCAAATTCGTCATCCAGTTCGGCTTTAGTACGGAAGGTAATCGGAGCGACCCACTTCCATGACTTACCGCCACGCTGAAACGGTGTATAGCGCATATCAGTAGGCAGGCAATGAACATCATAGGTGCCTGCACTTTCATCAATCCGGCTCATCCACTGACACCCGATAGGCCCACGAACACAAACATGATTAGCAAGCCAGCTTGCCAGGCCGGGGATGCCGTACCGTCGCATGATATACTCATCGGCCTGGTCCCAATTATCGTTGATAAACTCTTCAATATCCCTGGTTTCTGAATTTGTAAGGCTATTACTGACCGATTCGATTAGCGTTTGCCATTTAATGTTAATCAGGTCGGCAATGATATTATGGCCGAACACGCCGGGTTTATTGCCGGTGACATTTATAACATGGTCCATTTCCTCACCGGCGAAGTTCTTTAGCTTGTAAGGTTTCATATATGCTAGATCCCTGGATGCATCCATTCGCTTATGAAGGTCATCCAGGTTATCCATCTGCTTATCGATCACACCCCAGGTAGTTTTTTCATAAGTTGCTTCAGCCATAAGTCACCCCCTATCTATCTACTGCTGGCTAATCCTTTACGAAACAGTATGCAATAACAAAAACGAAACCGGACTGAAAGCGGCCAAGCCGCTACGTTTCTGACGTAAAAGAACCAATCCTTACGGCAGGCCTTGTTGATGCGCTTGACCATTCTGCCATTCATACGCGACACCGGTGATGCTTCATGTGCCATCTGCCATCGTTGGGTACCTGCTTGCGTTCCCTGTTGCTGCCTGGCCCGGCGTGAATGTTAGGACGGCCAGAGCTATTACCGTGTTGTGGGTTGCTACCCTTCATCCAAGACGGCATTGCAGTATTGAAGCAGGCAAATATAGTGATCCAAATCATAGGTAGGAAACTCTTTCTTTTCATTTCACCCCCGACACTTAGTTTGGTTTCAGCCTATTCTTCAGTTGTAAAGAGCATCGCCGGGCTTTACAATCACGCCATCTTTCAGCTTCACTTCCCAAACATTCTCACCCGGATTAAAGCTGAGAAAGTACCGTTGCTTGTCGATACCTAACCTGTCAAGAAGTTGGCCTACCATCATCCTTAACTGAGCTTCCTTTTGAGAAGCTACGGCCTTCAGTACGTTCAATTCCAGGCCCACCGAAGCCAAGCCCTCTTTTTCCTTGTTGGTTAGCTTTTCTTTTATATCCATTAACCATCCTCAATCCGAAGGGCAAATATTATGGCACTCGCAAATGGCGTGTCTGTCATTGGTATGGTAATCGTGGAAATGGCCTCCATCTGATACCCTGGACTTAGCCGGATTCCGCGCTGCCGGGTTATCTGACATCAGATTTTTACCCAGTTTATCATCTCTAAACTCATGGCCGCATACCGAACAGGTAATAATAAACTGCGGTTGCCCCTCAACTACCCTGAGTTCCATTGTTACAGGTCTTTTGTCCATAGTCATTTTGATAAATCCCCCTTATTTAATTATGGCTTATATCCGGCTTATACTTTGACATTCTAGGCTGTGATCCCTGGCTTACCCTAAACTCGCTTGGTTGTTCTAATGCCTTCCCGCAGCCGTTACGTTTTAAGTCGCACACCCAAACGCCATCATCATGCGTTGTAAATACATTGCCACAATTCGGACACCTAGTCAATGCCCTAACCGATTTCGGCATAGTTGTTACCCCATGACAGTCACCGCCTTATATATAATCCTGTGGTAATCGGCGATCGGGAAGTGCCGGTAAAAAAGTAGCCACCGCGTACCGTCTCGAGTCCATACCATGGCTAAACTGATGCGTTGTCCTATCGGTAAACTTCTTCTCTTTATCCTGTATATACCGGTAATTCCGTTGCTCTTTAATACAATCCAGGCTATCCTTTGTCCAATGCTGATAAAACTGGTTTACTTTCTGTATCCCATAGCTCACGCTACCCGGCCCCTTCACACCATCCTTAATATTAAAACCCAACAGCGCTATCTCCGCAACACTCTTCGGTTCGTCAGGGTCGGCAAAGATTGGGTCGACACCCTTCTTAACACCGCACAAATCCATCTGCCGGGCAATGGCATCGTTAGTTAATTCGCCGTACTCATAGAACATCTGCTGAGAATACAGGCTATCCCCTATCATAACGTGCTTTGTCAGTACGGTAGGGTCAACCAAGAAACCAAAGTCCAGACCATAAAAACAGGTACCATCCGGCAGTTTATCCACTTGCTTGAAGTTAGCGTGTACCAGGCCCTCTACCTTACCAAGCAGGCCCAGACCGTAGATATTCCACCAGTTCGGGTCCTTATCCCGGTTACTCTCTATGTTGTCAACAACCGCCTTCGGTAATACATGAGAGGCATCAAGGTATGTCGAATGGCCGTAGTAGTTCTCCTTATCCCCAATCCAGCTATCGTGAGCCCAGAACTCACCTACCGGATTCCAATCGACAATAGTAAATAACTCAGTACGAATATCAAGCCCACGCGCTGTCTCCCAGGGTATGTTATTACCCTCATTGATAAACAGCACTTGCCTGCGCGGCCCCCTTACCTTACCGGCATCGTCAGCACCGAAAAACTCTATGGTGCCCTTCCACGCCGGCCTGCGGTATGTGAACTCCGTCTTTGACCAAAACGGGTTATGATTCGGTGATTCCCCCAATATCTGAAAGAAATCACGGATACACCCCCGCTTCAGGTGAGGTAGCGATTCGCTCACCACCGATATTAGTAGCTTATCCTTTGCCTCTGAAGCCAGGTAAAACAAAAATTGCAGTATGCTCCAAGTCTTACTACTCGAAGTACCCCCCTCTTCCAAACACCGCCTGAACTTACCGCACCACGCCTCTAGCAAGTCCTTGAATACCCGCGTGGTTTTCATATCTAACGGTGGCTTATGTTCAGTCTTAGTCTTAGTAGCCTCAGTCGGCATCGTCAAATTCCCACTTTACTATCGTTTTTGACTTCTCTACAACCAGCCAATCTACTTCGACAAAGTTTATATATTCCTTACCCTCAGCTTTTGCCTTGTCATATAGTTTAAACAAACAAGCCATCCACAAGCTATCCTTGAATGGTTTCTTTATATCTTCTTCAGTCGGCATACTCACACCGCTCCTGCTTTACATAATCTTTCGTCTCCTTAACCAACGGCTCAACGGCATAATACGCAGCTAGATGCGGGTGAGAGATCCCTAAACTATAACTCTTTATCACTACACCTTGGGAGTGGAGATAGTGTAGGTCATTAAAAGCCCTCGACAAATAATTCTCACGCTCCTCTAGCCACGCCTTCTCCCTAGTAGCAACACCGAAAACTTGGTCACGACTCATTTCGGAATCAAACATGCGCCTGGCTAACCCTTCCCGTATCTCTTCCTGTTTAGTCAAAGTAACACCATCCTCTTAGTATTAACATCATAAATCGCCAAATACGTTTATGTATCGGGAATTGGAGTGAAAACGTACACCTCGTGTCCCCAGAATTAGTGATTATAATAGTAGGTTCTTCCTGCTTTGTCATCAAACAACTCCTTGACCATACTGGCGTCTAGTCCTGTGGCGCTAGGGTGTTTTTGGTAAATTGTCTTTACTAATCACCCCACCTAATCCGAAACTCCAATTTACCAATCCCCAAGAATATTTCCCAACTCCCATAATGCAAATCCTGCCAGTAAAATATAACCCATCTATTCCTAATAAAATCCTTAGCCATTTAAGTCTTCTAACTCCTTCGGTAGTATTTCCTGCTCGAAACCCAGGCCATAAACTTTACCATATCATTACTTAACTTTATCATTTCACCCCCTTGATATTGGATTGTGTAAGAGTGGAAAGTAGTACAAAATTCGGAGACAGACCATCTAACCTCCCCATAGAACGGCAAACCAGCCTACCCGCCCCCGTTCCTTTATGCCATGGCAGGGGGGTAGTGCGATCATTATCTATCATGGTCCCCGCCGTCTCAGATATATAATAAGATTGACTACCAACCTAGCACCAGCACCGCACCCCGCCGCTATCAATACCAATTGCCATCGATGTGGTGAATGAGTGTTCTTGTTAACTCTCCGCAATCAGTACAAACACCATCTTGCATCAGCTATTGCCCCTTTACCAGGCGGTCTATATCAGATATTATATTGGCTATCGGTTTCATGAGACCACCAACTACTATCCGTTGAAGTTACAAACTTTAACTCCCTGGTTCCATCCCTCACCCTCATCATTCTCTTGCACCTATCACAAATCCACCAGCCACCACTCTTAACGAGAACAACGAACTCCATCTTGCAACCACATTCAGGACAAATCATCTTGACTATCGCCCCCAGTGAGTAGTTTCCCGGTTCGAGCTCTTACCTTTGCTAGTAGATCCTTTGCCTTGCCATCGATAACGTATATGTTAACCTCTTTGTGTTCGTCCTTGATGAAGGCACCGGCCTCAGAGTATAGACGCTCCATTAAGTTTAGCTCCTTGATCGCATCGAGAGGGCTTCGGATAGTCAGGTGAACCGTTTCGGAGCTTGCTTGCTGATCCCGGCCACCGCTCCAACTTGTTTTCTTTATGCTACCCAGGGCTGGGGATCGCCGCGCCTCAGCGTTAGTCAGGTCCACGTTGCCATCTTGATCTATGAAGTCACCGAGCCGGGCCCGGATGATCTCAGTTAATACTTGCTTGCGTTCCTGGACTGTGGCGACAGTGGTATCTATAATACGGCTTGCAGCTTCGGCTTGCAGCTCATGTATGCGAGCTCTAACCTTCGGATTGGACGCAATATCGCTTGCCCTGCTATCAACAGCGGCCATAGAGAGAGAATCAAGGGGCTTATAGACTTGAATATAAGCAGCGCGTTGAGTCATACCGGAGAAAACCAAGGTAGCGAAGAGTTCTTGCTGCACATTGAGGGTATTAACGAGTGTGGTAACCATTAAATAGATTTAAGCATAGAAGGGAAGAAAAGTCAATATGCAAACATGATGATAACATTCCTTTAGTTCCTCTAGTTCCTCTAGTTCCTCTCTCTCTCTATTAACATAATACCCCCGAATGTTCGCATAATGATAACATAATGATAACATAATGCTAACATAATGATAACATAATGCAGACAGTATTAAAGAAACTCGTACTTGACAAAGATAAATAGATATGATAGTGTGAAATAAAAAGAAAGGGGGGAAACAGTACCATGAGCGAGCTTGAGTTGTTACGTTTCCGAGCTGAAAGGAAGCGGAAAGAGCAAGCGGAAAGATACCGGGAAATGTACCGATACGCCAGGATAAAGGGGTTTACATCTTATGAAGCCATGGCCCTTCAGAGCCGGAGTAAAGAATACATTGACCAGTTAGTTCAGGAGGCTGAGAATGGCGAAGCCTAAGAACACAGTTGAATATTTTCCACACCTATGCAAGGCCGGAAAGACAATGCACGTACTTGAAAACAAGTTCGGCAATGACGGTTACGCCTTCTGGTTCAAGTTGTTGGAGATATTAGCTATTACTCCGGGGCATTACTATGACTTCCTTGAGGCCGATGACTGGGAATATATTACAGCCAAGACAAAGGTAAACGGGGAGAAGGCTTTAACTATTCTAGGAACATTGGCGACAATCAAAGCAATAGATCATGAGCTATACCAGGTTAAAATCATTTGGAGCCAAAATCTAGTTGACAATCTCAGTGAGGTTTACGACCGCAGAAAGTCCGGCTTACCACAACGCCCCGACCCCAAAACCAGAGTGCAACCGCAACCTAAACCGGATAAGCACCAGGGGAAACAACCAGCCGGGGAACATACCACCGATGAGCCCGGCCCCGGTGATGACCTATTCCGGAAGTAAACCACGCCTGGAAAATGGGATGAATTTAGCTTCAAATCGTGCCTGTTTTGCCCCTTGACAATACTTTACGCTTGCAGTATGATGATAATC
>SDBT01015796.1_pt1 | contig 11986 bp, 13 predicted proteins | sample 2277101 | NCBI WGS metagenome assembly SDBT01 (sample SAMN10404973, study PRJNA504765) | marine sediment metagenome | isolation source: marine sediment core GS10_PC15, 103 cmbsf | place: Arctic Ocean: Southern Knipovich Ridge | collected 2010
CAAGGTATGATTTCCAATGTATTACGTGAACTATTAAGCAATACTAAATTATTAGATCGGTTACAATATCTAAGTGCGAAGGAATGGTATCAGCTTAGTCAAAATATTCAAGAAAAAGCATATCTCCAACCTTCTCCGATTCTCAGAATTGTTTTTAATGGAAAGAAGAGGAGAAAACCTCGTGGAAGTCAGGGGATTCCTACAAATATACAAGAATTTTTTATGCAAATCATAGATCAAAGAAAGTTAATAGAGCATAATAAAGAATTGACACATCAGGTGAAAACAGAGGAAATGTCTCAGATTACGGAAGTGATTAAAGAATTATTAGCTGAATTGCAGGAGGGGGACGAGATCATTATTACTGACGCCTTAGCCATTATCATTGAGGATAATTACTTAGAGTACCTCACATCAGTTGAACTCGAAGAATATTTCAAAAATATGTTAGTCGAATTACCAGACTTCGATTATATTCGCCTAAAGAAAAGCTTTCGGAGAAAATCCTCTCCACTCATTGAACTCCAGAACAATATTGACATTATCTTCAAAAAGACTGTTTCCTCCTCTCTTCAGACCATTGAAGACAGTCTTGGAGAAATCCAAGCAGGACAACAGGAACTTCTTACCCAAACCAAGCAAATTCAAGAATTCTTGGAAACTCAATTTGATGTAGTAATAGAAAATCAAGTGAAGATTGAAGAGTTTCTTTTCCAGAAATTAGGCTCTGATTTTGAGAAGATCAAACATTTATGGACTCTCTATAAGAACAAGCAAATAAAGGGGAAAGAATTTGTGCAGGAAGCATCGAAAATTCTGGGCACTAAATTTAGTAAGATCTTCTTTGATATCATGTATTTCTTGAAGTGAATAGTGAGGAATTAAATTTAACTATTGAGTGAATTCTAAGAAATACATATGAAGTTGAATATCGTGAGGATTGAGTGATTTTCTCTTGTTGAAGTGGGTTGTTTAAGTGAGAAATGGGAAAAAGCAAGAAAAATTGACTAAAATCTTCATTGCTTCTTCTCTTAAGAGCTCTTTTCTAATTTTGAGAAAAGAACTAAAAGCTGCCTTAGAAAGACTCAATTTTTCGGCAATAATGTGGGAGAAAGACCGACCAGGAGGTTCTAAAATTCCTGAAGGGGAGAAAGCTATGATTACTGAATCAATTGCTTGTATATTTTTGTTAGGTAGTGATCAATCCACTGGAACCTTAGATGAATATTATATTGCTCAAGAGCTGGGAAAATTAATCATTTTGGTGGATGCGACTCCATTCGAAGGAAAAAATAACGATGAGATGAATGTTCAGTTAAAAAGGGAAATATGGGATCAACATAGAGAAAAGAAACTAATTACTTTAAAATACACACAATCTGATGAAGTCACAAGACAAATTGTAAAAGGGATTGGTTTAGAATTTCCTGAAACAATTGTGAAATTGGATAAATCTGATTGGAAAATTGTCCCTTATTGTCCCCAAAAAGAATTCCCCGTGAATTCTAGTTTCTTATTAGATAATTCTGCTTATCCACTTTATAAAATTCCCAATATAGAACTTGGTATTGAAAATTTAGATAATGAATCAATTACTAATTGCCAAATAAAAATGATCATTTCCAGCCGTGTCCTAACCGATAACATCAATCTTCTTTGGATCTTCAATCCTCATGATCTTGATGAGACAAATACAAAGACAACACAATTAGAGGAAATATTAACTACTAATATTGGAAAAACCCTTACGGTAAAATATTCCAGTATTGGAAAAACTCAAGGAGATGACATTGAATTAATTTTTGTAGAGAAATTTGACTTAGCTCCATCACAAATACATGCTATTAGAATGCCCTTTTATGTTGAAGTCAAGAGGTTTGACAAGTTTAGTGTAGAAATAGGAATTGTGTTGTCTTCAAATGAAACAGGCAAAATAGTCTTTAGGATCCCGTTGGTATTTACAAATTCCCAATTCTAAAAGTCTAATAATAGAGGTACTTATTATTCTGTTTAATTCTCCTCAAAAAAAATTTAATAATCATATATACTTATTATCTCTCTGCGAATTTTAACAGAGAAATAGGACAGAATAAACAGTTCTTTTACTTTCTTTAAGGAGAATGTTATCTTTTTACTCCTATCTCTTGGGCAATATGCAAGAATTTTTCAGCTTAAGCATTGATTTGTTTCTGTTTTCTTCCTGCTTCACCTTCCGCTTCAGCGAGTAAATGATCCTTTCGAGCTTCAGCAATGTACAAGTAAATTTTTTATGACTGTATAAAAGGGGAGTGAGTAATATTTTAATTTTGAATCAAAATGGTATCCTACAATAAAGAGAAAGAAAGAATTTTACAAGCATTTGAAGACTTGCTTCGTTGTTTTGGAGTTCTTCGGAGTCTCCTTGAAATTTTAAGTCTATCACAGACAAGATTTGTTTTAGATAAACGTAGTGCTTATAAAGGAGCAGTTATTCCACTTTTTTCTGTTGAAGGATATTACGAAAGAAATTTCTTCTGCGATAAATTTCTGATGATGCTAACTGATCTTTTTCGTGAAATGAACAGACATGGATGTGCGATCAACCAAATTTACAACAGAAATTACTGGGATGAACTATCGGAAGAGAAGGAATTGATAAAAAGCAACTTATTGTCGCTCTATTATCGAATTCTAAACATCAGTAAGAAATTTGACCTGGAAATTGTTAGAAAACGATAAAGAATGATCCATTAGTCTAAATATTACCGCATTCTGCCTTCGTTTAATTCCATTCTCCTTTTTTTGTTATTATTGTCCTATGAATACCTTGTTGCCCTTATAGAATCATCTCTTCAATTCTTGTATAATCCATCTCCTGAATATCTGGTTCTGTCTACATCTATTTCATGTGAATCAGGATAGATCTGATTGATTTCACCTTGAATTATCTCAATACCTTTTTTTTCAAGCTTTACTAGTGGCTTGGAGATACTCTCTGATTTGCGACCATTTGTCATCAACCAGAGTAATGAAGGGTAAAATATGTGATTCGGTTGTTTATCAACAAGAATCACCTTATGATTTCTGGGTATTTTTTTACGCAATAGGTTTGCTGTTACTAACCCTCCTACTCCTCCACCAAGTATAAGTACAGTTTTAGTATCTTTCATCTGATATCATCTTTACATTTAATCCTCTTATTCAATTAATAGAAGAAAAAATTTCTAGAGGGATTTTCATAGGAGCTTACTCTATTTAAGTAATCTATGTGAGAATCGTAGAATTTAAAAAAAAAAGCACACAATATTGAGGCTTTCATCCAAAACAATGTATATTTACCACTCATCTATGGAAATCCTTCTGGTAATCGGTATCTCCCTAGTACGTCAATCCACTTTGAATTTTCATTATATACCTTCTTGAAAGTGTCCATGTGTTTGCTCGAACTAATCCAAACAGGAGAAAACTCATGATACTTAGATAAACTCACTTAAAATTCTCAAAAAGATTTGGTTATGGTTATATATTAAATTTTTCATGTAATCTTGAATTAATCCACCCTTAATAAAACAAGAAGGCTGGTTTGACGATATAAAAAATTCTCTAAAAATATCTTTGTTTTGTCATTTTTCAAAAACAAATTTAGTCAATTTCAGAAATCATTTTCTTGGCTTCCTTGATATGATGGACCAAGGTTGCTTCATCATAAGCGGGAGATGGTGACGCTAGAAGTTGCATTACACCACTTATACGATAATTATTGCGTTGTAAAGCATCAATTAATTCCCGATCAATTGAAGGACAAAGAAAAGTATAATGAATTATATTATCAAAGGAAAGAACATAGCGTTTCCAAAGTTCAGAGCCTTTAGGTAAACGTGCGATTGTCTTTTCTCTCAATTCCTTCCAATTTTTGGAGATGGCACCTCTCATCTTATCGAGAAACCAATCCAATTTATTTTCTTCTTGAATATTCGTTCGAAAAGAAGTAACTATCGCCATTGGGTAATAAGGAATATCTTCTTGCAATGTATAATAATCTCTTATTGAAGATGGAGTTATGATGAAGGGCACAACCACAAAAAAACCATGAACAATACCGAGAACTTTTTTGGTATCGGAATCTTCTGCCCAAAGAGAAAATAATCGGGCACTTCGTTCATCAATGTCAGGGATCTCCTTTGACCAGACATGAATGTTTGTGAAATCACAGGCCCATGGACCAAGTTGTTCAAAAACGGCAGCTAATTCAATTGCTGAACTCGAAAAAAGTCTTTCTAACACACCATTATTTTCGAGTTCTGTCATTCTTTCGACATCTATCGGTTTCTTTCGACCGTTGTATATTTTTATTTTGTAAAAAGGCATTATTATTCCCCTTTAAATAAAACCAGAAAGTAGAGTGGAATTGATAATAGAAGTATATGGTAGAAAAACTTCTAAAATCAGTCTTAAATTTTTTTGAAAAAAACACTACGTACACGCTGAACTCAAAACCATCTCCTGACGAATGAAGGCTAGGTTTCCCGAAATTCAACTTCCTTTTGCCTCTTCAGTGTACTTTTTTTAATAATTTCTCAAAATTTATCGGCATAAGTTGCTGGATGTAATTACTTTCTTTGATTTTGATTTGTTTGCTAACGATTAACTTTAGTAATATTCGGACAGCTTTTGAATATGGGGTGGACGAATTGATTTAACTAGAAGTTTTCCTGAACCAATATGCGGATTGATCATCATGTGAATCTTATAGGATGAAGCTATTTTTATGATTTCTGGTATCTGCCTGATTTATTAGATTTTTGTTTAATTTTATTTCTCAACCAATTGTGAAGGAATATCACAACTATATGCCATGGAGAGACAAAACCTAGTATCATAAATATTATGAAATTTTTGATTATTATCGATATCACTGATTCTAGAGCATTTATTTCTAAAAATAAGACGTTTATCGGAACAGCGATTATTAAGGAGGTAAAGAAAGAAATCACTAAAGGTTGAAGATAAATGATGAACCAAGAGTAGTATCCGTACGTTTGTATTTCTCCATTTTGAACGATTAATCCATAGTATTCCCGAATTGGGTATACAATGACCGCGTCTAATGCAATAAAGAAACAAATAAATAGAATTAAAATAACTAATAGTTCTGGAAACACATCAATTCCCCCGAGTATAAAGACTAATAGAGACAACGAAATAACAAGAACGAGACAAAGAATTCCATATGATTTAAGTTCATTTGGTTTTTAATTGAAAAGTATAAAAAGGAGAAAATACTTAATATTCATGGTTGAATGGGGAAATTTTTCTTGGTCTTCTCTCAAGCATTACGCCGAAAAGCGTAGTAACCCATTCGACCCTCCCTCCCCCTATCCTCTCAATGCTTTTTTTTATGATTATAAAAACCAATTATCTAATATTTTTGTCACTTTGACGAAAAAATTACACTACGTAACCTACTCAGTTCACTGTGTAACTTTATTACTTCACTGACTATATGACCTTAAATTCAATTAAATTGTTAGAGTGCACATTTCACAGCCTTTTTGGGTAATAATCTTAAGCTTGTTCTTGTATTTGCTTCGTGGACATGGTTTTCCTTTTTCAAAAATTATTCCATCAGAGTCAAACTTAGTGTGACAAACTATACACCTATAACCTTGGTTCAAGGCATGGATCCAGATAGTATTACAACAGGGACGAGGACAAATCATTACTTTCCCTTTCTTTGTAATGGTTCCGTTCTGTTTGAATTCCGTGCCACAAACCCTACATAGGTATCCCTTTTTCCGAATACGAAGGTTTTCGCTACAACATTCTTTCAATGGACAGGAGTTTCTTTTGCCTTTTTTAAGGATTAATCCGTTCAGGGTGAACTCCGTACCACAGGATTTACATTGGCACTTCTCTCTCAGAGTACGTACACTTCTGCTCCGACACCCCTTTAGAGGACAAAAACGCTTTTTTCCCCTCTTGATAATTTGTTTATCTCCTTTGAATTCCGTACCACACATTCTACATCTATATCTTTCATTTTTTAGGGCACGAACGTTTTTACTTCGACAACTTCTCAGGGGGCAAGATTGCTTGTCTCTTGTTTTAGTAATAGTTCCATCTGCCTTAAATTCCACCCCACAAATCTTGCATTTGAATGTGTCATTCTCAACCTGTAGAGATTTGCTTGTACAATTTGGTTGAGGGCAGGAAAGTTTGACTCCAAGTTTAGTGATAGATCCATCGGCTAGGAATAATGTCCCACAAGTTCTACATCTATATTGTTACTTTCCAAAGCGTACATTATAACTTTTGCAGGTTTGTAAAGGACAGGATAATTTCATTCCTGTTTTAGTAATGGTTCCATCCATCCAAAACTCAGTTCCACAAGATCGACACAGATAACCCTCTTTCAGTACAAGGATTTCCTCCCCTTGACAGGTATCAAGAGGGCATTTAATGGGTAGATGTGTAATCCAATGGTTCAAATAAGATGTGAGAGTAGCAAATTTCCGCTTGTCTGTAGCACAGAGAAAGGGCCTTTCCAATCTTTCTGGATCTAATCGTACGGTTTGAAACACAGCAGAAATGGCACTGGCTGTCTTTTCTAGTGAACAACAAATTCGTTTGACATATTGTTCCCAGGTTTCATACGCTTTACTATGATATTTAGTGAGGAGATTCTTTCTCATCGCGCTTACTAATTGCCAGAGTAATTTCAGAAAACGATCTCTCGCTAGATGTTCTCCATGCCATTGTTCTATTTTATAAATCTGAAGAAAGTAATCTTGAAACTGTGAGTCCTCTTCTAATTCTTTTCCAATAATTTTTGATACTGATTTAGCGTTAACTAGACTTGTACCACATTTAAAGCAGCTCGACATCGGTTGGTCAAAGTTTGTTTCCCAATAGCGAACTAGAGCGGATTTAAAAATGGGAGAATAGTTATTTTTGTTTTTTAGAGGGAGTCATCGAGAAGTAGAAAAATCAAAGGCTTATTCGAAGAAGAGTCAGGCTTTGAATTTAAGTTGTCAAATTCTTAATAATAAAAATACAAATTGTCCAATGATTGGAAGTAAAAATATCATTGAAGTTGAAAAACTACCTAAAGGTAATAAAGGAGATTTTCTGTGTCTAGCGTGATATTCTTGCAAATAGAGTAGTTCAAGTTTATCAAATTTTCCTTCTTGCTTATTTGCTTTTAAAAAGAGATCATCTATTAACTTTGAAGATATCTGAATCATTTTTTTCCTAAATTTAATGTAGTCATTTATTGGTTTAAATGCTAGAATGAACATATAAATTCCAAATGCAAATAATAAGATACTTGATATAATCAAGAAAAAATGATCCATAAGTAATAGTTGCATTTGAGATTCTAATACACTATGGGATTCTAAATAACTTATACATATATAGAAGCTTAATAAACCTAGTAGAATATACCATATTGTGTATATCTCAAATTTTGGATTTAATACACGCCACACTTTTTGAATGTTTATATCGATAGGAGTTTTTTCAAGGTTAATCCTTTCTCCTTCTTTTCTTGCAAGATCAATGAACTTTCTCTTTCTTTTGAAAGAAGGTATAAACCAGAAGAAGCTTTTTGTTTTAGTAGAATTGAAAATAAATCCTTTTGAATCTCCATATTCTATTAATTTCCTTTGTTGTTTCTCTGTATAACCCCATATTTGGAAAACTACAAATAAAAAGATACTAATTAGCAATCCAAAGGTGAATATTTTAACTGAAACATTTAAAATTAAAGACGCATCCAGAGTTTGTTCAAAAAGATACGGTAAAGGGTTAGAATAAAATTCATAATCAGAACTTCTCAATTCGTAAGCGTAATTTATTCCCAAAATGATAGATAAAGGAATAAAATCTTTATTATCAATAGAATTCATTATAAGAGTTAAATAACTACGAATTGACATATGTTCTTTAGTATTAGATTTTTTGCTGTAAAATCGTGATTTCACTTTAATAAATGCAAAAACAATGTATCCAGCAATGCTTAAAAACATTATAATTACCTTAAAATCTTTGAAACCGATATTAATAAAAGATAAGGTATCTGGATTCGGAATAAAAAAAGGTCCTATTATAGAAGTTAACATAAACATAGAAAATAAACCTACACAACTTAAGAACACTTTTTGTTGAACACTTTTTCTTTCAGGAACATCCAACAAATACTTGAGTTTTTGTTCTTGAATGCAATTTTTAAAACACGTAAATCCCCAGTGAGGTTCAATTCTCAGATCACTTATATCAATAAAATATTTTTGTGAAAGGTCTAATTTACTCATCTTACATGCCTTCTGTCATGAGATTCTTTTCTCTCTATTGCGTTGTTTATGAAAGTATTAAAATTTTAACAATCATCAAAGAATTGATTGAGATTTCAAAGAATTTAGTGTTTATAAAGGATAGTGATATCGGAATCTTGTTAAGGTAATTCTAATGCAAAAAAGCATGTATTAGTATAACAAAAATACAATTCTTTATGTATCTTCATTAAATAATGTATCCACACCCTATCCCTTCGGATTTAAAAAGAAAATTCGTCGAATATTCGTCAAATATTCTATGAAAATTATAGAAATTAATAACAAACAGCAAAGAGCAATCGAAAAATATTTTAGGTAAATCTAAGCCCAGATTGAAAAAGAGAGGCGAGGGTGTGGATAACTTAAGAATAGTTAGAAATATCTGTTACATGAAGGAAGGAAAGGAAGTATGACCCCTAAAAATAAGCAAAATGATTCTGAGACAGATAACGACTTGAAACAATTAAAATATCATGCAACGATTACTGCTTTCTCAATGGGAAATTATAAAATAATATTTGACTTTACAACATGCATTGATATTTGCAATAAGCGAGATCAATATTATAATCGTGATACAGAATCTTCTTATTATAATCCACCTAAATATTATATCCTATCTGCAGCAAAAACAAAAATTGAGACGTTTCAAACATATTTACGAAATTTGAAAAGACCAGAAGCCTATTTTTTAGTAATGTCACTAAATAATATGGTTATGGATATCCAAGATTTATTTCTTAGTATATTCCGCAGAATGGAAGGAATAATAGATTTATCATATGAATTTAATGATATTATCTTTTCCAATAGAATTAAAGACCTCGGTCTTCCTTCAGAAATGGAAAATGACCTAGAAAAACTGACCACTCTTCGAAACAAGCTTATTCACGTATATGGTTATGCTAAACCTAAAACGAAGGGGAAACCAGATCAAAAATTAAATAAATTGATAAAAGAACGAATTGGTGACATTTATTTTAATTCTGATCCTCAGAAGAAGCTCATAGCGGAAAACATTTATGAAGATATGGGGAATCATGAAAATATTGGAAAATGGGTAACTTTAATTGAAATTCTTTTAGATATTATTTCAAATATTAATAAAACCAAAAAAAACGATAATCCCTTTTTTTTACAAAGGAAAACCATTCTAAAGAAGTTTTCCGACAATTTAAAAAAGGATGAAGAAGAAAAATGAGAAAAAGGGGAGGACATCGAGAAATTAGGTTTATTCCAGGAGTAATGATTAAACAACAATATTGAATTAGAGGGGAAAAAGCAATGAAAGGAGAGATTAGAAGAGTTTTCATTTTTAAAAAAAACTATGGGGTTTGGATAACTTTGGTAATAAGAAATACACGCTCTGAAAAATTAAGAATAAGACATTTTATTACTGCTTTTTCCGATATCCCTTAGATAGTGGACAATCTATAGGTCGTGATTTTGGATGACATGCTTTACACCTATAAGGTTGTTTTTCTTTAGGTAATGGACAAGCTTTGTGGACTTTCATGCTTAATCAATTGATTTACAAGGTAGATGAGATTTTAAAATCTTTTCTCCGATTTTTTTTTATTTCATCCTTTTCTAATCGAATTTTCAATCACTTTTTTTGATAAAATTCATGATAAAGAGCTCGGATATCATCACAGGCCCGACCATCTAAATCTAAATCCTCACAAAGTGTTTTTCTAATCTTTTGATAAGCTGTTTCGTCGAGAGGATCTTTTAGAGGAGCTGTTAATTCTACTACTTTCTCAACTTTCGTTTTTAAAATTTTAAATACCCCATAATCTCGAAAGACTATTAATGGTTTATCATTTGACCAAACAACTTCCCATTTTGATTCTTCTTTCATATAAATCCTTGCCATAATTTTGTATCTAATATCAATTCTATTTTCTTGCTCGTATAAAAGGTCATAGCTACTGTAGCTATGAATTTCTCTCCATTGGTTTGAAAAAGAAGCTAATGACCCATGTTACATATAAAGATTCACCTAATGAAATGATTTTTAAAAGAGAATATTAATCTCAAAACGATTTACAGGAATTTGTGTTAAACTGCTAAAGTTTTAAATTCATTGAGCTAGATCCACCTCGAAAAGAAGTTCACCTCTCTATTGAGATCCTCCAAATTCTAGAATGAAATTTTTTCATAACTCTCAATTTCTATCTTATTCTTTTTTATAGCAATTATGTTCGCATTAGCATCTAATTCTGGTAAAATTGTGAATTCGCTTACCCAAGAGCTTTTAGCTAGAAAAGAGCAGTAAAAACAAATTGATACCGAATTTCAATTTAGGAACATCTAAATTACAGTGGATTCTTGATTCTCTACTTCAAATTCCTTTATCGGCATTTTATCGCTAAAAATGGACTTATCTAGTTACGGGAATACTGAATATAAGGTAATATTTCTTGGGAAAGAGTAATTAACTTCCGTTATGGTAAATGGTTTAAGGGAGTGACTAATCGAAGGATGGGTTTCAGACTTGCCTAAAGAAGAAGACCTTTACGAACCAATCAAGAAAACTTTACAGGAGAAGTTCTCGGTCATAGGAGAATGTCATTTGGAAGTGACGGCTTCCAAAATTGGTGAGGAAATCAAGCAACTCTTAGATGATCAAGCGGTCTTTATTCTGGAAAACGAAAAGAAAAAACCTGATCTCATGGGTTATGTGAGTACCGTGTGTCAATCCGCTTCAGAAAACAAGCGATTGATTGTTGTCGAAGTGAAGAGTGATGCACTGCGTTTGAATAACATCTATCAGGTAAAATTATATGCAGAAATGTTTCCTGCACACTATGCTTTTTTAATTTCTCCCAGAGGATTCAATGAAGTGCACAGACGCTTTCTCAAGGTGCGACGGTCTCTTCTTTCTTTTGCAGCAGGCTATAGAAACATTACTGTCATGCGTCTCCTTGATGATGCATCTTTGGAACTTGATAATGAACTTAACATTACCGACCCGTTTGCTTTTTAATCATCTTGTATAAGAGAGCCTACTTTTTGGAGTGTGTTGAGAAGCAAATGAATTGTCTTTCTCCTGCCTTGCGGATCCCTTGCAGTGAATTATTATTCTTTACAAGCGTAAGAGAGATGTTTTTTAGCAAATATTAACGCCTACAATTATTTTCAATCATTATAATTATAGAATCAACAAAAATTAATAAAACCAAATAAATCGATTCTATTATAAATTTGACAATATATTCAGGATTGTAATTAACAAATTGAAGAAGCTGAAAAGGGCTGTTAGAGTGATAGCAATTTTTGCAAGAAATAAGCTTCTCTCAGCAATATGCATCGTTTTACTAGCTGTCTCTGATTGAATTTCAGCTATTCTTATTTGTTCTTTAATTAGTTCTAACATATTATTAACTGAAATACGGTCTATTAATCGTGAAATGAATTCAAGATCAGCTTGAAGGGATGAAATAATTTCTTTTACTTTCTGAAGTGCTTCTAATTTAAATTTAGGATTATTTACACTATCATGATAAGTTTCTAATCCTGTAATATGAGTCGTAAAAATGTTATAAATCTTGAGTTTACAAGTTAATTTTTCGAAAAACCCTAAAAAAGGGCCGTAAATCATTTAGGAGGAGGAGAAGGAACTTTTTAAAAATTTTTGGGGGACACACTTTAGGAATTATTTAGGTAAA
>SDBT01015797.1_pt1 | contig 11986 bp, 7 predicted proteins | sample 2277101 | NCBI WGS metagenome assembly SDBT01 (sample SAMN10404973, study PRJNA504765) | marine sediment metagenome | isolation source: marine sediment core GS10_PC15, 103 cmbsf | place: Arctic Ocean: Southern Knipovich Ridge | collected 2010
ATAATATCTCATTATATATTTTCCTAATATTCCTTAAGAGGAGGAAAAATGAATTTTAAGAACAGCTTGACAAAATGTGGTTTTTTAATCTTAGTTCTATGTCTATTTAGACTCCCGCTCTCGTCTAAATCTGAAAGCTATGATCTGCTTATAAAAGACACGAAGATTGTCGATGGCACAGGCAAAGCTGCTTATAAGGGCGACATCGCAATTAAAGATGGGAAAATAGTAGCAGTAGGAAAAATTAAAGGAAATGCAACTACCGTGATAGATGGATCAGGGCTTGTTACATGTCCTGGCTTTATAGACCCCCACTCCCACGCTGAGCGGACCATCCTGAAATACCCTCTCGCCGAAAACCTTGTCATGCAGGGAATCACAACTTTTGTGGGTGGCAATTGTGGCAAATCCCCTGCTCCTCTCGAAAACCTCACATTCGGTGAATGGCTTTCGAAAGTTGAAAAGGCAGGAATATCCATCAATATGGTTCCGCTTGTGGGTCACAACCCCATAAGAAGTCTTGTGATGAGGAAAGATTGGAGGAGGAAAGCAACATCAGACGAGATTGAGGAGATGAAGGCCTATGTGGAAGAAGCAATGAGAAGCGGTGCCTTCGGTTTCTCATCCGGCACAGATTATCCACCTTCCCGTTTTGCTGATACAAAGGAGTTAATCGAGTTGGCAAAGGTCGCCAAGAAATATGGTGGCGTATATGTTCCTCACACAAGACATGGACACAGCCAATGGTTTACAGACGATCCTGCAGAAGTTTCCTATGGTTTGTACTATGGAGCGCCAGAAGATGTATGGGTAGGGAGATACCATGGATATTTGGAAGCTCTAGAAATAAGCAGAAAAGCCAATATACCACTTCACATAGCCCACTTTTTTGCTGCTTACAAACTTCCTCAACCACATCCAGATTTTTTAGAAGAGGCCGTCGCAAAGGCCACTCTCATAGAAATCATAGACAGAGCAAAAGAAGAGGGTCTCGATGTAACGTTTGACCTAATCCCCTGCTCCTCTACTTTATCAGGTCAGAGTACTTTGATAAGCGCCTTTTACTCGCCCAGAGTTCATGCTTTACAATGGCTCCAGCACATGGAAAAAAAAGAATTTATAGAGAAACTAAAAACAAGAAAATTCAGGAACAAATTACGAAGAATACACGATTCAGGCAGGCTCAAGTTAGGTATGATCCATACTAAAGAAGATCCTTACTGGATGGACTGCTTCAAAATCTTGACCTGCAAAAACAAGGATTATGAGGGAAAAACCATTGGAGAAATAGCCCGCATGAGGAAATCCGACGCCCTTGAAACAGTCTTTGATTTATTAGTTGAAGATCCAGACATAACGTGGGTTGCGTTTCTTGACAAAAGATATGCTCCAGCATTAATCCCGGTTCTTTTAAAGCACCCTGGCGCCATGCCCAGTACCGATACAATAGCCTTGCCAGCTAAAATTGATGATGAATCTAGCCCTTTTGCCTCTTCGGGTGCCCTTCCCGGTCCTGTCTATTACGGGCTGTATCCCTATTATATCGGGACTTATGTCAGAGAAAAAGGCGTTCTCAACTTAGAAGAAGCTGTGAAGAAGGCTACTTATCTGCCCGCTAAAAAATTTGGATTGAAGGATAGGGGTATCTTAAGGCTGGGTGCTTATGCAGATATCGTTGTATTCGACTTTGATAAAATCAAAATGGCTGGCGACTTCCTGCATCCGAATCTACCTCCAGAGGGAATAAAGTTTGTGCTCATCAACGGTATTGTTGTTTACAAAGAAAAGATACACACTGGAAAAAAACCCGGAAAAGTAATCAGACATATGTTTTAGAGAATAAATATATAATCTTTTCCTGATAATAAGAGCTTGGTCCAATGCTTAGGGTGTGATTCCCTTAATCCAGCGATTGAACCAATCAAGGTTGCGACGCAGCATATCTCGTTGCAACTTCGGCTCATACAGGATAGCATGCCCCTGAGGCTTAAAACCATAATAGCATATTGGAGGCAATTTAATGAAACGCTCTCTTTCCTTAAGTCTCGCTTTATTAGTATTTTTGGCATTTCTTTCCTCAGGTTGTTCAAAAAAATCCTCGATCGAGACCAACCTTTCTCCGGAAAACTGGTCTGAGGGGGAGCTGGAAAAGTACATCAAACTGAATCAAACCTATGACCAGCCTCACCCTCTGGCAGAAGGCAGCAAGGGAATGGTTGTTGGAACTACTGGTGCCCTGGCCGTTCGAGCAGGTCTCGAGGCCTTAATGCAGGGAGGCAGTGCAGTGGACGCTGCCATGACTACTGCACTCGCCCAGGTTTCATTGGCTTCTGGCTGCTGGGTAAGCTATGCCGGGTTCATGACTATGGTCTATTATGATGCAGATACTGGTAAGGTTCACTCCATGAATGCTGCATATAATACGGTTCAGGAGGAAAAAGAGCCTCTCTCCATCCCTTTTATGGGAAGACCCAGTGGACGAGCAACTCTGGTTCCTGGATTCATGGCTGGTGTGCAAGCCGCACATGACCGTTTTGGTAAACTCCCTTTTGCCAAGCTTTTTGAACCTGCCATCTACTTCGCCGAAAAAGGTTTTGAGATAGATGCAAGATTCGCACGTTTGATTAACCGCCGCAAGAATGTGCTCACTCGCCTTCCGGAAACGAAAAAACTTTTTACAAACGAGAGTGGAAAGCTTTACACCGAAGGCAATCCATTTAGACAGCCCCAGCTGGCAGAGACCTTGAAAAAAGTAGCAGATATGGGAGCAGATTATATGTACAAGGGGGAATGGGCTAAAAAATTCGTTGATGCTGTGCGCCAGGAAGGGGGCAAAATAACCCTTAAGGATATGGAAGACTATGAGGTTATATGGTCTGAACCTATAAAGACGAACTATAGTGATTATGATGTTTTCACAGTCGGCTTTCCCAATATAGGCGGCATGAACACAATCCAGGCTCTCAACATGTTGGAAGCTGCTGATCTGCCTAGCTTTGGCCACTATACTACATCCTCCGAAGCTCTATATTGGTTCATTCAGATTAGCCGCGTTGGAAGCTTAAGCGATCCCCAGATGACAGGCATCGGCTTCTCAGAAGAACTCTTAAAAAAATATATCCCGGAAGGAGATTTTTCGCTTCAATCTCGGATAAAAAAAGAGACAGCTAAACTTCTCTGGAAAAGTATGCAAGAGCCGAACTGGTCCCATATGATGAAAGAAGCCTATGAAATAAGAAAAAAGGCATTCGCTGCGGCTGTAAACTCATTGAAGAGCAGCAAAAAGAGCCCTGATCATTCTGACTCAGTGGTGGCAGTAGACGAGGAAGGCAATGTGGCTGCGCTTGTACACACGATTAATGGTGGACTCTGGGGTACACTGGGCCTTTTGGTCGATGGTGTTTCTGTTCCTGATTCCGGCTCTTTCCAACAGCAACTTATCAATAGGGTTGGACCTGGAGCCCGTCTTCCCGATCCAACCAATCCTTTAATAGTTTTTAGAAATGGGAAGCCTTTTTTAGGAGCTGGCAGTATCGGCGTTGGATTACATGAAGCCACACTCCAAGGCCTGGTCAACATTCTTGATTTTGGTATGGATCCCAAGACAGCAGTAGATACAGCTAACTTCATGTGTCCTGATGTAACTCCTTCAGAATATAAAAAACAAGTAATCGTTGAAGGCAAGTTCTTAGAAGATATTCTCCATGGCGTTCAAGAAATGGGACAAGAGCTGAAGCAAGTACCGAAAGAAAGGCAGTCTGCAACTCGCGGGATTTGGATCGTTATCAAAATAGATCCAAAAACCGGAAAGCTTCAAGGAGGCATTCCACCACATATCCTCAATGGGCATGCAGAGGGCTATTAAATAAATCCAGCAAAGGGATGCCGGACTATACCACTGTAGATCCAATTTATTAAAGTCGTATAGTCAAAGACTGGAAGTCTAACAGCATTTTGTATGCTCCATGCGTAAGGAGCCATGTCACTGCAATGAATCAATATTGCGCCAATATCTGGATTATCGCTAACGAGTTGCTTTACGAGGCCTACTAATTCCTGCTCAATCTTGAAGCTGTTGAAGTGACCGGTTTCTTCCATAAGGTTCTGGAACTCAGGCAAGTCCTGAGCACCCGTAATTACAACATTAGTTAAATCATCAATATCACATTGGCTGAGAGTCTTTGGTGTTAGGGCTGGAGCATTACCACAGATGATACCTACTTTCTGGTTTGGCTTAAGTGCCTGTTTAATAATCGGCATCTGCAGGAGACTGGAGAGAAAAACTGGAACATCTAACATGGTAGCCGCCTCTTTTTGATAGTTAGTGAAATAGCCACAAGCCCCTACAATCGCTCGAACACCCTGTTTCTCCAATTCCTTCGCTGCCTTGACAAGCGGATCTAGTGCGGATGGATCGCCTCTTGAAAGTTCATCTGCACTAACCCCTTCAAGTTTTTTGTAAAGCACAGGAAAACTATAAGTACTTGCATTCACCACATTACCTGGCAAAAGAGGATACCAGATGTCGAACACAAGAATCCCTATAGCATAGCCTGCTATCACCTGCCCTTTTGGTATTGAAATCTGAACATTGGGCTGCTCAGGCCCAGGAATAAACGCATATGTCATCTCTATCACCTCCTTTTAGGTAATTTTATAAAAGGTTTATTACTTTTTTGGTCCCAGTCCAAGGTGCTTCTTAAAATATTCGGCAATACGCCTGTAAAAGTCAACTTGCGTCTCATCCCGGAAAAAGCCGTGAACATCTTTGGGATATATCATCACCTCAAAATCCTTTCCAGCATCAACAAGTTTTTGAGTTAATCTTACTGTATCCTGGAAAAGCACATTATCATCTAGCATTCCATGGATTATGAGCAAATGGTCTTTTAAACCATCGACATGAAAAATAGGAGAACAGGCTTTGTAGACTTCTTCATTTTCCTGAGGGGGACCTCCCAATCTGCTCGTTGTATACCGCATATTATAGCTAGCCCAATCTGTTACAGGCATAGTTGCAACTCCTGCCTTAAACACTCCAGGAGCCTTGAATAAAGTCATCAGGGTTAAAAATCCCCCATAACTTCCTCCCCACACTCCTAATTTTTCTGGATCCACATAATCAAGCTTTTTCAGGTATTCGGCAGCACTGACCATTTCATCGACATCGATGAGACCCATTTTCTGATAGTATCCTGTATAAAAGTCTCTTCCTATTCCAGGACTGTTTCTGAGATTGACTTGCATTATTACATACCCATACTCGTTGGCTAACCAATGCTCAAACTGAGGCCCATACCACCACACCCATCTATTCATGGCACTACTGGCATAAATTCTGGATATGACAGCAGGATGTTTCTTGCCGGGAACGAGCTCTGGTAAATAGAGCTTCCCATAAATAGCAGCTCCATCTGAATTGTTTTTAAATTCCATATATTTTGGTTCAATCCAATTATACTTATAAAAATCAGGAAGGGGAGATTTTGTAACCTTCTTAGGCGAAGAATTCTTTTCCAAGCTAGAAATATATATTTCTGGCGGTGTTGTGGAGTTGCTATATTTGTAGGCGACATACTTTCCTTCCGGAGATAAAGAAAGGCTTGTTACAAAACCATTTTTATATCCGATGATACGAGGCTTTTTCTTGCTAATTTTGTTCAAAAAAATGGTCCGCTCATAAGGTTTGACCTCGCTAGAAACATAGATAATATTCTTATCATCATTTGTAGCGAGAAGCTCGAAAATATCCCAAGGCCCTCTGGTAACCTGAGAAGACTTTTTCTCATCCAATGAGATGGAATAGATATGCATGTAGCCATCTCTGTATGAACTATAGAGCAATTCTTGGCTATCAGATAACCAGTCTACTTTTTGCGTAATGAAAGCATAAGGAATCCACCTCTCATCGTGATCTTTGACCAGAGCCTTTACCTCTCCATTGGGTTTTACAATCCACAAATGCCAGTCTTTGCCATCCTCTCCAATCGCAGTGAAAGAAAATTTTTCACTGTCCGGAGCCCATTTAATATTTTGAGTGAGCATCGGGAGCCATATCTTATCAGAAACAAGTTGAGCCCAAGAAATTTTACTGTCAGGAATATTAATGATACCTACGGTATATCTCGGCTGGCTTACTCCAGCATAGAACCTGAAAAATTTCTTGGCTTCCGTAAATTTCTTCGTATAATCTGGGATTACTATTTCTGTTACTTCTTTAAGGTCTTGTCTTATGAAAGCCATCATTTTGCTATCAGGCGACCAAAAATATTGGCCTATTCTACATTTTGGTTTGTTTAATTGTGTGATTTGCTTTAAAGAATATTCGTTTCTATCTATCAGGTAAATATTCCCATCCCTCACAAATGAAATATACTTTCCATCTGGAGAATAGTTGACCTGACTTTCTGCGCTGGCTGTATGGAGCAATCTCTTTGGCTCTGAATTGTCTGTTATGTTAACAACAAAGATGTCACCGATATAGGAAAAAACAATTTCATTTCCATCAGGGCTCCAGTTGAAACTATTTATTCCACTAGAAAAACGTTTAGCATCCCTTTTTTCCTCCTCGGTTCTCTTATCAATCTCCAACTCATCAGGAAGCAAACCTTTCATATCTGTTAGCCTCTTCAAATCACCGCTCAAAATGTCACAAATCCAGATATCAGTAAACCTCATGCCTCCATTGTTCCACCGAAAGGCAAGTTGTTTTCCTGTTGGCGACCATTTATGTTCCTGAGGTTCAGTACCCCATAAGCGAGGATAGGCATATAATCGATTTATGTCTATTTTATATTTTTGTGCTGCATACACCTGAGAATATGGTGCAATTAAAAATGTTGAAAACAGGAAAAAGACAAACATAAAAAGGCTTAGCTTTTTCATTTATGCCTCCTTACAAAACTATTGCCCGCTCCTGAAACACCAGCTTGAGTGATAGAAATTTGCTTTTTTATTAATTATTGGCTTTGTCCCAAAGTTACTTGATGCCATGTCATTGTGAGGAGTGAAAAAGATTCCTTCGCTTTGTTCGGAACAGGCTGCGCAATCTCATTATTAATAACATGTTGAGATTGCCACGCTGCGCTCGCAATGACAGCATAGATGTTGAGATTGCCATGCTCCCTCTGGTCGCCCGCAATGACAAGAGAAGAGTCTTGTCTGTTCCTAACAATAGCAAATGGAACAATTAATGCGCCCTCTAATACCAAGCAACTTTGGGACAAGGCCTAATTATTAGTTCTCTATATTTAACGAATCTGGAAGGAGCAGGAACCCTTATGCGATTCCGTACATTCCTTACCTAACAATAGGTAAAATGATGTGGGAGGAGTACCTCTTTGAATGGTGAATTGTGTTTTTCGCTATGACCCACTCTGTCTCGTCAAAATTATTCCCGCCAGTGTTCAAGTTTCGATCAAACCGGGGGAAATTGCTGCTTGAGATCTCAACACGGATTCGGTGCCCAGGTCCAAAATAGTTGCTCGTCGCATGGAGATCGACTTTCACATCGTACACTTCTCCAGGCTTCATCCAGACCTTCTTCGCAAACCCTTCTCGATACCGGGCGCGTAATATCCCTTCCTGAACATTGTAAGCAGTCCCATCCGGATAGACATCCACAAGCTTCGCAGTAAAGTCAGTATCAAGCGCCGAGGATGAGACATAGAGTACAACTTGAAGCTTTCCAGTTACCTCTATTCCTTCCTCGAGTACCGGCGTGGTATAAACCAGCATATCGCTGCGCATTTCTACTTCGGACTGGTCGTATGAACCTGGAGGTGCATCGAGAGTCCCAGTACAGCATATCGGCCCGCCTACAGACAGAACCGGCGTCTTCGGATCATAGACGAAGCGATCGGGTGGCTCTGGCCCTGGCTTCCTCGTACTGAGGATGCCACTGCCAAAACGGCTGTTTGCATGCCCATCGCTATGGAAATAGTACTTTGTATACTTGGTTCTGGCCAGGGGCCACTCCTGCTCATCTCGCCATTCATTCTTTCCCATGACATAGATCTGGACCTTGGGCATTCCGGTTATTCCGTTGTCAATCCCTTTCAGCCAATAGTCAAACCAGCGAAGATATGTCCCCCAATAATCAAACTGAGCATCACCTACATTGCGCTCTCCGGCAATAGTCTGTTCTGTGGCTATCTCTGACGCACAATGCGTCGTCGGTGAAATAATAACAAACTGGTTATCCCGCGCTAAGTCACTATCGGCGTTCGTCCGGAAAAGGTTGAAAAGATAAAGCGTTTCAGCAACCCCAAAATCATACCAAGAATTGACATGAAGTGCAGGTACATCAAAGCGGTCTGTATCTTTGATGTGGCCAAACTGGTCCCACCAGGGATCAGCTGGTTCGTGAGAGACGAAATCCTCAAAGTCAGTTGGAGGTGCCCCGGCTTTCTTCATCATATCGATCAGAGGAAGGCTCTTCCATATCATACGATAATCGATCTCTGGCAAGACTGGCACCGGGCTGAAAAACTTTGAAATCTCCAAGAATTCTGAACGCGGGGTTCCCGGCGGCGGCCGGAAATAAATCTTGCTCCCGTTGTTGAAGAACCACCCGACAGCAGGGGCTAGCTCGATCGTGCCTCCGTTCATAACAGCAAAGAACCGATAACGATTCCCTGCAGAACCAATGGCTGCACCAGCCTGCGGAATCATGGCTTTAAGGTGAGGGTTTTTCACTCTAACCTGCACCATCTGGTTTTCGCTCATATAAGAACAACCGTACCTGCCAACCTTGCCATTAGACCAGGATTGGTTGGCTGCCCATGTCACCATGTCATAACCATCCTTTACGTCGTCAACTAACACGATGTAGTCCCCTTCTGATTCAAATTTTCCGCGGCAATCCTGTACAGCAAACACATAACCCTGCCCGGCAAACATGTAGGCAGCATAATATGGATGTCCTGGTGTTGCTTTACGCCATACATTTTTGTTGTAAGGTGTTCGAACCACAATCACTGGAAGTTTCTCGTCAGCCTCCTCTGGAAAGTAGAGATCAGTAGAGAGCTTAATTCCGTCCCGCATGGGAATCATCACGCTCTTCTCCACTCGAACTTTATACTTTGCTTCCGGCAAAGGAAACCTCGGCTTTGTTGCCTCTGCCGGCGTAAACGCCAAAAAGCCAGAAAAAAGAAAACCGTAAAAACAAGCCTTAAAAAAACGTTTAATCATTTTTCTTCCTTTGTTATATCTTTCATAATCGAGACTATTTTTCCTTGAGTTCGAGAATCTTTCTAATCATGCGGTCCCGCCAGTGCCGAATTTCAGCTCGAGGTGTGTCACCTACCATAGCATCAGTCCCCTTCCCAAGTTGCTCGATCAAGTCAGCATCGAAAGAAGGAGTTGGACCGAGACTGTTCATAATATCTATGTATGCCTGTTGATAGCGTGTATAATATTCACGAATTCCCCCATCTGAATTGGTATTGGCTACTCCAAAGGGCCCCATTAACGCCCAGCGCAGCCCAAGCCCATCGCGGATCACTGAATCCACAGCTTCTACGTCGGCAACCCCGCTCTTGACAAGGTTAATCGCCTCTTGGACAAGTGCTACTTGCATCCGGTTCAGTAGAAAGCCAGGAAGGTAGAAGTTCATTAAAACCGGCTTCTGTCCCACACTGGCCAGAAAAGTGCACGCGCAAACCACTAGTTCAGGATCGGTTTCTTTCCCAGGAAGAATCTCAACCACGGGAATTACATGGGGCGGATTGACTGGGTGAGCGACTATGCAACGCCGCGCTCCTGTAAGACCTGCAGAAATCTCTGTTATGTCGAGAGTCGAAGTGCTACTGCCCAAGATCGCCTCTGGATCAGAAGCCTTGTCGATCTCAGCGTAAATGGACTTCTTCAACTCCAATTGTTCAGGGCCATTTTCCTGCACATAGCCTGCACCTTCAAGCGCCTCTTCTAGACTTTCATGGGCCGTGATAAGAGCTAGACGTTTTTCTGCCTCTTCTGCACTGATTAGACCGGCTTTGCGATCAAGCTCAATATCTTGTTCTAGCCATGCCAAGGCATTTTTTAGCTGAACAGGAACTTTATCAAAAATCCTGGTTTGACACCCGGCCCGGGCAAACACCTGGACCCAGCTTCGACCTATAACGCCGGTTCCAACAACTGCAACAGTCGATATTGTTGGTTTATACATAACTCCCTCCTTTATTGATTTAATCATATCGGTTCTCTTCCATTTTGTGTGGGTAAGATATGTCTCGAGAAATTAAAAGCTTATATTTCTATGCTTCTTTGTCTCCTTCTTTGGTTTCATCCAATGGAGCACTTGTACTTAAAATCAATTTGCGCCTCTCCGTTTCGCTGATCTGAGATCGAATCTTACGGCCGCCAACCCAGAATAAGACACCTAACACCGACCAACCAAGAATAATGGCCCATTCTATAGGAAATGATCCTTTGGCGCTCACATAATGCTGATAGAGAGATAGAAAAAAAATAAAAAGAGAAACCATAGACCCGATTGCTGCTGTGACGATTCCACCTGGGATACGGTAGGGGCGATGTTGGTCAGGTCGACTGAGGCGCATCTTAATCACGCCTAAACAGACCAGAAGAAAAGCCAAGGAAAAGCACGTTGCCCCTATATTGATAATAGGTACGATCATACTTCTTCCCAAGAAAACTCCGAAAAAAGCAATGACTCCCACAAAAATAACAGCTTTTGAGGGGGATCCGGAAACGGGATGAACCCTGCCAAAGATAGGGGGGATGATTCGTGCTCGGCCAAGGGCAAAGATTACCCGAGAAGACGAGATAAAGACCGTATTCCAGGTGGTGATGATTCCACAGAGGGCCGCAAACAATACTGTTTTAGCCACAAAAGGCGAACGAAAGGCAGCTTCAAAAGCGCCGGCTGCCGGGAGTTCCAGGGTAAGAAGATTTTGCCAGGGTGTGCTCATTGAAGCCGATAAAATAACAAGCAAATAAAAGATCAAGGCTCCACCGATAGAAAGCAGGATAACTTGGCCTACCATTCTCAATGAGGTCTGTTCTGCTTTTTCTTCCATAACCTGAGGAATAACGCTAAACCCCGCTATGAAAACCGGCGCGGTTATAAAAACAGCTGCAATGCCTCCTATCACTGGCCATGAGCCTGTTTTTGAGAAGAGAGGTTCCAGATTGCTTGTTTTTCCCCAAACGATCCCAGTAAAGATGAAAACAATAGAGAGAACAATAAGACCATATGTGAAAATCTCTTGGAAAATGACCGCTGTCTTCATACCACGGTAATTGAGAAAAATAAGAAAGGCTGTTCCACCAAGACCTAAAAGAAGACTTCCCAAGTGCACTGGATCTCCCCGAATCGTGTAGAGGGTGATCCCTTTGATGCCCGGCGCCAATGCTCCTGTAATCCATCCTGCAGAAATAGCCTCGAAAGATATAAAAGAGATGAATGTAAGGGAAAGGAACCATCCTGTAACGAAAGATGTTTTAATCCCAAAAATTTCGTATGTATAGGCTACCTCACCGCCCGATACCGGAAACATGGTAGCCATTTCGGCGTAGCATAGACCGACAACCAACATCAACGATCCACCAGCTGCAAAACCCAATAAAGCTCCAAGAGGACCAGCCTGCTCTAGCCATTCACCGAGAATAACTACCCATCCCACTCCGATTATGCAACCAAACCCAAGAACAAAAAAATGCCGGGCTTTTATTTCTTTTCCCAGCTTTTGAGAAGTTGGAGATTGGACATTTCCTTTAATATGATTTTCTCTTCTCTTATTCATTTGTTTTTTATTTTAGGGATTATAGTTTATTTCACAAAAAAACTCTAATCATCCACTAATACCCCTATCCGCCATCAAAAAAAAGAAAAACCTCTCTGCACCCATATGGTAAAATGGGTTATGCAAAAAAACCTTTCACCCATTGGGTGAGAGAAACAATGAGAAACCAGCGAGGCAAAATAATTATGTCACAAAAAACATTACCATTCAAGTATGAA
>SDBT01015798.1_pt1 | contig 11986 bp, 9 predicted proteins | sample 2277101 | NCBI WGS metagenome assembly SDBT01 (sample SAMN10404973, study PRJNA504765) | marine sediment metagenome | isolation source: marine sediment core GS10_PC15, 103 cmbsf | place: Arctic Ocean: Southern Knipovich Ridge | collected 2010
GTTGTAGCCGGCCGATTCCAGAATACTCTGTTCCATCATTCGCGTGGTGATCGAATCATCAACGATCAGAATCGGCGCGAGCTCTTCGTCGACCGTGTCCGCACTCTCGGGCCCTTCGGCACGCGGCGAACGCCTGGGGCCGCCCTGCACCAGGCGTCCCAGGTCGAGGATCAACGCCGGCAGCCCGGTCCCCAGAATGGTCGCCCCGCTCACGCCGCAAACCTCACCAACGTGATCGCCCAGGCTCTTGGCGACGACGATCTGCGTTCCCAGCAAGCGCTCCACGCCAACTGCGATCTGATCCTCGCGGTGGCGGACAACGACGGCTGATACCAGATTCGGTGTGACGCCGCTGTATTCTGTGCGACCCAGTAGATCTGCAAGCATCACCAGCGGCACGACTTGTCCGTCTATGTCGGCCATCGTCTCGCCACCGACTGTCTGCACCTCCGCCAACCTGATCCCGGCCGTGCGCACGACCGACGCCGTGGGCACTACGTAGGTATGCCCGGCCGCCTCGACGAGGAGACCCTCGAGCGTCGCCACGGAGGCGGCAAACTCCAGAACAAAGCGGGTCCACCTCCCGGGCTCGCTCCCGATTTCCAGTGTCCCTCGCAGCGCCTCCGCGCAACGCGCCACCACGTCCAATCCGACACCTCGCCCACTGACGTCGGTGATCAACTCGGTCGTGGAGAGTCCGGGGCGCAGAATAAGTGACTCGATCTGGTTGGGGGCCAGCTCCGCGGCTTCTTCCATGGAGACGATGCCGGCGGAGATCGCCTTGGCCAGTACCCGCTGACGGTCGATGCCCCGGCCATCGTCTTCACAGGTGATCCGAATGCGATCGCCGCGACGCGAGATCGTCAGACGTACTGCACCAACCGGGTTCTTGCCCAGTCCTTCGCGCTCCTCCGGCGGCTCGATCCCGTGCGACAGTGCGTTGCGGATCAGGTGGATCATCGGGTCGCGGAGTTGCTCCAAAACGCGTCGATCCACCCGCGTGTCCGCTCCCTGAATGTGCAGCTCCGCCCGCTTGTTCTCCTGACGGCAGTAATCCCTGACGAAACGCTGAAGGCCGTCGAACAAAGGGCTGACCGGGAGCATCCGGGTGTTGAGTACTTGCTCGTGGATCTCAGCGATCAGCGGCTCGAGGACCGCAAACCCTCCGGCGCATTCATCGATCAGACCGCGGACCGTGCTCGCAAAGGAACGCAGCGCCGCCTCGACGTCCTGACCATCGCGACCTCGATTGCATTGGCCGCGGACCAGCGCATCCAGGCTCTTGAACGCACCGAGTCGCTCACGCAAGCGGTCTCCCGCAACCATCAACTCACCGGTCAGGTTGCCGAGCGATTCGAGCATATCCACGCGAAGCCGTACTGTCTCCGACGCCAAAGCGGGCGCCTGGATGGCGGAATCTCCGCCGGTCGGTTTGCCGGACTCGGGACTCGCCTCCGGCGCGCTCTTCTTGGCAACAGCTTCCGCCGTCACGCCGTTCACGGAGCTTTGCGCGGACGTGGCCGCTGTGCCCGCCGACTCCAGATCCAGATTGACGAGGCGTTCGATGATCTCTGCCGGAACGATGTCGCACTCCCGTTCCTCGACTCGCGCCACGATCAACTCCTGCACGGCATCGGTCGTGGCCAACAGAGCGTCTATCATACCCGCGCTAGCTCGGTCCGATTCCTCCCTGATACTGCTCAGAAGATCCTCCATCTTGTGGCAGATCTCAGCGATGTCGGGCAGCCCAGACACACCAGCGGCACCCTTGAGGCTGTGCGCCTCGCGAAAGAGGTCGCCGATCAGCGCCGGATCGTCAGGCGATCGCTCCAGGGCCATTAGCCCGGAACTCAGCCGCTCCAGACGCTCGAATGCCTCCATCTTGAAATAGTCTAAAGGTGTTGCCATAGTTCTAATCCGCTGCCTGTTCTAGTTACTTCCTCGTTTTGAACCGCCTCGCGGCCTCGGCGAGTGCCTGGGCCTCTGTCTGCACCTGTCGCGACGCGGCCTCCGACTGCTTGGCTGCAGTGTCGATGCCCCGGACCGCATCATCCATCTGTTCGATCGCCGTCGTCTGTTGCCGGCTGGATAACTCGATCGCTTTGGCGGACTGTGTCGTGGAAGCCACCTGGTTCGTGATGCGCTCGAATGATCCTTCCAGGTCCCCGGTTTGGCGCATGCCCTGTTCGACCGCTTTGGTTCCTCCCTCGGCGGCCACGATCGTGGTATTGACCGTCCCCTGAATGTCTTCGATCAGCCCCCGGATTTCCGTAGTGGATTCCGCGGCCCGCTCGGCCAGCTTGCGGATTTCGCTGGCTACCACGGCGAAGCGTTTGCCGGCCTCACCCGCCCCGGCGGCCTCGATACTCGCATTAAGGCTCAACAGGTTGGTCTGTTCGGACAGTTCATTGATGATATCCAACGCCCCGCTGATTTGTTGGCTCTTGCTGCTCAGTCCCAATATGTGCTCGGCAATCGTCTCCACACGTTTCCGAATTCCCACGATACCTTGAACCGTATCCTGAATGCTCTTGGTGCCAATGCCGCATTCCCTGGTGGCCTGTTCCGCCTGCTCGCTGACGCTGGTTCCGTTCTTGTTCACCTGCCGAGCCGCGGCCAACAACTCCCGCACCGTGTCGGACATCTGCGTGGTGGCAGTGCACTGGCTGATGGCCCCGGCTGCCTGTTCCTTACTGGCCACTTCCATTTCAGCGGCGGCCGTACCGATATGCACGACTATTTCGTTGAGATTCGCCGTCATCTGGTTCATCGCTCGAGCCAGATCGCCGATTTCGTCCTCCTGCGTGATTTCCAGCTGTTGAGTCAGGTCTCCATCCGCCAGGTTCTGGGCGAATTTGACGCCTGCCTTCAGCGGAACGGTGATTGCTCGGGCAACCATGAACAGCACCAATAGAGCGAATGTCATGGCGCCTACCACCAGGATGCACCCGATGTTTCGCGTGAGGATGGAAGCTTCTCGCACTTGTGATGCAAAAACCGGCGCATTCTCATCGACAAACTTGATCGTGGCTTGGCACTGTTCTTCCAGCTCGTCCAGGGAGATTTCCTGCTTGCTGTAAGCGGACAACGCCGCTCTAGTGTTCTCCATGTACTCAATATCCTCGAGTGCGAGATCGAATACGCGGGCGAAGCCGACGCGCCGGAAGGTGAACTCCTCTATGAAATTCGTATCCTCGAACAGCCTATGTGCCAGGGCTTCGGCCAGATCGATCAGCTGATAGATGCCCATCTGACTTGACATGCTGGATCGGGCGGCGAGTAGCTCCTCGGCGGCCGCGATGGACTCGGGCGTTGCTTCTCTGTGTAAACGCAAGTACTGCGAAGCCTTATAAGCGAATCTGGTGACTGCTTCCACATGATCCCGCTCCATCTTCTGTATATGGGTCGTCAGAGCGATCTCCCGCATCCCCAGAATGGACAGGAGCCCTGCCGCTACAAACGGCGCTACGCAGACAACGAACTTTGTACTGATCTTCAGATTATTAAGAAAGACCATACTGTGAGCTCCACAAAGGCCAATGCACACTTGCCCCGGTCGACGGCGAGACGACGAGTTAGGGTAACTGGGTGCTCATCGCTTCGCCTTAAACCTCACTATCACACATTTCGCAGTGGTGTTCCGAAGTTATTCTCAATTAGCCGGCAGCAGCCCTTCTCACTATCATGAGACTACTCCACCAACATTGAAGAGCGTACCCCAGACTGTTCCCGTGACCATTGCCCAAGATCGGCAAACCGACTCGGCAAATCAAGCCGCCCCGCTAGTTGTGAACCGTCTCGCCGCCTCCGCGAGTCTCTGGGCTTCGGTTTGCACCTGTCGCGCGCTGACCTCCGACTGCTTGGCCGTGGTGTCAATGTTCCGGACCGCCTCGTCCACCTGTTCGATCGCTCGGGTCTGTTGACGGCTGGCCAGCTCGATCGCCTTGGCCGACTGAGTCGTGGAAGCCACCTGAGTCGCGATACGCTCGAAAGACCCCTCCAGTTGCCCGGTTTGACGCATCCCGTGCTCGACCGCCTTGGTGCCTTCTTCGGTGGCCATGCTCGTGGTGTTGACGGTCTCCTGGATGCTGTCGATCAATCCGCGAATCTCCGTGGTGGATTCCGCGGCCCGCTCGGCCAGCTTGCGGATCTCGCTGGCAACCACGGCGAAACGCTTGCCGGCCTCGCCGGCACCGGCCGCCTCGATGCTGGCGTTGAGGCTGAGCAGGTTGGTCTGCTCGGACAGTTCATTAATGATGTCCAGTACACCGCTGATCTGCTGGCTCTTGCTGTTGAGACCCAACATGTGCTCCGCGATCTTCTCCACGCGTTCCCGGATCCCGACGATGCCCTGGACCGCATCCTGAATGCTCTTGGTGCCCTCAACGCACTCTCGGGTGGCCAGTTCCGCTTGCTCGCTGACACTGGTTCCGCTTTCGGTCATCTGCCGGGCCACGGTCAACAACTCGCCGGCCGTCGTGGACATCTCAGCCGTGGCGGTGGACTGGTGCGCAGCACCGCTCGCCTGTTGCGCGCTGGCGACCTCCATCTCTGCCGCGGCCGTGGCGATCTGCTGGACGATTTCGCTGAGATTCGTCGTCATCTGGTTCATCACCCTGGCCAGGACGCCGGTCTCACTCTTGCCTTCGGCCGGCACCCGTACACCAAGATCGCCATTTGCCACCGCAGTGGCGGCCCGTGCCATGTTCCGAATCGGCCGCGCGATCTTCCAGTGAACGCCCAAGCCCACCGCCGTGATGGCGAGGAGGCACAGGACCGACAAACCCGCCGCCCAAGCAGCCAGCGATGCTATCGTGCTGTCGTGAATCTGCTGAACCTGATCGATGGCGGCGAACGCCTCGGCCTCATCGATTTCCGCCACCAGCGCCCACCGGATATCAAACATTTCGACGGGCGTGTAGGCACTCAGCACCGAAACGCCCCGGTAATCGACAATGGTCTTCGCATTCGTCTTGCCCTTCAGAGCGGCATTGACGGCCTCGGTATCGACCGAGCCCTTGGCGTGATCGCTAAAGGAGGCAAAGACCGAGCGGTTCTCCGGGTCGAGATGGGAATCGGAGCGCATAAGCTTGTCCGGACCGACGACGTACAACTCGCCCGTTTCCTGCATCCCGGCGCGCATGGTCATAATGGTGTTCACACGAGTCGGAGAGATCCGAAACAGCAGGACGCCGATGATCGTGTCATCCTCCTGAATGGGTGTGGCGACGAATTGGCAAGGCACACCGCCGGCGGGCTCGTGCGGCCTGACGTCCGACAGCGCCGTCGCTCCCGTCTCCACCGCCCGCCGCCAGGCAACGGCCAAGGGAGAGTCGGGCATGTCCTCTGACGCCCGCGCGCCCAGCTCACCGGATCCGGCGGTTGTGAACGAGATATCGCCGTGCTCGCTGCAGGCGAACAGGACATCGTCATAGCCGTATTTCTCAACATACCCGCCCAGAGACACGGCGTATTTGTCATGAAGCGGTCTGTACTGCGTATCCTTCAGGATCTCCTCCCCCTCCAGACCCATAATCTCGGCCGCAGCGGCAGCCGCATCCAACTCGAGAAAGGCGTCCCGGACAGTTGGATTCGACGCTTGCGATTCGATGTCACGCGCGATTGCCGCGAAGTATTCTTCGATCTGGACCTTCTTATTGTCGCGCATGGCCTCCAGCTTGCTGAAGATCTGAGTGGCCAGTTCTTCCTTGGCTGTTACGGTAATCTGATCCGCGCCATCTGTGGCCGTGCTATACATGAGCACGACAACCGCGCAGACCGGCGCGAACACGCCCAGAGCCATGGCAGCAGCCAGCATGACAGTGATGGGCCGCCTGACGGTCAGGGTGCCGGAACCAACCGATCCGGGAGCCAACGGCGTGTCGTGCGAGAACGGTGATGCCATCGGAAAGCTCTCCTGTACCAAGTTCAATTGACGGGATCGGCTCCGGCCATCCTGAGTGACTCCGAGCCGCATACCTGCTCCATGTCCAAGAGGGTTACGAGCTTCTTTTCCATATAGATCTGGCCCGCCAGAAGACACGCCCGGTCTGGTCCAACCGTCACGGGCACGGGTTGAATCTCCTCAGTTTTGATCTCAGTGATTCCCTCCACGCCGTCGGCCATAACGCCAGTGGTCCGGCCCAGACCCCGGGTCACGATGATCCGGCTGCCGGGTCCCGGATCGCCCACCGTCAGCCCGAGCACACCGTGGATCGACATGACGGAGAGGATCTGCCCGTGGAAGTTTATGACGCCCAGCACGGACGCCGAAACACCGGGTACGGGGACAATACTCGGAACCTGCAGAACCTCGAGCGCGTGGGCTACCGGCAGCGCATACGCTTCACCTGAGAGCGTCAGCAGCAGATACTCCTCGGCCGCCGCGGACTCCTCATACGGCGCGTAGCGAATGTCGTCGTCAAACGACCGGCGTAGTGCTTCCAGTCGCTGATTGACCCGCCCACCCTCGCCGTCCAGCATGGTGTCGATCTGTGTCATGCAACATGCCCTCATCTGGCTAGTGACTATGAACCCAGAATCGGCCGTCCCTCACTTGGCCTCTTCGTCGGTGATGGTGGTGCTGAGGCCATCATCGACGAACGTGTCGAGATCAATCGGCGACTGGAGTATCCCACCTTCGACCGCAAGGTCCATGACCTGCTTCAATCCAGCCTTGTCGACGTTCAGATGCTCGTAGTTGATGACGGCCAGCTCGGAATCCAAGCTGGCGAGAATCGCTTCGGTAGTGTGCTCCGGGATGTGTTTGGCGTTGATCATCTGCGCTATTTCGGCCAATGCGGGTCCACCTGCTGCTTGAGCCGCGCTGATATCCATACCGGCCTGGTGGATATACGAGATGACCTCGTTGAGCGCCTCGCGCTTGTTCTTGATCGCGCCGTCGCTTGCGATCACGATGCATTCGACATGGCCTTTCGGCCAGGGGAGAACGTCCTTGGAGTACCACGCCACCTTGCCGTAGCCGCCCGTCTCGACCACGTCAGCCCAGGGAAGCGATTGCTCAAATGAGGCGGCCTTACCTTTCTTCGCTTCAATCCGCAGAAACATCGGGGACTTGGGCGGCGGCACCACGATCGCTCGAACGTCACCAAGGCCGTCCGGGTCCAACGTCAGGCTCATCCCATGGTCTTTGAGATACTTGTAGAGGATGACTGTATGCGTGGAGAGCAGCGACGGCACGCCGCAGACCGTGGGTCCACCCTGCTCCTGGCCGATCGCGCTCATGATGTCGGCGAGCTCACCCGACGGCTTTCGATCGACACGGTCCTGCACCAGCATGACCTTTTCAGCCAGGACCTTGTTGATGGCCAAGGCGTTTCCATCCCGGTGCATCAGGCTGACACACCGGAAATTCGATCGTTCCCTGAACATGTCCATGGCCTCAGGGCAGATGATGAACGCCACGTCTACCCGCCCGGCCACGAACGAGGAGCGCAGCAGCGTCCAACTGTTCATGCGCTTGATCTTGTAGTCCGCGTGAACCATCTGGGAGGCGTATTTCTCGTACGCCACGATGCCCGCGTAGTGATCCGCCAGCGGGATGTAGGCTGCCGTAATGGTCTGCTTCTCCGCCGCCAGACCCGCGCTCGCGAGCCAGAAGGACAGTCCCAGGGCACAGCAGCCCAGCGTGCATCTCGTCATAAGGTTATCTCCTGAGTCGTCGATGACTCCTGGCCGAGTCGCTGCGCACATATCCGTGCGACAGCGTCCTTATCGAATCCACCCGAGTAGCGCCGCACGCGTTGCTCATCGTCGTTCGGCAGCGCATCGAGTGTATTAGTGAATTCGCGCGCTCTGGCCGACGAGCGTCCCTTGCGATCATGCAAACAGGCCAGATGGAAGTGTGCCATCGAGAACCCCTCATCGAGGTACACGGCCTTCTCGAGCTCGCGCTGGGCCTGACTGTCTTCGCCGAGCCCCTCGTGCACCAGGGCCATCACGCAGTAGGCCTCGGTCGAGGTCGGGCACACCTCGAGAACCTGTTGGCAACATTGCAGTGTCGCCTCACCGCTCCCGCCGCCGGCGAGAACCAGCGCCATGCCGAGCAGGCTCTCAACGTCGTTCGGCTCCCGCCTTAGGATCTCCTCAAAGACCCGACGCGCCTCTCCGTTCTGCTCTGCACAGAGATGTGCGACGGCCTGCTCGCGCAGAGCGCCCAAGGACGGTCCCCCGGGTTCCGGGCGGGGTGGCGGTGAAGGGGGTCTCGCCTGCTGTGGTGGCTCACGGCTCGGGGCCGAGGCGTACGCGGGTACGTCATTCTCCGCGCGGCAGGGAGGATCGAGCGTGCCCCTTTGAGCACACTCGCTCCCCGCTTGTTCCACGCTCGGGTGAGAGGCCGCGCCCGGCATTACCGTTATCGAAGGTTCAGGCGTGCCCTGTTGCGCATCTGTGGGGCGCTCCGCATCGTTGCCGGCACGCGGGATAGATTTATAGATGAAAGTGTCACACATATTCAGGTTGGCGAAACCTGACGAACAGCCGTGCGGATTCTCCGCGTGCCCCAGGAACAAGTACCCACCCAGTCGCAGGCTGCGATGGAGATTCGCCAAGACGGTCCGAATACCCTGAGCATTGAAGTAAATCAGCACGTTCCGACAGAGGATGACGTCGAACTCGCGCATCTGAGCCATGGCCGAGGCATCCAGCAGGTTCAACTGCCGGAAGCGGACCAACTCACGAATTTCCACGCGTGGGCGATAGCGGCCGTTCCCAGCCGCCTCGAAGTACTGCTGCTTGATAGCCGTAGAGACACCACGAAACGAATGCGTCCCGTAGTCCGCTTTCCTGGCAGTTGAGATCGCTGGGGGACTGATATCGGTCCCGATGATTTCGATGAGCCATCGGGACGGATCCGGCAGGCTTCTCCAGAGCACGATGCCCGCGGTGTAGGCCTCCTCACCCGTCGAACAACCCGCAGACCAAATTCGAAGCCGACGCTGGCCGGTCGCCGCGCTACGCTCGATCAGCCAAGGAAGCACGCACTCCCCAAACGCCCGCCAATGATCCGTGTTCCGGAAGAAATAGGTTTCCCCAATGGTCAGGAGAGAGGCCAGCGTCACCAGTTCGTTCGCCCTTCCCGGCGACGCCCTCAGCATGCGAAGGTACTCGCTGGCGCGCCGGACACCCAGTTCGGACATCCGCGAGCCGATGATCTCCGCAACCCGCGGGTACTTGTCATCAGTAAAGCACAGGCCGCACGTCTGCCGCAGATGTTCCCGGAGAACGCGAAACTCAGCAATGTTCACTTGCTCAGACACTGACGACACTTGCCTCCGTTCTCGCGTGCCCTATTCGAGAGAGCAGGCGCTCCAGGTCGATCACTCCTACCAGTTCGCCCGCCGCGTTGTGGGTGATGCAGCTAAGCCACCACGCGTCCGAATCGGCAATCACGGCGGGCGGCGACTCCAGCTCAGCAGCCGTCACATCGCGCAGACCTTCGACTTCATCCACCAGCAGACAGACCGTTGCGCCGTCGTGGCGCACCGCGATCAGGCGCGCATTTCGATCTCGTTGCCCGCCTGCAGCGCCGATCACTGAGTTGAGATCGATGACTGCGACGGATTCACCACGCAAGACGATCACTCCGATCACGCCCCTGGCATTTGACAGCGGTGCCGAGAGTGGTACCGGCCGGGTCACCTCGCGCACTGCTTGCACGTCGATACCCAGATGCAAATCGCCGGCTCGAAACACAATCAGCATCTCGAGCAATCCCTGCTTCTGCGCAGATGCGTCGATCTCAGTCTGGTCATGGCTGCCGTTAGTTCCCATGGGATTCCGTTTCTCCCAACCGCTTGGCATTATGTAACCGTCGCCCACCGTCAAACGAATCCACTGCGCGCGTGGAGCCAACGTCGTCGGATGAAGGAGAACTCTGAACCGAAGCTTCGTCTCCCAACCACGCGAGCAGCACAGCCTTCGAGAATCGCCATTGGCTACCCACCTTGCGTCCGGGAATCACGCTGTTGCGAGCCAGTCGATAGATCGTGTCCTGGCTCACATCGAGCAGCCGTGCCGCGCCATTCACGTTCAGTACCATGTCTTCCATCGTCAACCACAGGCCGCGCGCTTGCCTACCGAGCCCCAGCGATCCACAGCGTTGCCCAGTAGATCGGCTATATGTGTTGTAGGCTTCGATTCAACCGAAGTACGCCGCCGCCACGGATTGCCGTCCGATAAAGGTAGCACTGGCCTCCACAGATCATCTGGAGCGGTTTCAAAAACTCTGTCGCGGCCGAGCCCCGTATCGGGCGTAGGCGTCTACGCCCGGTGCAGGGTGTGCCGGTCCAGCGATTCTCGCGCCGCGCGAAACGGTCCATAATGCCCCCCTGTTTAAGCGCTATACCGAATATCAGCAGGAGCGGCGCAGAATGGCCCAGCAGACAAACCCGCCCAGAATCGGCCTTCCTCGCGGGTGGCCCCGGCACGTCAGGGCCGCCATGCTGCATGTGATTGCGTTGGGCCAGTACGCCATGCCCTGCACACGTAGTTCGGCTATCAACGCTCGGATCGCCCGCGCCCGACTCAAGGCCCAGAACGACGAGTTCAAGCAACCGGTCGCGCTACTCACAGAAGTGATCCGGATCAACGATGCGCGCCTGAAGAGCGTCGACCCACAGAAACGACCAAACTACGTGCCGACCGAGCGCATGGCGATCCTCGAACTCCGTGCTGCACGAGCATGGTCCGCGCAGCAGACAGCCGATACCTTCCTCGTCACGGCAGCTACGATTGCATCCTGGATGAAATGGTCGATGACGGAGGATCCAACGCACTCGTGCAGATCCGTGCGCCCGTCAACAAGTTCCCCGAGCTCGTCCGGTACGCGGTGCAGCGCCTGAAGGCGCTGTGCCGGGCCTGGGCAAGGCCCGGATCGCGGACATGCTGTGCCGTGCTGGGCTGCATCTCGGCGCGACGACTGTCGGGCGAATCCTCGAGGAACCGCCCCGTCCGATGGCAGCGTAGGTGGCTGCACTGAGCAACCGCGTCGTGACCGCAAGAGGGCCAAGTCACGTCTGGCACATTGATCTGACCACCGTGCCGACCGGAGCCGGCTTCCGGGCACCGTGGGTGCCACTCGCGCTGCCGCAGTGCTGGCCGTTCGGTTGGTGGCTGGCCATTGCCGTTGACCACTACTCCCGATGTGCCATCGGCTTCGGTGTGTTTCCGAAGCGACCCAAATCTCTCGCTCTACGCACCCTCCTTGGGAGGATGATCGCTCGGGGCAAAGGGCGCACAAAAAACCTCAAGCCGCCACAGGCGACCGAGGCCGGGAATCTACTGTTTGTCCCGTATATCGCGCGCGCAGCACAAGCCACAACGACGACGCACCTCCACGCACGCTCAATGACCAACCGTGCATGCCCCCGCCGAGGCGAACCCAAGCTGTGCAATAACCAGCTCGCGACGAATGCGGCTTCTACAGGAACGGGATGTCAAAACTGGTCAGAACATACTTCGAGATCATGTATAGCCACGCGCCGAAAAACGCGATACCGCCAACGCCGGCAGTTAGGATGTCCTGCAAGTAAGCAGCGATGTTACCCATGGTCTTGCTCCTACTCATCCATACCCATACGCACCGAGCCCAGCCGCGCCAACGGAGGTCCTCGGGGCGTGGAATCTCGCGGTGATTATCTATAGTTCGGCATCCTCTGTCAAGTAAGCGTAGCGGAAATTTTTGGCTCATCCGGGGTTTCCTGGGAAAGTGTCAGAAGCAGTACTGGCCCTCAGGTGCGTAAGCTCTTTAACGAAAGCATGTTGCATGTGTTTCGGACCGTTCCTGTTCGGTCAGCCTGGGCGGCCGTTGCGCCGCGCGAAAAGGCCGGTTTTCGATGGCGAAGCACCCCCAGGTTGTGCCCGAAAGCGCGTGGCCGGCGCATCGATGAAACTGCCGGAAACCCTCGATTCTCATCCCGGAAATCACCGAAGGACCAAATTCTTGCCGCCCCGACGGGCTGTGAAC
>SDBT01015799.1_pt1 | contig 11986 bp, 10 predicted proteins | sample 2277101 | NCBI WGS metagenome assembly SDBT01 (sample SAMN10404973, study PRJNA504765) | marine sediment metagenome | isolation source: marine sediment core GS10_PC15, 103 cmbsf | place: Arctic Ocean: Southern Knipovich Ridge | collected 2010
CGGGCAACGCCGACCAGCACCTCGAGCCGATCACACAATTCCTTTTTCTTCGTCAGGTTGTCCAGTTCTTCCTGATGCTGTTTGCCGTAGCCTTTCCAGTGGCGGCGGGAGAATTTGTCGGCGGCGGCCTGGAATCGGTCCGCGAGTTCCCGGTCTTGGGCGCGGGGAGCCGGGCCGGTTTCTTGCCATTGCTGCTCGAGTTGGTTGAATCTGTCGCCGGCTTCCTCCCAGTCCTCGGACTCGGCGAGGGCGTTGGTCTGGAGCAGGAGGTCTTCCTTGATGGCAAGATTGCGGGCCCGTTCGCTGGGAAGTTCCTCGAAATGCTTGCGGCGCACCCCGAAGAATTTGTCATAGAGCGTCGCAAAGCGCTGGCGCATCTCCACCTCGGATGTCTTCGGAATCGGGCCGATTTCGCGCCAGCGGCGTTGCAGTTCGAACAGATTCTGAGCGGCCCCCTTCTTGTCGCTGTCCTCCTCGAGGCCGGCCACCAGCGCCTCGAGTTCCTCGCACAGGGCCTGTTTCTGCGTCAGGTTCTCCTCACGCTCATGATCGAGCTTCTTGAAAAAGCGGCTGCAGGCGTCTTGGAAGCGTTTCCACAATTCTTTTTCCTTGTCGCGCGGGGCCGGGCCGAGGTTTTTCCATTTGTCCTGAATTTCGATACAGGCGCCGGGCGGATGCTTTTCCTTGGAGTCGGCCAAGGCTTCGGCTTTTTGAATCAGGTCTTCTTTCAGCGTAAGGTTTCCTTCGCGCTGTTTCTCGAGCTCTTCGTAGTGAGCCCGGCGGCGTTCAAAGAACTGATTGCAGGCTTTCTGGAAGCGCTGATAGGCTTCCCGGCTATGTTTATGCGGGAGGGCCCCGGTGGCTTTCCACTCGTCCTGCATCTGTTTGAAACGGTTCGAGGCGGTTTGCCAGTCAGTTGAGTCTTGCAGCCGTTCGGCCTGGGCGCAAAGTTTCAGGCAGCGTTCCAGGTTGGCTTCGCGCTTCTTGCGTTGTTCCTCGAAGAACGCCTTGCACCGGGCATAATTGCTTTCACAGGCGGCCCGAAAGGTCTGCCAGAGGCTTTCGGCGTCCTTGCGCGACGCCGGCCCGGTCTGTTTCCACTCGGCCTGAGCCTCGCGGATAATCCGGGCCACCGCGTCCAAGTCCTCCAGTTGAGCGGTCGCCTCAACCCGGTGGATCAATTCTTCTTTGACGCCCTTGTTATGCCACTCGTCCCATTCACGTTCCGCATCGTACTCCTGCTGTTTGCCGTAGAAGCGTTCCAACGCCTGTTTAAAGTTGTTGGCCAGTTTGCTTTCGGCGACGCCGTTCAACTCACGCCAGCTTTTCTGTACCCTGTGGACCTTTTTCAGTGCCTGCTTACGATCCTCGGCATCAACCTGTGATTTGACCGTCTCGACAAGTTTTGCGAGCTGTTCGAGCCGTTGCCGCCGAGCCTCTTCGACTTGCCTGGCGTGGTCTTCCAGGCGCTCGCGAAGTTTACGCCCAGCCGCCTCGAATCGGGCCCGGAGCGGTTTGGGGTCGAGGTGTTTGAACTCCGGGGCCGACCATTTCAAGCTCTTAGATTTAGCCTTGATAGCCTTCCAGTCATCGGTGGCGGCCAACGTTTCGGTCTCGACACAGAGTTGCTCGAGTCTGGCGGCTTCTTCACGTTCGGCCTGCACTTGGGCCAAAGCTCCTGCGAGCTTTTCGCGGGCGGTAACGAAGCGTTGGTTTAACTCAGCCTCGACGCTTTCCGGCAGCGGTTCGAGGACCTTCCACCGGGCGGTCAGCCGTTCGAGTTCGCCGGGGGTCTCCGGCAGCAATGGATCAAGAGAAAGCAATTCCTCGCAGAGCGCTTCCTTTTCGACCCGCAAATCCCGGGCGGCGGCCAGACGGCGCTTTTCTTCCTCCTGTTGGGCCTCGAACTTGGCCCGGCGCTGCTCGAAGTTGGCGATGGCCTTGTCAAAGTGTTCCTTGAACTGATGTTCGCCGGCAGGGTCAAGTTCCCGCCACTTCGCCGCGTCCTTTGCCAGCAGACCAGCTGCCGCCTCGAAGTTCCAGGAATTCTGCAATTCCTCGGCATGACTACACAGTGCAACCAGCTCTTGCCACCGCAGTTCCTCGGCCGGCGGCCCTTTTGGCTCGCGCAATTGTTCGAGCTTTTCGGCGGCGGCATGGCGAACCGCGTTGTTCGAGCCGTGATGCCTGATCTTCTCCAGTAAGTCTTCATCATTGATGCGCGCGACGGCCTCGAGTTCGGCTTCCTTGCCGCAGTCAGTCATGGCAAGCTTGCCCAGGACCGCTTCGCTGCCGATCTTTGCCAGGGCGGCGAGTCGAAGTTCGGCGATACGGGTTTCGGTCACGATGCTCGCCAGGACATGGTCGTCGTTTATCCGGGCCAGGCAGTTTTTCCAGGAATCGGGGTCGGGACTGTTCAGAGCGCGATCTTTGAAAACTTCGTTCAACCTGGCGGCGACCACGCCCATCGCTTCGGCGTCCGGATTGCTGGCGGCGATCTTGTCCAGAAGCTGCGGGTCGCTGATTTTACGCACGGCGGCGGCCCGCACCTGCGAATCCGGGTCTGCGCAAGCGATCTCGCCCAAGGTTTCCGCCTCGCGGGCGGGGTCCATCGCCTGGATGGCGGCCAGACGCTGGGCTACGTCGCTCTGCTTCCATTTCGGACGGAACAGGTCCAGAAACTGCATCGTTAGTCTTCCCGCGCTTTGTCCAGTTTGTCTACGCTTCCAGTAATTCGGCAATGAGCTTGATAATTCGGTCTACATGTTGCTGAATCGAAAACTGTTCAAGCCAATCGGCGGCAACTGCAGCCTCGGCTCTCCGGTTCTGGTACGCCGTCAGCATACCCTCGGCTACGGCCTCGGGCGTGGCCTCGGCCAGTTGCACGCCCGGCTGACCGGCAGCGATTTCCGCCGGGCCGCCATCCCCGGCAATCAGCAAGGGAGTGCCCAGGGCCAACGCCTCGACAACAGTGCGGCCGAACGGCTCGCTGTCCGCGACCGAGCAGATCAGGTCCACGGCCTTAATCAGCGGCAGAGCGTCCGGTATATGACCGCAGAACAGCACGTCATCGCCGAGTCCGGCCGCGGCCGCCTGGCGCCGCAGCTTTGCTTCGAGCCGTTCCCCGGCAGGATCGCGCGGCCCGCCGGCCAGCACCCCGAAAAACGCCGGCTCCTGCCGCCGGGCAATGGCCAGTGCCTCGATAAACAGCCCGTGCCGTTTCCAGGCTGCCATGTCCGCGACCAAGGCCACGCAAAATCGGTCGGCAGGCAATTCCAGCGACGGTTGTTCGGCGCGTTGCCGCAGTTCGGCAAAATCAAAGCCGTTATATACCCGCACCAAGCGTTTTGCCAGTTCCAGCCCAAGAATTCCGCGGCAATGCCGCAGCATGAAATCCGACAGTACCACCGTCCGGCCCGCACGTTTGACGACCGTGCGCAACAAGCGCTGCGGACAGCGATAGTCCCGATGATGAAAAAGCAGCTTCAGCGTGTTCGGTGCGCTCATCGCCGCCAGCAATCCGGCCTGGATGCCGTTGGCGTAGAGCAATTCCGGTTGACGCGCCCGGCAATGGGTCCTCAGCCAGGCTCGGAACCGGAGGGTGTCGGCCGCGGCATACATCACCCCGGCAACGGTCCGGCGCCAGAGACGCAGCTTGAGAAATTCCGCCGGGATGTCTGCTTCGGCCGCCCGCTCGACCAGTTCCTCACACGCGCTGACCAGAGACAAATCCAGGCCACGCCCTTTCAACCCGGCAAGCAGGGCCAGAAGACTGCGCTGGGCGCCGCCGAAAACGGCCGCGGCATCCACAAACAGCATCCGGCGCTGGTTCATCGGGACAAGGCGCGATGAGCAATGTCGCGCCGGTAAAAGCAGTCTTCCCAGGAAATTTTTCCAACGGCGGCATAGGCGTTCTCGACGGCCTGCTTGATGGTAGCGCCGCGGGCGGTGACGCCCAGCACCCGGCCGCCGGCCGTGACCAGGTTGCCGTCCTGCATTTTTGTCCCGGCGTGAAAGACCACCGCGCCGGTAGCTTCGGCCTCGGCCAGGCCGCTGATGGCCTTGCCATTTTCGTAGGGACCGGGGTAGCCGCCCGAGGCCATGACCACGCAGATCGCCGGGTCGCTGGTCCAGACGAACTCATAGGCGGTGAGGCGATTGTCAATGGCCGCCAGCATAGCCTGGGCCAGGTCCGATTCAAGGCGAATGAGCACGGCCTGGGTTTCCGGATCGCCGAAGCGGACATTAAACTCGAGGACTTTCGGCCCACTTTCAGTGACCATGACGCCGGCGTAGATGATGCCGCGATAGTCCAGCCCCTGGTCCTGGCAACCCTTGAGAAACGGCTGGAGCACCAGTTTATCAACCTGTTGCATCATGGCCTGGTCAATCACCGGCGCGGGAGAGTAGGCGCCCATGCCGCCGGTGTTCGGGCCGGTATCGCCCTCGCAGGCACGCTTATGGTCCTGCGAACTGGCGAGTGGCGTGATGCTGTGGTGGTCCACAAAGGCCAGGATCGAGGCTTCCTCGCCCTCGAGGCATTCTTCGACCAACACTTCACTGCCCGCCTCGCCGAAGGTGCCACCGAAACATTCTTCGATGGCCGCGACGGCCTCTTCCACGGTGGTTGCCACGGTCACGCCTTTGCCCGCGGCCAGGCCGTCTGCCTTAACCACAATCGGCGCGCCCTTTTCCCTGGCATAGGCAATGGCGGCCGCGGCGTCGCTAAAGGTCCGCCCCTCCGCGGCGGGGATGCCGCACTTATTCATGAAATCCTTGGCGAAAGACTTGCTGCCCTCGAGCTGCGCGGCCCGTTTATCGGGTCCGAAGACGGGGATGCCGCGCGCGCGGAAGAAATCAACCACGCCGTCGCAGAGCGGGGCCTCGGGGCCGGGGACCACCAGGCCGACGTGGTTGGTCTCGGCAAAGTCCGCCAGTTCGCTGAAGCCGCTGATGTCAACACATTCGATGCCGGTCATCCCGGCGTTGCCCGGGGCGCAGTAGACCGTTTCGACCTTCGGGCTTTGGGCCAGTTTCCAGGCCAGCGTATGTTCCCGGCCCCCGCCGCCGATCACCAGTACATTCATCCTCACCAATCCGAAATTTGAATAAGTGCCAATTTCTTATAGAGTTCAAGGTAAAATGTATTGTCCCGGCTGAAATGCAAGAGGGCCAGGCGGATTCAAGGGGGTTGCCATTGGTAGTTTTGCGGATATGTTTTTGGCAGCGTCGAATCATTTGCATCCGGAAGCATTATGATGAATAAGCCCGTTGAGTTGTGGGAGTTGCTGGATGACGGGCGTATTCAGTGCCAGGTCTGTCCGCGTGGTTGCAAGCTGAAAGACGGCCAGCACGGTTTCTGCTACGTGCGCAAACGCGAGGGCGATACCATGGTGCTGACCACCTACGGCCGTTCGAGTGGCTTCTGCATTGATCCGATCGAGAAGAAGCCGTTGAACCAGTTCCTGCCAGGCACGCCGATCCTCTCGTTCGGCACTGCCGGCTGCAACCTGGGCTGCCGTTTCTGCCAGAACTGGGACATCAGTAAGGCGCGCCAAGTGGACCGCCTCCAGGACGAGGCCTCGCCGGAAAAGATCGCCAAAGCCGCGGAAATGCTTGGCTGCCGCAGCGTGGCCTATACCTACAACGACCCGGTGATCTTTCTGGAATATGCCGTGGACATCGCCCAGGCCTGCCGCGAGCGGGGCATTAAGTCGGTCGCGGTCACTGCCGCCTATATCCGCAAGGGCGCGCGGGAGAAGTTTTTCGGGCAGATGGACGCCTCCAACGTGGACCTGAAAGCGTTCACGGAGAGATTCTATAAGAAACTATGCCTGGGCGAGCTCGAACCGGTGCTCGAAACCCTGAAGTATCTCAAGCACGAGACCAAGGTCTGGATCGAGCTGACCACGCTGCTGATCCCCGGCGAGAACGATTCTGAAAAGGAACTGCACGAGTTGACCCAGTGGGTCGTGACGGAACTCGGGCCGGACGTGCCGATGCACTTCACCGCCTTTCACCCGGACTTCAAGCTGACCGACCACCCGCGCACCAGCCCGACGACGCTTACCCGGGCGCGGGAAATCGCCCGCGAAAACGGCGTCCGCTACGCCTATACCGGCAACGTCCACGACAAGGCCGGCGAGAGCACCTATTGCCACAATTGCGGCGAGATACTCATCGGCCGCGACTGGTACGTGCTCAGCGAGTGGAACCTGGTGGACGGCAACTGCCGAAATTGCGGCACGCCCTGCGCCGGCGCCTTCGAGGCCCAACCCGGAACCTGGGGCGCCCAGCGCCGCCCCGTCCATCTCGCCGCCATGGATGTGTGAGGCTTATGGACTTTCACAATAATGTCTTTTATTATTACCGAGGTCCTGTCACCCAGGAATCCCAGCATGAACGGCAATTGGAGAATAATACCACTAAAGCCTTGATAAACACCCTGACACATTGCAGTTCGAAGGTCGTATTGAGTTTTCTCGGCTGGTTAGGAATAACTGCAAAGGCGGACGAAAGGATCAAATTCGAACTGCAACAGAAAAGCATTGGCGAGACAAGAATTGTCCGGGCTTCGCAACGGTTACTGCTCGGCATTACGGTTTCAAAAGCAAAGCCTATCCCCGAAGTAGAATTGGCGGAGTCCCCAACCCAAACACGCGAGGGCAGTATTCCCGATGCCTGGATTTATGGGAAAGACCTCGTTGTTCTTATCGAAAGCAAGGTTGGGCACAGCCATCTCAAAGTAAATCAAATGCGCCACCATTGCCAAAAATTGCAGGCCGGAGGGCGACAACGGCCAAGATTTAAGCAGTGCTTGTGGTCGGAAGTGTATGAATGCTTCATCGCGATGCTGCCTGAACTGAGTGGTCAGGACAAATGGCTCGCTAAACAGTTAACTCAATACCTGGAGTGGAATAACATGGCGGGGTTCACGGGCTTCAACGAGGAGATTTTCCAATTCTTCGTCACCCACGAGGATGAAGACACTCGCCGCTGGGTGTGCAACACGGTTCGAGCGTTTGCGGACGAATTATTACCTAAACTTCAGGCCTTTGACCCGGCGTTTTACGAACGTCCTGACGTTGGGAAGTTTTGTCAGAAAGATGATCATTGCTGGGTTGCTTTCGGCCCTCGCGGAGAGAAAGGCGGTAAGCCAGCTTACCGGCGGGTTGCCCACCAAACCGTGACAGTTGACGTTGGAGGCATGAATATTTTTGTGAATGTTGAACTGAAGCATGCGACTGATAGCCTGAAAGACAAGGTGCGCCGGCAAAAGGAAGCCTTCTGGAGCGTCATTTTGAAGTGCCAGGTTGATGAATTCCATATCCGGATGGTAGAACGCAAGCAGCAACGGGCCAGCATCTACACCTTGTATCCCGTTGCTCGCTTGGAAGCTGAGCATCTGAAAGACCTTAAGTTGGGCGCCCGGGGCATGGAATATCTCGAAACACTTATCGAGCAGCTTCCGTTATTTGAATTCAAGGTGGTGAAAAGACTTGACCGAAACAAGCTGTTCGAACTATGCAAGCAGGACCAAGGCAAGGCCCTAATTGATGAGGTAAGCCGAATTATGAAGGCATTCCATCCTATCGTGAGATTTATTAATGATCCGGTCTGAGGCAGGTGGCACAGCCTTTGCGGAAAGCTGCAGGCTGGAAAGCCTGCGCTACTTCTGGCCTCGGTGACAAAGGTCCTACAAGTAATCCAAAGGAAGAAATTCGGTGAGCAATTCACTCACCCTCCTGATACCGAGATTGGCAGAATACAGAAAGCAAAACATCAGGTGAATCGTTTACCTGGCCTTTCGGGGCCGGCAAAAACTGTTGGCCATTTTGTCAGCCTTCAACTTGTTTCCTGGAACAAACGGGGTTATAATATAGTCTAAGCAGGGAAACAAGGGGCTTGTCTTATGGCGCGGCACACACTCGAACGGTTATTCACGAAGTTCAGCGCTTGGTACAGGTTCACTCGCGCGTGGATACTGTTGCAGTCAATCGTGCTCGGCGGGCTGGTGATGTTCGCGCTGTACGTAGTGGCGGATAAACTGGTCTATTTCCAGTTGGACTACAGCTTGGTAGGGTTGAGCCTGGGTTGTCTGGGACTGCTGACGCTGCTGGTGGGTTATCTGGTGATGGCGCGGCGCACATCGGAGGCGAGCTACCTGGTTGACCGCAACGCCGGGCTGAAGAACCTGGTGGGTTCAGGCCTCGAAGTGCAGGGCCGGGACGACTCGGTTTCGCGGCTAATCGTGCAGCGGGCGGCGCAGGCGCTCAGCGCGCAGAACCTCAAACGGGTGCTGCCGTTCAAATTGACCTGGGCGGGGCGTTACAGTTTTATTCCATTGCTGGTTGGTCTGGGGCTTATCTTCGTGCCGCATCTGGACCTGTTAAAGCGCAAGGCGACGCGCGACCGGCGGGTGCTGGAAAAGGCCAGACAGAAGCAGAGCGTAAAGCTGCTCGAGGTGAAGCTGGCGACGATCGAAAAACGGCACAAGACCATCCAGAGCATACACGGTAAGAATATCACCGATGACCTGAAAAAGCTGCGCCAGGAACTGATCCAGGCGCCGGGCAAGAAGGAAGCGCTGGTCAAACTGAATTCACTGGCAAAACGCTACCGCGACGAATTCAATCAGCAGCGTAATTTCGAGGCGGCGACCCGCTCGCTGAGCACCCAACTGGAGGCGCAGGATTTGGACCCGCTGAGCCGTGACACCCTGAAAGACCTGATGCGGCACCTGCGGCAGAACGACCTGGAAAAGGCCGCCGCGGATTTCCGGGACCTGGCGCGGCAGATGGCCGGGAAGGAGCTGAAGGCCGGCGAGAAACAGGCCCTGGCCCGCGAGTTGAATAAGATCATGCAACAGCTTCAGGGCGGTCAGGCTGCCGGGGACTTGGCAAAGCTGCTGAACCAGATGCAATGCGCGCCGATGGCCGGGGACAAACTGGCGGCGGCGAAGCCCGGGCAGAATCGCCCGCCGCAACCGCAAGGCCCGGGCGTCTGCCCGCCGGGCAATAAGCTGGGACGCCGGGGACAGCCGGGGTTGAGCGACGAGGAAGTGGCGCAAATGGGCCAGGGGGCCGCGGCCATGATGGACCAGATGGCCGACGCGCTGGCGCAAATGGATGCCCTGGCACAGATGAAGGAAGGGCTCGAAAACGCCCGGCAGGGATTGCTGGGGGATGAATTTGCCGGCTTCGACGCCCAAGACGTGGAAAGCTACCTCGAGGAGGAGTCGCGGGCCTGTCTGGGGATGGCCAATTGCCCGGGCGCCAAACCGGGCAAGGGGGATGGAACCGGCGGGCCTGGTCAGGGCCGCGGCGGCAAGCCGCCTGAAGCGGCGACCGCCACGACTTTTAAGGAAAAATTCAGTGACAGCAGTATCAGCAAGGGTAAAATCCTCAACCAGATATCGGTATACGGTGTGCCGGAAAAAGGCGCTGGCCTGCAGGAATACTCCATGGAGGTCCGCGCGGCGCGTGAACGCGCCATCAGTTCCCTTGCCAAGACCCGGGTGCCGCGCGAATGCGAGGAAATGGTGAAGAAATACTTCAGTTCCATTACCCCGCAAGAGAAGGAAGATGAATAGACTTCGGACACTGGCGGGGCTTATCCTGTTGGGAGGCGGGCTGTTTTTCCTGGTCGGCTGCGGCCCGAAGCCGGCGGAGGTGGTGGTTTATACCGCGCTGGACCGCGGCTTTTCCGAACCCATTCTGCGCGAGTTCGAGCGCCAGACCGGGATCAAGTGCCGCGCCAAATACGACACCGAAGCCGACAAGACCATCGGCCTGGTGAACACGATCCGCTTCGAGAAAGGCCGGCCGCGCGGCGACGTGTTCTGGAACAACGAAATTGTCAACACGCTGCGGTTGAAAGACGAGGGTCTGCTGGCGCCGTATCGGCCGCAGGCGGCGACAAACTTTCCGGCGACCTTCCGGGATTCCGAGGACTGTTGGACCGGGTTCGCGGCCCGGGCCCGGGTCTTCCTGGTGAATACCAACCTGGTCAAGGAAGGCGAAGAACCCAAGTCCATCTACGACATGGCCGACCCGAAATGGGAAGGTCGAGTAGGCATTGCCAAGCCGCTTGCCGGCACCACCGCCAGCCATGCGGCCTGCCTGTTCGCGACCCTCGGGGAGAAACGCGCCAAAGAATTCTTCCGTTCACTGAAAAGGAACAAAGTCCGGATTGAGACGGGCAATAAGACCGTGGCCGTGAACGTGGCCGCCGGGCGGCTGGCTTTCGGGCTGACGGATACGCATGGGCCGAGGTCCAACCCCTAGACCAGGGTCGGCAGGCATACTCACCCCCACCTGTCCCACCATGCCTTCGCTCCGCACGAAATGACTGATAGAGGAGCCTGACGCAAGCAGCCGGACCAATGGTATGTCCTATAGGCTGACTCCAGGGCTCCGATCAAGCTGGCATAGTGGCTCCCCAGAAGATACCAGGGTCTTAGGGGGTGTTCCATGCTCGCCGGGGTATAGCAGGTTTTTCCTTGACTTATCAGCCCATTCAGGTTACAATTACCTTGTCAAAGCAACGAAAGGAAGTGTTAAATGCTAATGATCGACGAAGCGAAGGTCAAGGCCTTTTGCGAGCAACGCAAGCAGTCGGGTCTACGCCCTCGAAACCTGATGGACATGGCCAAGTTAATGAATCGCAATCCTCAGCAGATATACGAAATCATGGCGAAGGGGCGTGTTCGGCTTGACACTCTCGGGGAAATAGCGGAGGTCTTGGGGGTTGGCATTGAGGAAATAACAACCGACCGACCAGAGGAGGATGAGGGATGAAACGGCCAATAGCACCATTATGGCGTTCAGGTATTGATCGGTTTTTACACAATATGGAGGCATACGCAGATTACCTCGAAGCTCAGCTCGATAAAGTTACGGATGAACGAGACCGGCAATACGACTACGCCACGAAATCAATCGCGAAAATCGCTGAACTTGAAGCCCGCGAAGGCGTTCCGGCGCCGTGACCGGAGTGTGGAGTAATAGGCGATATGCGTGTATGGGAAACGGCACAGATGACACAGTTCCAGTTGCGCTGTGAGTGGCGGGGCTATACATATAATACGCCAGAAGCTACCTACCGCGCCCACCACCAAGAATGCCAGAAAGCGAAGGAGGTAGAGGGATGAGCGGTCACAACGCCTATGACAGAGAGAAGGTCGAACATGAAAGGCGCGACATGAAAATCACCAAGGAATATCCCAAGGGCACCAGGAAAAAAATACCCGTTTATGTGCGTAAAATTGGGGAGGAGATTACGGAGATCGAGATTCCTGATGAAATCGACAATACCGGAAAACAGTTCCGCGTCCTCTCGGGCGTCGTGGAGCTGGATCAGCCTGAGCCTAAGCCGCTCAAGGTGCTCAAAGGACTCGATGGTGTCATCGACGATGTTCTCGGCAACCGGGTGCCCCTTTCGGCCATCAGAGGGCAGGTCATGTGCGAATGCCTTCGCTTAGCAAATGAGAAGTTCTCCTCTTTTACGATGGATGAAATTGGCAGTGCAGCGCGCACGCTGTATGACGCCTGCATGAAGACACAAGGAGAGGTGTAATGAACAAGATGGATATTGTGTGGCTCTGCATGGGCTTTTTAATCATTTTTACAATAGGGGGCATTGTGGGCACTGTGGTGATGGATACTTCTTCCGCGGTTGACCCTGATGCCGACGTGGTCTATGCCGTACCGCCGCCTTGCCCTGAGTGCGGGAGCTACCACGTGGGCGTTGTGCAGGTAGGCCCAGAGCGCTGGAAGACCTTATGTCTCGAGCGCTTTTGCGGTTACATAGGGCCGGGCGACACCACGGCCAAATTAGCGTGGGTGGCTCATTGCGCGTCCACCGGGAACTGGGTGTGGGATCAATGAAACCATCCTACTCACCGACCCAGCTGGCCATGTTCTTTCGCTGTGGTAAGCAGTTTGAATTTCGCTACATCAGGCAAGAGGTCATACCGCCCCGTGGC
>SDBT01015800.1_pt1 | contig 11985 bp, 15 predicted proteins | sample 2277101 | NCBI WGS metagenome assembly SDBT01 (sample SAMN10404973, study PRJNA504765) | marine sediment metagenome | isolation source: marine sediment core GS10_PC15, 103 cmbsf | place: Arctic Ocean: Southern Knipovich Ridge | collected 2010
GTATTTATCCCTAACGAAAGGCTTGATATACCCGACATCACAGATAAAGTATACCTGACTGTTATTAAAGGTCTGACATGTGAAGAGCTTAAGGAGAAGGCTGTTGGCGTACTGAAAACAGGTCTTGCCATTAAGGAGGATACCGTGAAGGATTATCTTACTATCCTGCAGTTTACCGGATTTGATAAAGAGGAGCTGCCCCTTGTTAAAAATAAGGAGATGATGATATTGCTTTGTGATGAATTTGATATTGTGCCTAGCAATCCCGTTGAATTTTTGAGGTATATTGTCTATTCCGTTACTGCGAAAACTCTGCTTATTAAGGACAAGGAAACTATTGATGCTATTAAAATCAATACAGGTAATACTCCTTATAAGCTATTTAGGAAAGCTAACCCCAAGGTGATGGCTACTATATTCAACCGTTTTAAGCCCCTATTCTTGGCGTTTAAAAAAGATACAAGGCTGATACCTTATATAAATAAAATCAGTAAGCTTTCTAAGACCCACCACAAGCCCATGCCAGAAGACTATCTCAATATGGTTACGGCTAATGTGGATATGCAGCACCTTGAGTTATCTCTGGAGACAGCTAATATCTTTCGTAAGATACGTCTGTTATATGCCCTTAATATCCGTATACAGGAGCCCAAGGGGTTGTTATACAAGATTAGAAATGGGAAGTCTTTTGTTAAGGAAGCCCCAGTTGGTCCCAGTAAAGGAGCACTCCTTGTAGCTTATCATAGGGTACTGGATTCTGTTATTGAGAGCCTTAATGTTAATGGCAAAAAAATATACATTCCAAAGGGAATAAACTACGCCCTTCCAGCTACCGAGAAGCAGTTTATAGGAGAATTCCCTGCAGGGACCTCCGTTACGCTGGATAAGGATATGCTTGTGGGCATATATTGGGAGGACTTTGAGGGTAATGTAGACCTTGACCTATCCACTATTTCCATGCGAGGAAAGATAGGGTGGAACAGTGTACATAAAAGCGAGGACTTGAGCATCTTATTCTCAGGAGATATAGTTGATAGTTCTAATGGAGCCTCTGAAGTATTCTATATCTCAAAAGGAATTGAGGACCCGATGTTGCTTGTGAATAATCTGTATAGTGGGACTAGCGGTGTTCCATTTAAAATATTCGTTGCGAAAGAGAAAGCAAAAGACTTCAGGAGCAACTACATGGTTAATCCTAATAATGTACTCTTAAGGACTAATTCAGAGATGAATCAAAAACAGAAGGTGCTGGGTATTATTATTCCCTTAGAGGACGGAAAAATAAAGTTTGTCTTATCAGAGAGCTCTGGTGGGCGTAATGTTTCTTCTGAGAATGCCATAACGGCTATGACCCGAGACTACCTATATGAATACTATACCTCTGCAGTATCTCTTAAGAAGGTATTAAAGAAGGCGGGTGCCGAGATGGTCTCTCAAGAGGAAGCAGAGATAGACCTATCCCCCGAGAAAGTATCTAAGAATGATTTTATAAGCTTACTGACTCAGTAGACAACATATTCTTTAATTTTTTAAACACCAGTAGCATGGAGAAAGAAATCACACTTCAGTTTACTAATTACAAACTCCTACAAGACAGGGAGTTTAACCTCTCAGGGCATAATGTTTACCTTGTAGCCGGGATGAATGATTCTGGGAAAACAAGTCTTATAACTGCGCTCCAGGAAATCTTCGGAATCGTGAGTTTGACAGATAATCCTGTAACCACAGGGGCTCACGAGGGCTCGAAAACCTTCCAAATCCCCGATAAAAACGGAGATATGGTAACTGTTAAGCACACCTATGACCGCTCAAAAGCCAAGGGCAAGTTTGTCCTGTTTGATAAAGATGGCACCCCTTTCCGTAAGGTAGGAGAGATGAGGGAAATCTTAGGCTCGTATTCGCGTATTACTACTGAGCAATTCTTCGATATGGCAAAGACCGCTGAGGGGCGTAGACGCATCATATCGGAGTACTTTATACAATTCCTCACCGACACAGAGTTAGGGCAGTTAAACAAGCTCCAAGACCTTGAGGGGGTCAATTACGACCTACGTACAGCAGTAGGAAAAGAGCTTGAGACAGCCGAAAAGCGTGTAGAGGATTATAAGCTTACCCCAGCGGATGAGCAGCTTTTAGGGCAGAAGGTCTCTTCACAGAAACTCCTTACCAACTTGAAGGAGTCTCGGGATGGGATAAAACTCTTTGATAAGAATATGCAGGTGCTTACCGAGAGGGAGGGTAATCTCCAAAATCAGCTTAACGATTTAGAGGATGATAAACTCGATGCCCTTGAAGGGGCTAAAGAGAGGGTAGATGAAAATAAAAAGGAATTAGAGGAGATAAAAAGGAGAATGGCTTTCCTTGAAGAAGCTCTTAAAACTGATGAAGCAATTCTCTCCAAGCCCGAGGAAATATATAAAGATGAGCTTGACGGTCTCAGAAAACAAATCAAGGAAAACGATGATGAGATAGGGAAAGAGAAGAAGAAAGTACGGGACCCCGATATGAGTTTAGAAGCCCTTGATGCAAGAATAAAAAAGGGAGAGGAGATGATGGATAATATCGTGATACGCGAATCGCGATATAAGGACTACGAGAAAGCTAATGGAGAGCAGAAAGAGAAGCAAACAGAGTGGGATGGTCTAGACAAGAAAGTAAACAAAGCACGTGCAGATATTAAAGCCCTATACGTAGGGTCAGCCCTCCCCGAGGGAGTACAGATAGAGGATGATACATTTACCCTCCAGGGGTTTGAGTTTTCGGAGACTCAGGTGAGTGAATCAAAGGCTAAGCTAGTCATAGCAGAAATCATGTGTCAGGTGGATACCTCCCCCCTACTGGTTATGGGGAATGCAGGAGTTTTCGGACAGGAGCGTTTGAATGAGCTTTGTGCCCTTGCTGAGAAGCATAATAAGATTATGTTTTTGGAGAAAGTGGAGGATGACACTGAGGATGTGAGAGTAGTGGGGGTAGTACAGAATAAAGAAGTTAAATCAGATAAACCTTTTTAATTATGAAAGAAGAATTCATAAAGTTTTTACGTAAGCATGGACTACTGCGGAAGTTTAAGAAAAATCTAAAAGAGTGTCGATGTGAGGGTGATGTTAGTTTTGAAAACTATTTTAAGGACACACTCCCTATTAGTTATTTCATGGCTGCATTTACGTGGAGAGTTACCCCCGAGGAGCATCTTTTTTGGGAAGATATTGACTATGAGTGGAAGCGTGTACTTAAAAATAAAATAGATTAGCCATGGAAAAACAGTGGGGCCCCTACCAGATAACAGAAGATTACCGTATAGCGGCAGACATCCTCTCATACACCCTATACAAGCGCAGGATACCCGAAAATGGTAAACTCAAGGGAGAGGTACAGTGGGATGCAATAGGCTATTTCGGGAGTGTACACCACCTTTTACAAAAGCTCTTAAGCCTCCAGATAGCAGAAAGTTTAGGGGACTTTGGTAAAGCCTTTGAGAGGATACAGCAGGTAGAAAAAAACCTTGATAAGTTAGTTAAAATAAAGTATGAACGAGAAAAATCATGGATGTCATGAAAATATTTAACGTAAGAACCCAGCAGGACTTTGATATATATTCAAAGGAACTTTTAAAGAGTGGAGATGCCATTTTATGCGGACGCAGTATAACCCTGGATATAGGAGATGTGATAGAATATACAGGGCGTGGCCCTGGATATCAGGTGTCAGAAATAGAAAGAAGAGACCACCGAGGGGTATTCAAAAAATCTAAGGATAAAAAGAATTCATTCTACACAGCCACCTGTAAGGAGGTTAATATGTTTGATATTTATGAACAACTAAAACAAGAAGAAGATGGCACAAAGTAAATCAAAGATCAAATCAGTAGAGCCTGTACTTAAAAACGGCAACCACAGCACATATACCATGAGGGATAAAACCTTTTATGAGTTTATTGTGGAAATGGAGGATGGTAAAAAAGGGAGAGCCTCAGCTACCCGTAATGAGTTTAGGTTTAGTGCAGGACAGGAAGTATTATACGAGCATGTACCGGATGATAAGCATGGGGATAGGCTTAAGTCCTTTGCCGCAACAGAGGAGCCCCAACAACAGGCTCCAGCACCCTCTCAGAAGGATGCCCCCACCGAGCAGAAGCAAGCACGGTATAAGGAGGACCCCCATAAGCAGAGTCTTATAGTGGCTCAATCTTGTTTACATTCTGCGGTAGAGTGGTGTGGTGTACAGGAGAAAAAGCCTTCTACTGATGATTTACTTAAGATAGCATGGAAGTTTGAAAGTTGGGTTTTGAATTATCAGGAAAGGAGAAAATCATGAATTGGATACAACCATTAATATTAGCGGGAATTTTTTGTATTATAGTACTTTTATCCGAAAACACATTTGTTATTGTTTTTAATACATGCGTTATGATTATGTGGATGGCAATATCTGGGATAGAATTGTACAAGGAAATTAAAAACGATAAGTGACCCAACCCCTCACCATATCGCAGTCCCTTATAAAGAAGTTTCTCAGGCACGGGGCTGAGCGCATAATATGCCCCAAGTGTATATACGAAACGGAGATAGAGCCCGTTATGGAAGTACCCCCTACACGCCCTATGCTAGATGGTAGCTACTTTGAAACACTTACTCTCGGGAGTGGTAGGGGAGGACATAAGACACTGGACCTGCCCCGTAAAAAGCTTACATCAAAGCAGGAGAGGGAGAATAGGGTACTGGTTGAGAAGGGGGAGGAGCCAATAAAGGGTACAAAAACCATAGCACAAATCCGCATAGAGGAGCAGGCTGAGAGGTTTAAAATACTCCGTGCCCAGAGGCAGATAATGATAACAGAATATAATACCCAAGTGAGAATATTAAAGAAGTGGGATGATAATATAATGCTCTCAGGGGAGCTTGATATTTTCCCAGTAAGTATATTAGGTAAAGATAAATATCAATTAGCTATTATAGACCTTAAACTCACGGGGGATATAAACAACGATTACGGAGACTTCAGTTGGGGAGAGCCTGACCGCATGGATCATACACAGGCACAGATGTACCACTACCTTATAAGAGATATAGATTTTACTCTTAATGAGGGACTTAAGGATATAGTAACACAGCCAGTACTTAATATGATAGCGGATAATAATATACTATTCCTGTACTGGGTTTTCTCCTACGGGTCTGGAGACCTTAAAGATAAGTTTGTTAGGTATGACTGGGATTCAAATAAGGAGGCTGAGCTAAAGGAATCTATAAATAAAACAGTGGCATGTATAGAGGAGAATGAAGCTGAGGGGTGGCCCGCTAAACCCGAGTATGAGAGGTGCGAGAAGTGCCCGTTACTTAACTGCACCGAGAGGTGCGAAATACAGAGCTTATGAAAAAGTTTGAGTATCATTACCATTCAGGATTTCTTGATGTGGGAGACCTGAATAAACTTGGAGAAGAGGGGTGGGAATTATGTACCCACAAAACTGACGAATATGACACTTATAATGAGTATCATTTCAAAAGAGAAATAATAACATGAGTTACGACACAGACGCATTAGGTCAGGAGATAAAGTGGTCCGGCAAGGAGCCCACTAGGAGCTTCGGGGGAGTACTACTGTACAGTGAAATAAAGGAAGCACTTAAAAAGAAGTTCCCGAAGTTTCATACCCCCGAATCCGAGATGGATGAAAAAACTAAGGACGAATGGTATATACGCCTTAAGCTTGAGAGAAATTTTCAGAATGCCCACCTGAAGGCTTATATGAAGGGGCAAAAGCAGTTTGTCTTTGGGAGAGATTTTAAAAATAGGAAACTATACTTTGATGTAGAGGAGGTGTGGGAGTAAACTTTTAAAATTATAATTATGAATTTAAAATTAAGAAACAGATTTAAGCGCCTTGAGCGAGACATATGGGCCGCTAAATGTAAGCCTAAATTTTCTAACGGAGATAAGGTTGTATTCTGGGACCCCTTCCTTGGGGCCGGGACAGTAGAGAGCAGTTATCCTTTTACCAGAGAGGAGAAGAAAACATACTGCATCCATGGATATAAATATTTTGTTCGTCTCATAAATGAAAAAGGGACTATAGATATTGATGGAATAAAGCTATTTTCCTCCACTGAGGTAATCCAGGTCCTTTCATTTATTACCGACAAAAGTGAATAAAGACTGGTATAAGCCCTACGACAGCCCCGAGGAGCTGTATGTATCCTGGTACCTTAATGAGCTGGTGGAGGGAGGGTATGTGATAAAATATAATTACCAACCCAAGCCATGGGTTTTATCTGAGAGGCGAATATACCGATATGGGAAAAATCTTAAAACTAAAAAGAAATTCATAGAAACAACTTTACTGCGGGAGCATATATATACCCCAGACTTTGAAGTGTTATGGTATGAGAAATGTTATGGCATGCTCTTAAAAAATGTTGATTTGTTTGGGAAATATGTAGCTCAAGACAGACAGATAGTTAATAAAAAGAATCCTTTTTGGGTAAATGATATAAATTTCCTTGAAATAACCCCATCTAAGCTTTATTCCACATGGGAGATCAAGCCCCTATTCGACAGAAACAACATGACCCGCCTCTTTACAATAAACCAGAAGTGGGTATATGACAAGTATGGGGTTTATGTCCAGAAGATTATACCCCAGAAGCTCTTTAAAGATACATTCACCCCTCAGAGATATTTATTAACAGATAGTGGAAAACAAAAAAGAAAGCTTAACTTCGCCCCCAAAACCCTTGAGGAGTACATTGAGTCCCGAAGACAGGCTTGAGCTGTGCTATCAGACTAGCATCAGGCAAGCACCGTACGTGGTAGTTGTGTATGACCTTGTTCTTCGCAGGTCTGTCTTGCATATTGGCAGGTCCGTAGTCAAATACATGGTTGGTACCTACCACCCAGCTACAGGTGCGTAGCTTGCGTAGGTTGCTCTTAATCTCTTTTTGCTTGACACCTCTCTTGATCTGCTTCTCCTCAAGAGGTCTTACTTCTTCATCTTTCCCTAGAGGGACCATTGATTTACCTCCATACCTACCCGTGTAGGCTAGCTTGCGTGTGTACTTGGTGTCGATCCACTCGCAATGGAATACATCAATAAGGTAGCTGTCGTAGCCACGGCTGCCATCGTCGTTGATGACCTGATACTTGTCCCAGTCAGCTACCGTGGGGTTGCTGTTCCTACCCGAATAGGTGAAGGCAATACCCTCTAGCTGACGCTCGGAGAAGTGTGGGAACTGCACCCTGACCTGACTGACGGTCATCTGCTTCACGTGACCCGCATACTCAGAGTCCCTGAAGTCATTGTTCTCACTATACTGTACGATGAAATATCTTGGATCGACGTACTCATCCTTCCACATACTGTCCTCTGCATCTAAGAAAGTACGGGTGACACCTAAGCCTATATCCATGAAGTCGTCTAAGAGCCTCTCGTCTAGCTCGTCCTCATAGCCCGATAGCTCCATGGAGTACTTGAGTAGTTTCTCTAGGCTCTTGGAGTAATTTAACTTGAAGCCTCCCTGTGCCTCGTACGCTTCTAATTCCTCTATGGATGAAGGTATGAATTGGGGCTGCTCAGGTTGCATACCAGCCTGCTGCTGCAAGCCGTCTATGAACTCTTGGTTCTGTGCGTAAGCCCACAGCTTCCACTTGGCATCCTCAACGGTCTGTCCGCTGTTAGTGTCAATAGCATCGACGAACATATCCTCACGTGCCGACTCAAGGTAAGCCTTGATCATCGACTTGATACGTGGTGCTATACTCACGATGGTCCAGTCGATATTGTCCCTGCCCTTCATAAGGGAGGCCATAGATCGGTTGGGTGAGGTGTCTTGCGAAGAGGCCGTGTCATCGGATGTTCTCTTGAGGTGGTTCTGCTGGTAGAAATCTATAGGCTGGTTGCCCTTGCCATAAGCCCTCAAGAGATCAATGTCGTTCTGAAACTCACGGGGTATACCCGTCCTGTTGTTGTAGTACTTGGAGTAGATGCTCCTGGCCCACTGCCTGTGGTACTTGTCATCCTTCTCCTCTTCTGGTCGGTCTCTGCTAGGTAGTTGAGTAGTGCTCGCCTCGTAGTCTAAGTTGTAATCGCTTTCTATCTTCATTGCCATCTTCGGTTTGTGCAAAGATACGTGTTTTTTCTAACCACCCATTATACCAATTATCTGTCGCAAGTCCACATTGCTCCCCTTACTCAGCTCACCTGCCAACATCTTGTTGTGGTAGTTCTGTCTCGATCCAAGTAACGCTGCCCCGTGCGCTGTGAACCTGTCGTACTTAGTCATCTCCTCTTGTCCTTTTATATCCTTGCATTCCTTGAGGTAGGATGAGTGTCTCTCTTTGTGTCCTCTAAATTCTATGTAATCCTTAGTCTCCGAGAATAGAGCTGATTTAGATCGTGTGAGAGCGGTGAACCCCGGCACATCCTTCTTTTTCCCAGTCTGTCTATCTACCTCATACATCAGGTACCCTCCATATCCCCTGTCGATGAAGTACTCCCATCCCCTCTTAACATTATTCTCCATATAAACCATCGACCCAAAGTACACCGCAGCCATAATACAGTCCTCGAAGTACTCAGCCTGTGAGCGTGGCCTGTAGTTGTACGAGCACACGAACCTACGTGAGTCCCACTCTTTAGGATCATCGCCTGGGTCGAGCGTCTCATCTCTCTCCCACAGTACAGCTATTCCTCCATCTGATTGCCGTGAATGAGATGATGTCATCTTTGCATCTGCCTTGTTGGTGTATTGGAATGGGTCCATACCCAACGTGTGGAGCCAACCTTGCCTCGGTGCCCACTCAAATACATAGTCGTCCTTGATGAAGTCGTACGCCTCTTGTTTGATTCGCTGATTAGCCTCTTGTGGCTTGAGTAGTCTGGACATCTCAAAGCGACCCTGTGGATCACTCTCCCACTCCACCTCTGTATCCTTCACCCCACCCTTCCATTTGAAGTAGCCGGGTACTATGTGTTTTCTTCTTCTGTTCTCCGCTAGGGCAGAATCTATCACCTCCATGTTGAAACCAATGTCTCCACTCGTACCCAACCAACAGTCGGCATAGCTCATGGGCATCTTGCGCTTCTCAGAGCGGTACTGCTCCATGGATGCGGGGTCGCCCTTCTTCAGCAGTATATCCAACTTGTCTTGTAGATACTTCTTTGCTCCTTGATCTATCTGTGCGAACATAGCATCAGGTCGATGCTCAGCCTGATCCCACTTAGGCTCGTCTACCACAGCGAATCCCCACTTATCTATAAATCCCTCTAGCCCGTCGTAGGCAGGGATGAACAGCTCGAACAGCCCTGATAAGGTTTGTCCGTTGGGTGCTCTCTCGTAGAACTTGCTCTGGTTGGCAAGCATCATGTACTCCATGCCTCCCTCGTTCATCTCCTCGACAGTTGATGGGTGCATACTCCATCCAATAATCTCTGATCCTCCTCCGAGACTCATAGCCAACTTATTTACATTCCATCTCTCGAATACGGACGTACCAACACTCTTACCTTCCTCATCCATTAGTGCTACGTGGAGCTTGTCTCCATCGTTCTTCTTCTCGGAAGCTGAATCAGTGTAGTCTATATATCCGCTTAGTGGAGTCCATCCTGACAAGTCCCCTGAAGGATGATCATATTTAATTGTCTTAGGGCTGGCCGGACCATCCCACATAGGACGCAGCCACAGCGGGTAGCCTCTCCATCCAGGTATGAGTTTCTTTCTCCAGTGCTTCTCTGCGTTGTCTCCCTCCATAGATATAACAGTTCCATACCTACCCATACCCTCACTCACCGACTTGATAACCTTGTGGCACCCGTGCATAGTCATACCACCACGCCTGAACTTAGGCTCTGTAGTCCCGAAGCATACACGTGAGCCTATCTCTCGCATCTTATAGCTATCTCCGAACTTAACAGCTCTGTCGCTTTCCTTGTCCAGATTAGCGAAGGTTTCTGTGCATGTCTCTCCGTAGTGCCGGAAGAGGAATCTTTTTCTGTCTGCGTCCCTATACTCCACATGAGGGACATCGGGCTGTGTCCAATAGTTTAGATAGTCGAAGTAGTCACCGGGTATATATGTGGGCTTGCCCTTGTTGAAGAACCAATAGCCGTGAATCCTATGCCAGTGGATATTCTTTATGAAAGTAACCTCATCGTCCATCGCATCACGCTCCTTCTCGAATATCTCCCAGAACTTCTCAATCAGGCGATAACCCGTCACAACGAAGTTCTTATTAACCTTAGCCCTCTTCTGCAAAGAAGCCATAGCCTCTCTCTCGATAGCCTTCAGACGAGGTGGTGTCTCAATGAGCTTCCAACGCTGATCGAATGGTTCATCTCCATAACCAGCTATCATCTCCATAGGTGGTGCCTTGGGTAATGCTATCTCTATAGGCGTGAGGTCAACATCGTCCTGATGGATTATGAAAGACCTATCCTCTAGCTCATACCCCGTCGGAATCGTCTTCCTTACTTTCTTCTCCATCTCCAATGAATGTTAACTTGTTTACTTCGTAGTCTTCTCCGTAAGGGTTGAATCCCTTCGGCAATACCTTGTGCTCCTCGATGTACTTGACGATGTTCTCCTGATTGAGCTTCAGCCTGTCGTTCTCTACACGTGAGTACAATGCCTTGCGCATCTCAAGAGCCTCGTCCATATCCCCTGAGCTAAACACATCTCGTGTGATATCCTCTACGTCTGCCCTGATCTGCTTGATCGTGCTATAGGTGTCTTTCTGTTGTTTTCCTGAAAGGAGAATACGTGTGCTATCCAGTAGGAGGTTCCATGAGGCAACTAACATTATATAACTAGGATCGGCAAACCGAGATACATAAGCCACTATAAGACCGTTCACCTCTTTGTCCTGCCCAAGTAAGAACTTCTCAACCTCCTCCTCGAACTTACCATCCTCATCTGTACCATACCCTGCTAAGTTTGCGCTCTCTAGCTTGCGCTGCATAAGGTCTGGCATCTCCTTAACTAGAGGTGACTGCCTATCATATACGAATATCAACCACTTGAATACACGCTCGTGGTCTTCGTGATCCTGATGGTACTTCTTGAAGGCGGGGATGCCCTTTGTAATCTTATCTGTGAAACTGTCTGCATTGGGATTATACAGACAGGAAGTGAATGAGTACTTGCTCTTTACCATGTGTCTCTGTTTAGATACAAAGATAACAAAAAAGGCAGACACCGAAGTATCTGCCTTTGAGAGCGAGCGAGCGTGAGAAATCTTCTATGCGGTAGTCGTAGTAGTGGTTGTTCCGGTGTTAACGTAGTCAACGATGTTCACAAGGAGCTTGTTAACTAAATACTTAACAATTTTTCCTGGTGTCCTCTCTACCCATAACCAACTCAGCGTACCATCAGAGCCATAGGAAATGCCTTTAGCGATTTCTTCTGTATTGACGTAGGTGGTTACGGTGTCGTTGGTTGAGTCGTTGTCGATATACACGGGTAAGGCATATACCAATTTGTTGTTAGCCGCTACAAGAGTAGCGACGGCAGCAGCCGTTTCATTAACTTCGTACTTATTAAAGTGCGCTTTCCTGGTGTGTTGCGCTTCATAGTACTCGAAGAATGCATCGTTAGTGTCGATGACAACCATTGGACCCATCCTGTTGGAATTAAACATAATGGTTCCGGCCTCAGCCGTTGACCCATCCTTTTTCTCGACTGTTAAAGCAAATAGGCTCATAGTGTAAATGTGTTATGGGCCTCCGGCCCGTTTATATTCCGAACCACCATCACCCTCCGGGCACCGTGGTTTCATATCACCGCAAAGATAAACATTATTTTAGGAAGCTATTGAGCACCTCCGTCTGGTAGGAATCCTCACCCCTTGACGTAACCCATATCCTCTCTGGATAGAGCTTGTGGCGTAGATAAGAGTGAGGGTGTGCTATAGAAGTGATGGTTACTCCCTGCTCATGTGCTGCCTTGGCTATGAATAGGTCTACCATGTTCTTTCTTTTAAACATGTCTATGTC
>SDBT01015801.1_pt1 | contig 11985 bp, 11 predicted proteins | sample 2277101 | NCBI WGS metagenome assembly SDBT01 (sample SAMN10404973, study PRJNA504765) | marine sediment metagenome | isolation source: marine sediment core GS10_PC15, 103 cmbsf | place: Arctic Ocean: Southern Knipovich Ridge | collected 2010
CCTCGCCCATGACCGAAGGGAATGGGAGAGGGGCCGGGGGTGAGGGCTATAAGATAATTATAATCAATATATTACCCTCATCCCTAACCCTTCTCCCATAAATGGGAGAAGGGAACTTTACTCCATTGTGCAAAGCTAACTTTATAAGCGTTTTAGTTAATATCAATTGAAAATTTTAAATTTTATTATAAAGAAAAAAGCGCTAACGGCATCTTTCCAGCCGATTTTTTTTCCCTCACTGTATTTTCGGCCGCTATAGGAAATCGGGATTTCATAAACTCTCGCATCGAGGCGGGCAACTTTTGCTGTTATTTCGGGTTCTACCCCGAAACGATTATATTTAATGGAGATATTTTGCAGAACTTCCCGGCGAAAAACCTTGTAACAGGTTTCCATATCTGTCAGGTTCAAATTGGTCATCATATTTGAAAAAAAAGTAAGAAAATGGTTCGCCACTGAATGCCAGAAGTACAGCACACGATGTGGACCGCCTAAAAAACGTGATCCATATACCACATCCGCCTTCCCATCAAGTATAGGTTTAATGAGGTTGCCGTATTCTGCCGGGTCATACTCAAGGTCTGCATCCTGAATAATGACAATGTCTCCGGTGACATACCCAAACCCGGTTCTTAATGCAGCACCCTTGCCGGTATTTTTCTCATGGAAAAATATTCTGAGACCGGGATCACCTTCGATTTCTTTTAATATTTCGCGTGAGCCATCGGTAGAACCATCATCAACGACGATTATCTCTTTATCATACGGTGTGGCACGAACTCGCTCGATAATTTCTTTTATGGTGCTTTTCTCGTTATATGCTGGAATTACTATGCTGAGTTTCATATTAACCCCGAAAATAAGTTCAAAGTTTAAAGTTCAAGATTTTAGTGAGTAACTTTGTACTTAGAAAATTTTTCTGCCTGTGCTTGAGCCTTATTTATCACTACGATTAAAACCTGTAACTTAAATTTATTTTATTTGGTAAAAAAGAAATAGCAAAACCATAATCTTCCTTGGATGCTAATGTCTGATTTATCCTTTTTGCAGATGAATATGCGTCAATGGATGACCATATCCATAAGCCAATATATATAAAACCTCCTAACATACCAGCTCCTTCATTCTCATATTCTGTTTCTTCATAACTCCCACTGAAATCCGAATAAGATGTTGTTGTTTCTTGCAAACCATATAACATCATACAACCGCTAACAAGTCCAGTTATCAAAAATCCCGCACCTTTTCCACTTTCACCATTATAAAATTGCCCAATACCTTGAATAGGCAGTAGTATTGGTGGACATAATGATAAAGCCAAAGCCGTTCCGGGACTTTTTATTTTTGTACCTGTAACTCCTTTGGTAGAAGGGGCTTCGATTACTCCAATTTTTTCAATTTGTTCATATTCAAAAACAATAATACTGCCATCTTGTAATTCAATTTTAATACTTTCGTTAATGACTTGTTCAATAATCTTTCCTCTGATAACAGAACCATTTTTCAAATAAACCACATCAATATCCTCTGCAAAAGTCATTGAAGCAGAGAATAAGACGATAATTGAAAAGAATAATACTATCCGATTCATAACCTTCCCCTTTCTTTAGCGTGGCGGTTTACATCTCGAACACGGTGTATAACCTCTTGCCTTTGCATCGCTGAGTGAAATTGGGATACTAATTTGTCTTAAATAACTACAACTTAGAACAATAACAAAATAATCGAGATAACAAATACTATTATAAAAATCGTTAATAAAATGACGTAAGTAAGACAACCCATTAGACGTCCGACTTTACGTTGTCTACCTTGTCTTGTTAACGGTATCCCTATACCTCTTGAAATCTTAGATTTTGCTCCCGATATTCCAAGTGCTCGTTTCCAAGAAAAAGAAAACCCAAATTTTTTTCCCATTATTTCCAACCTTCTTTTAATGGTTAATGTCTCAATTTTTATCCTTCATTGATTCCCGTTTTTTCCATATTTTCCTTATAACTTTTCCAACCTTTTTGAACTCATCATAAGTAAACTTATCGCTCTTAGCACAGTTACAAATCGCACAAGCCAACACACAATTTCCCTTTGTATATCTCCCACGGTGGTCTTTCCGTTCCAGTTCTAACCTCTTGCCTCTTTTCTTCCCATAAAATCCGCCCCAAATCTCAATAAACTTATCCTCCGCTATTCCACAGTAATGACAGGTTTTTCCATCCCTCTTATAAAGTTCTTCCCGTAATTTTATCTTATCCATTTTTTCCTCAATCAATAAGATTCAAAGTTCAGGGGTCAGGTATTTCATGTATATTATTTTTCAGATTGATGAAATATATAAAGTTCAATGAAAAATTGACAAGTTTTTTTCATTTTTATTTAATCATCTCCCATTTTTTTGTTCCCTCATACCAACCAATTCTTCTCCTCCTCCTATGAATGGTCGAGGGGTGAAAAATTTTATTGTTGACAAGCAGTATATTTTTAATAACTTATACTAAAATAAATAATTCTTGGAATTTGCTCTCAAACGGACCACTCATCATGCATACATCACCAGCAAATAATGATAAGAAATCAAAACGTTTTGCCCTTGTCACCGATATAATTGACATACAAAAATTTGAACATGAAACCGATAAACTCCTCCTCATCGGGTTCTTTATATCAGTTATATTCCATAGCTTGTTAGGCATTTATTTTCTTTCAATACAATCTCCTGAAAAAGTTGTGAAACCTATCACCGTTGATCTCATCACCGTATCTCGTCCCAGAATGACTAGGCCGCTCATTTTACCAGAACGAATGACCAGACCGTTCACTTTACCAGAACAAACGTTCAGAAAAAAATCACTTACAAAGAAACCATTTACCACTCGTACACCTGGCATCGATATACAGCTCACAAAACCATCAATTATGGATTTTCCTGCTAAAGCAGGTTCATCTACGGTCGAAATTAGCGATGAGCTGTATTCATTTCTCTCGATAGGTAAACTCCGATTTCCTGAAGATTTCATTTTTGAAGACATGATTTCAAGTAAACCAGATGAGATTTCTCTGAAAGAGGAACTTATTACCATTGAGGATATCGAAGCATCGAATGAAGGTCAGATAAAGGGTCTGACAATATATAATCCAAGGGATAAATTCAGCATCACCGGAATCGTCTATATACCACATTTATATGATTCCTCATGGCCGCCAAAGAGGCTATCCACGGGGGTAATGGGTCTCGTTGATGCAGTTAATTCATATACCGATATAATAGGGAAAAATGATATACCCCGGTACTTTTTTTCAAACAGACAGTTCCGTAACCCGTTTTTATATATCGGTTGTTCCGGTTTATGGGAGTACAAACCATTTGATGTTGAGATCATGAGAGAGTATATCATGTCTGGTGGATTCGTTGTATTTGAAAATCAATACTATGTTAGTCACTCTACTCCGGCTGAAGCTTCTATAAAACAGTTTATTAAAGATGCTCTCGGTTCGCAGGCACGTGTATATCCGATCCCGAATGATCATCCGCTTTATCACTGCTATTTCGATTTCGATGATGGCCCGCCGCCAGAAGCTATTATAAAAAACATTGATGGTCATGTGATATCTGTCCCGATCGACTATATTGAAGGGATTTTTATTGGAGACCGCCTCGTTGGAATCTATTCAAATAAAGGATGGGGGCGCATATGGAACTGGCGAGGTTATACAGGTACTCCACAGCATCGAATGGGAGTCAATATGGTCGTATATGCCCTGAGGTTTAAAGGCGGGAAAGCTACGAAGAAAATTGATTATGCCCTCGAGCCGGGAATCAATGCGATCAGGTCGTCTTTCAGTTCAATGCACAGCAATTATAATTTAAAAGCACAAAATCCCTGATTATTACTCTACCCACTTTTCACCCGGCAGGAGTTTCGTCCCGACGATTTTCTCATTCAATTCAACACCCTGACCGGGCCTGTTATACAGCTAGAACATACCATCCATTACATATTTTACTAAGATGCGAAAAAAATTAGCTCAGGACAAATGATCTGTATCTTACCCTCGATTTAACACAACGTGAATAAATTATCTCTCTCTCCACCGTGAGGAAGAGTTATCTAATGTGAGGGCTAAATAACGAATTTCAAACTTTGAATTTTATATAAGCCTGTTGATTGACTTGACAGTTATTTGCGTTTATTATACTTTAGTTGTTGTATCCACCGGGGGATTTATGGCAAAAAAGCGACAGAAAATTACTCTACTGAAAAATACCAACTCAGGTGAAAATAAACGGGAATTTATCTCTGATCTGAATAATTTAATCATAAGGATCGACCCCTGGTTTCCCTGGGTGATAGCTTCTGCATATTTAATTTTTATGACCTATCTTACCTTTCGCTACCACAGGATTGGCGCTTTCGGTGTGGAAACTGATTTCTATGCAGAGCTTGTTCCCCAGGCGAAAAAACTCCTGAATGGGCAGTTTTCTCCGTTAAATTACGGTCTCAAAGGACCTGTGTATTCTCTCCTCCTTGCCGGGGTATATATTATTGTACGGGAATATTTTTATGCAGGTCTTGTCATTAATCTGATCTCAAGTTTCATCTTCCTGGCAGCTCTTTATCATCTTGTTAAAATTGTATTTAACCGAACAACCGCCATTATTGTTAACATTGCTGTCATTTTCAATTATTCATTCCAGAATTATACGTATCAGGCCGGATCAGACCTGCCGTTTATTGCACTGTGTGCTTTATCGATGTTCTTTCTTTTCAGGGGTAAAGATACCCATAATGTTATTTTTTCCGCAATATTCGGTCTACTTGCGTTTCTCATGCGATATAATGGCATATTCATTGCTATGGGCTCCGTTCTTTATCTGGCTCTAATTGGCGATTCATTAAGGAGCCGCTTTAAACTGACAGGAATATGGGTTGCAGTATTTATAGGCATAGGTCTTCCATGGTTTATTCCTAACTGTATAGCAACAGGCAATCCGGTATATAACGAGAATTATATTAATGTTATGATGGAGTTCTATGCTTTTAATCAGGAAAGAATTTCATATGAAAGCTGGCAAGAGGCCCTTCCTGAGGATTTTAAAAGTCTGAGTGATATAATTCTGTACAATCCGGCGCATTTTTTAAAGCATATGGGATTGAATGTGGTCAGGCATTTCTTGGCTGATATGAAAATATTGATAAAGTTGCGATTGGGAATTTTTGTCATGCTTGGATTTATTATGCTGTTTTTGATGAAACCCGGCAAACGAAAGCTTATATATTTTTCTTTTGGAGCGTTATATTTTCTTATCCTTACACTTGTTTTTTATAATGAGCGCTTTTCCCTGTATCTGTTGGCCATGTATATACCAATGGCAGTGTGGCCTTATACTGAAAATAAAATCTTCGCACGGTTAAAAAATTTTTCCTGGATACCCTGTGCAATAATTTTTATTGTGATTGCATCATATTCTTATACATCCACAAAGAATGTTTTATATGAGATTAAAAATCCGCCTGCTATTCTGGAAGAGCTTAAAGAGCTGGGTATTCGCCTTGGAAAAATAGAACAGGATAAATCACAGAAAATAACAGCCCGAAAACCTCATGTGGCACATTATGCGGGACTTAATGCGGAAATGTTTCCGGAGGATATGAGAAGTGTAGATGAACTCGCAGCTTTTTGCCGGGAACGTGGTATAAGATACATACTTTATAGTGGAGTCGAATATAGTTTCAGACCCCATCTGCGAATTCTTTTTGAACCGGATTTTGATCACAGGGAACTTGAAAGAGTTATATCAAATAATGCCGGTGTTATATTTCGTGTAACCGGCACGTAGAATAAATCCATTGAGAGGCATTCAGCTTTCAGCTAACAGCTAAAGAAAAAAGATTTATTCCTGGCCGCTGATTTTGATTAAAGAAACTTTTTCGGGTTTTCGAAGTGTAATAAATCTGAAAAGATAATCCGGAAATAATATATCAGTTAATTAGGAGATAAAAATGAAAAAGCCTGATGAATCACAAACTAAAGACTTAAAAAAACCTGTAACTAAAAAGTTCAAGGCAGAAGTGAAACAGGTCCTTGATATTGTTGTGAATTCGCTTTACACCCATCGGGAGATATTCGTGCGTGAACTTGTTTCGAATTCCTATGATGCTCTGGAAAAGATGCGGCACGAATCTCTCACACGTAAAAAATATACGGATAAAGATGCTCCATTTGAAATCAGGATTGAAACCGATAAAGATAATCACACTGTTACTGTAACAGATACCGGCGTCGGCATGACATATGACGAACTCGCGAATAATCTGGGAACAATAGCTCGTTCAGGTACACTTGAATACGTCAAAAATCTTGCAGATAAAGAAGAGATCACCAGGGAAATGATAGGCAAATTTGGTGTGGGTTTCTATTCCTCTTTTATGGTTGCCGGTGAAGTGCATGTAAAAACCAGGTCATCTGTACCTTCCGAAAAAGGATATGAATGGATAAGTAGTGGTGTTGGTCAATATACGATTAATGAAATGGAAAATTTACCGCGTGGAACATCAGTCACAGTAATGCTAAAAAAAGATGCTTATGAGTTTGAGGACGGAGAGAATATTAAATCGATTATAAAGAAATACTCTAATTTTGTTTCTTTTCCAATTATGGTTAACGGTGAGAGGGTCAATACTATTCAGGCTATCTGGTTGAAATCTACATCTGAAGTAAATGAAAACGAATATAAAGAATTTTTCAAATTCATATCTAATTCAGAAGAAGATCCTGTTTACAAGTTACATCTCACATCAGATGCTCCAATACAACTCGCTTCAATACTTTACATTCCTTCAGTAAATTTAGAGAAATTAGGTTTTATTAAACTTAAACCATCGGTTAATCTTTACTGCAAAAAAATTCTCCTTCAACAGCATGCAGAAAACCTTATGCCGGAATACATGCGGTTCGTTACCGGAGTAGTGGATTCTGCTGATCTTCCCCTCAATATATCACGGGAAACAATACAGGATAATGTTATATTTCGCAAGCTTGGTAAATTTCTTACAAAAAGAGTTCTTCGGTTTCTTGGAGATCAAGCGAAAAAAGATACGGGGAAATATAGTAAGTTCTGGGATACATTTGGAATGTTCATCAAAGAGGGTATAGTAACGGATTTCGAAAATCGCGAGGACCTTACCAATCTTCTCAGATTCAGGTCGAATATGGCGGAAAAAGATGAGCTTGTCTCATTTGAGAAGTATGTAAAACGTCTCAAGGATGACCAAAAATCCATATATTACATAAGCGGCCGCTCACAAGATGAAATCGAGCAGGGGCCTTACATTGAAACTTTTAGAAAGCGTAATATAGAAGTGCTCTATCTTTTTGATCCCATTGATGATTTTGTCATGACATCGCTTGGGGAATATGAGGGAAAAAAACTGGTAAGCGCTGATTCTGCCGATATAGATCTCGAGCCTATTAAAGATGAAGAGGAAAAGGCAGAAACCTCCTTATCTTCCGGAGAACTTAAAGACCTTACAGCCTGGATGAAGGATACACTCGGGGACAGGGTTAACGATGTCCGGGAATCAAAGCGCATTATGGACAGACCTGCAATCATCGTAAATACGGATACCGGAATAACTACAAGCATGCGCCGTGTTATGAAAGCTGCAGGAAAGGATTTTGTTGGTGCAGAGTCTAATGTTCTTGAGATAAATCCTCGCCACCCGATTAATATTATGTTAAAAAAACTAAGAGATGGGAAAACCGATAAAGGTTTGCTGCAATCCTGCGTTGAGCAAATTCACGATAATGCGCTCACAGAAGCCGGACTTATGGATAATCCAAGAACAATGGTAGAACGTATTTATGACATAATGAAACGTGCCCTGAAAGCAGAGGAAGAAAAGGAACAGAATGAATAAATTAGAATGTGAATTATAAATTACAAATTTCGAACTTTGAATTCTGCCGGCAGAGGGGAATTGAGGGGTGGGAGAGAGATATTACAGTCCTCTAAACCAATAATTCGAGATCCACATTGGTGAATTTCGAGGTATCAATGACTATGGGTTTGATTTTTTTTAAAAACTTGTCTTTGGTCAGGATAATCACAGGTTTATTAATATCATTTTTATTTATCTTAGCGACAACGCCTCGGTAGCCAATGAGATGAGAGTCAACGATGTCAATAATTCTGACATAAATCCCGACTGGATAAGCGGGAGCAATTTTGAGAAGTGTCTGGACAATGTGACTGTTATATAATTTTCCGGAATCCATAACAATTCGTTTTATTGCCTCGCCCGGTGTCAGTTGTTTTTTCTTTAGGGGATTATATGTCAAGTTGTCAAGTGCGTTAGCCACACAGCAAATTTCTGCCAGCCTGTAAATATGTACCTCGCTTTTAGTTGCAGTCGATTTAGCAGGGGTCTGATTTTGACCTGTCAGACCGATAGGGAACCCACTGCCGTTCTGAAATTCGTGATGTTGATTGACAATTTGTGTCTCCATCGGTGTTATGCCCGAACCGCTTTTTGTTAATATAAGATAACCGAATGTGGGGTGTTCCTTATAAAATTCTGCTACCTTATTCGGATTATTGCTATCTTTAATCTGGTTTAAAACAGCCTTCCCGATATCATGAAGGAATACTCCAAGCGCCAATTTTTTAAGCTCTTCTTTGGTGAATCTGTATTTTTTACCTATAAGTATGGATAAAACTGTGGTATTTAATGCATGATCCAGAAAATAAGATTCTTCTGACTTTATCATCACCATTTTCATATATTCTGCTCCGACAGCAGAAATATCCTTGAGAATTTCTTCAACTATGGAGCGCATAACATAGGTGATATTAACATCTTTCAAATATCCATTATTAATCAATTCTTTCGCTTGATAAAGACCTGCTTCCCTAAACTTTGATTGCCTTTCAATTTCACTTATCTTGTTTGAAAGCTTTGTTTTTGCCTGCAATTTAACCTCATCTGAAATAATATCTTCAGGAACGACATCTTCAGTACCTTCTTCCATGATATATACATGGGTATATTTCCTTGAGAGAAGCTTGTGTTTCATTACACTTGATAATCGATACCCGGCGCTGAGCATCAGCTTCCCATTAGCTTCATACAGTGACTTTCCGAGAACCATATCTTCTTCAAGGTCTTTTACAGCGCATAAACGCATAGAGTTTTACTCCGGAACAATTACATTACAATAACAAAAATTTAACAATTAAATAATAACAGTAAAAAAATTTAAAATCAATTCAAATAATCGGCATTAATCTTATATGTTCGGGTGTGTCCTGTAATTATGTTTTACTTTTTTATTTACCAATAGCTTCCAGAACTCTGGACTCTATACTATCCACCTCAACTTTTTCAATGCTGTCACGGTCACGGACACGGAGTTCCACGCATCCTTCTTTTAGGTTTCTTTCCCCGATCACAACGTATATTGGAGATCCAAAAAGATCTGCATCTTTAAACTTTACACCGGCCCGGTCATCACGGTCATCCAGCAAAACAGATATGCCCTCCTGATTCAAAGTATTATATAAGTTGCTGGCAATATCGGCGCTCTGTTTATGTGTCATATTTAAAGGAAGAATCTCAACCAGAAATGGAGTTATCTCCCGTGGCCAAACCATAGATGAGTCATTAAAATACGTTTCGACGGCACAGGCCATGATCCGTTCAATTCCTATGCCATATGAACCCATGATTATTGGCTTGGATGAGCCGTTCTCATCCAGGAAATTTGCACCGAGAGCTTCGGAATAGCGTGTGCCAAGCTTGAAAATATGTCCAACCTCAATAGCACGGGAAACCTTTAGAAGTTTTCCACATTGTATACACTGTTGCCCGGGTTGAACTGCTCTCAGTAAAGTGAAACGATCAATTTTTAAATCACGGTTAATATCCACTCCGGTGAAATGATAATTATCCTCATTTGCTCCTGCAACGAGACCGGAAGTCCCCTCAAGACAGGGATCAGCTATAATAGTTATGTTGTCAATACCGATAGGACTGACATAACCAATTCCTGCACCGGTAAGCTCCTTAACTTCACTTGGTTCAGCCGGTCTGCATTCTCCAATGACAGCCGCAAGTTTTCCCTCGTCAACCTGGTGATCACCGCGGACAAGAACAAAAACATTTCCCTCATTACAAACATATATCAGTGACTTTATGAGTTTTGATGCCTCAACACCAAGAAACTGTGAAACTTCATCAATAGTACGTTTCTCAGGTGTGTGAACTTTTTTCAGGTCACTTTGACCTTTCGAAACCTTTTCAACCCTGGATTCCGCAACTTCCTGGTTTGCAGCGTATCCGCACGATGAACAATTTACAATTTCATCGTCGCCGGAATCGGACAGAACCATAAACTCCTCACAATCCCGTCCACCCATGGAGCCGGAAGATGCCTTTACAACTTTGACTTCAAGACCGGTACGTTTAAAGATTTTCAGGTATGCTTCACGCTGGAGACGGTAACTTTCATCTAACCCTTTAGGATCAGCATCAAAAGAATAGGCATCCTTCATAAGAAACTGCCTTACTCTCAAAACACCGGAACGAGGCCGCACCTCATCCCTGAACTTGGTTTGAATCTGGTACCACATCTGGGGCATACCACGGTATGAATGAATATTGTTTGCGGCGATCTCGGTAAATACTTCCTCGTGAGTTGGAGCAAGGCACATTTCCCTGCCTTTTCTATCTTTAAGTCGAAACATATCATTCCCGAATGTTTCCCAACGACCGCTTTTTACCCATAACTCACGAGGTGAAATAGCGGGAAGAAAAAACTCGTAGCATCCGATCGCATCCATCTCTTCACGGACAAGTTTCATAATATTTCTCAGAATTTTCCAGCCCATCGGCAGTATTGAATATACACCTGCTGCATGCTGACGTATCAGACCTGCCCTTAGCATAACCTGATGGCTTGGAATTTCCGCTTCTTTAGGAAGTTCTTTTCTTGTTGATACTGAATATTTTGATAATCTCATAGAATATAGCTCCATTTATTTAGGTACAAGGCATAAGTGATAAGGCATAAGTGATAAGTGTTCATTTTTTTGTGGATAATTTCTTTATCATGCTGTTGAGCATGCGTTCAATCTCATTGAGAAGAGTGAATATACTTTCTGAATTCTCCCTAGCCATATATTTAAGATTTACACTTATTTCCAGTTGTGTTTGCAGTTCATAAAGCGACCCGCAGGCAATTTGCAGGAAACGAATATAATCCTGCGTTGAATTCCTTCCATAACCCTCAGCAATATTACTCGGAACTGAAACAGCGCTCCTTCTGATTTGTGCAGTCAGTCCATACTGCTCTTCTTTCGGAAAATCTTTAGTTATCTCATACACAGCGGTGACAAGCTCCATAGCTTTCCGCCACACAATCAGATCTCTGTACGACTTTATCTCCATCACTTCTGCCTTATCCCTTATGCCTTATCCCTTCTGCCTTAATCACAACTCTTTTACAATATCAATAATATCAAGTAGTTCCCTGCGAATTTCTTTAATTTCATTTCTTTTCTTGATCTTATCAAATGGTATGTCTAATTGTGAATCATCCATATCATCCGAGGTTGATTTCATGTGTTTTTTTGCTCCATCAATAGTGAATCTGTCTTCATAAAGAAGTTTTTTGATAAGCAGCGCAATTTTTATGTCATGTTCTGTATAAGCACGGTTTCCCGCTCTATTCTTCCGTGGTCTGAGCCTGGGGAATTCTCCCTCCCAGTAACGAAGAATGTGAGCTTTCACTCCAACCATAACAGCAACCTCGCTTATGGAGTAATAACGTTTTTTTTTCATCTCAGCCATTTTTCTTTCCCCATGTTTTCACTTTGGGTAATACTCGGATTTCCTGTCGCGATTCATAAGTTCGGAAACAGACTTCTCGGGAGGCGTACCCTCAAAAAGAACACCATATACCTGTCCGGTTATCGGCATATCAACATTG
>SDBT01015802.1_pt1 | contig 11985 bp, 11 predicted proteins | sample 2277101 | NCBI WGS metagenome assembly SDBT01 (sample SAMN10404973, study PRJNA504765) | marine sediment metagenome | isolation source: marine sediment core GS10_PC15, 103 cmbsf | place: Arctic Ocean: Southern Knipovich Ridge | collected 2010
TCTGCTACTGCAACTGGTTCTACAACTGGTTGAGTAACTTCTGCTACTGCAACTGGTTCTACAACTGGTTGAGTAACTTCTGCTACTGCAACTGGTTCTACAACTGGTTGAGTAACTTCTGCTGCTGCAACTGGTTCTACAACTGGTTGAGTAACTTCTGCTGCTGCAATATTTCCACGAGCTATATCATTTGCATCGCTTATATCCAGAGCCAATGCGGGACTAGCTGCCAATCCCATTACGACGAATAGCGAAAGGAGTTTTGAAGTATTCATGAATTACCTCCATTTAGTAATTAGTGATTAATATATTTCTTTCCTTTCCATTGGCACATCCGGTACCAATTGTTATCTCTCAATGTAAATGAAAATAGAGTTTTGTCAAGAAAGGCTATTAAAAATTAATGAATTATACAAATGATTATTTCTATTTGATTATCTGTGTGAATTAAGGCAGTTTCATTTTGAAATGTTAACCTGTTAAGGTTAAGTTAAAAAATTCAAATATAAAATTAGTATTAATTTAATCCTTTTTCTTTTTCTTGTAGTAACCTTACTATTTCTCGGTACCTGATGTCCCGCGAAACTTTTTCTTGTGCGACTTGTAAAGCGGTTTTGCCTCCAGGGTTGGTTTTGGTGAAATCAGTGCGTGGATCGCTTGCAAGCAGCTTAATTATTTCAAAGTGATTGCGCTTTAAAGACTTAAAAAGAGCAGTTTCTCCATTTTCTTCAACGTTTGGATCAGTATCTTTATGATTTAGCAGTTTTTCGACGGTCGTCTGTTTTCCGGTGGAGGCTGCACGGGCAAGGGCGTTAGTGCTATTTATGTCTATTTGTGTTCTGAGCATAAAATCCAGTTTCGCTTCATATTCCTCTTTTTCTTTTTTGTTGAAGGCGCGGTTTACTGGTAATAAATAGGTAAACCAGTATTTAATGATTGCTGCTTTTTTGGGATCGTTGAGCTGTGTATTGAGCCAGGCAACGGCTCCAGGGGTTTGGAGAGTAGCGGCTATTCTTATTTTATGGTTGGGGAGTGTATTTTTATGAGGATAGGGGGGTAATTTATTAAAGTGAATATCGATCATCTGTGCAGTAACCTGCCCATTATTAGTAGTAAGATATCTAGTAAGGTCTCTGAACTCTGTATTGACCAAGGGCAAAGTAAAAAGATTTTGAGCAGCTTCTTTTGAATTAGTGCATTGTTTAATTACTTCGCAGATTATCAGTGTTTTGATTTCAGTAGGCAAAGCAGAAAATCCTGTCTTTTCCATACCAAAACTCGCTTTAGAAAGCCAAAATAGGACGAATAAACAGGCTGTTTTTAAGTAGCTGATTTTTCTATTCAAAATGGGCGTCCCTTCCCCTATTAAAATAAATTTATATCTGAAATTATTTTACAAATTTCTTTAAATAAATTGCAATAGAGTTGTCATTCAAGTGTGCTTAGTGCAAGCCCAGAAATTGAAAGAGAGAAAAAAGTGTAGCTAAAAAAAGAACGCTATCAAGCCGATCCAGTAAACCGCCATGGCCGGGCAGTAATGAACCAGTATCTTTGATGTGTGCCTGCCGCTTGAGCCAGGATTCAAACAGGTCACCAGTGGTTGCCGAGATGCTTATTGCGAGGCTAAATAGGATGATTTGAATATAATTAAGCGTACCGATAGTAAGGTAGCTAAGATACTGAAATAGTAAAAGGCAGAAAATTACACAAATGAAGCCACCAATGACCCCTTCCCACGTTTTTTTGGGGCTAATAGCTGGAGACAGCGAATGGTTACCGAATAGTTTACCAAATAGGTAGGCACCCGTATCATTGCAAAAGGCAGTTATAAATAATAAGGGAAGCAGTGCATGTTGGGCAGGATTATTATTCATCATAAGGAGTAATATAAAAGGAGCAATAGGATAAAGGGGTATCAAGAGCCACAATGCCGAGTTGCGTGCTGCTAAACGTGGCCACTCAATACATAAAATAATTAACAGCATTGCCAGTAGAAGTAGTGAAAAATAAATGGGCGGAAGAAAGTACAGCATGCCAAGGATAGTTGCTGCAAAAATACTACCGGTTAGCGCTCTCATAATTAATTCGTAATTTGATCTAAGCATCAAATCCTCATAGAGCTTCCGATTTGCTGAACGCATTTGGTATGTAGGTAATATCAACTGTATCGGTGCCTTCAAGCAATGCAACATCAAACCGAAAAATGGTATCCCGCAGTTGAGATTTTGAAATATACATTTGCGCGGTGCGAATAATGCTACGTTGTTTTGCCGGTAGAATTACTTGGGAAAGATTAAAATACTGTTTACTGCGTGCTTTAACCTCTACAAAAGCAATAAGATTATCTTTTTGGGCAATTAAATCGATTTCACCTTGGCGTATGCGATAGTTTTGCTCAATGATGGTAAATCCTTTTTGCTGTAAATAATCAGCCACGCGTTGCTCGCCAATTACTCCCAAACGCTTTTTAGTTTTATCTGCTTTCTTAGAATCGGTTAGCATGTGATTTTTTAGATTTGTTTTGAACTACCAGTTTTTTTGGTGCATACGTTGGAAATTTTTGTTGTAATTCGGCCACTTTTTCTTGTACTGCCGGATCTTTACCTTGTTTTTGCGCCAGCAAGCCTTCAAACTCTATGAGTTGTGGTTCAATGTTTTTGAGCATGGGAAGAAACTCTTTACTTATGCTCGTGATGCGTGTTTGAGCAGCAGTAAGTTTGCCAAGGTTGAAATATTGCTCAACAATATCGCGTTCATATTCATAAAGATCCTCATAGCAATCATGCCGAATTTTTTCTACTTCGTGTGAGTATTCTTTGTTTGGTAACTCAGAACCTTGCAAGTATCTATTTGCTAAATTAATAGTTTTTCGTGTTTTGGTTTGATCAAGTGGTGGCTTGAGACGCGCATAAAATCTACTTAATACCGCTTTGTATTCAGCATAATCACGACTTTTACTGCCAGGATAAAATTTTATATATTCCAAATAGCAATGTGTTGCTTTTTTCATGTCTCCTTTTTCAAAATAAAGATCGGCAAGTTCTAAGCGGAGATTTCTGAGTTGTTCTGGATCTTTAATTTCAATAATGAGCCGTTCTTTGATATATTTTATTGCTAATTCCTTATTACCTAATGCAAGCGCATATTCTTTGGCAATAAGTAATTCTTCAATGGTCATGTCTCGAATTGTTTTTTTAACCAAGCGATCTTTTGTGGGGTCTCTTTCTATAGAAGTTACCTGCTTTTTTTCTGGTTTTTTATTTTTAACGATAACTGTTTTTTTATACAACTTTTTTGAAGTATGAGTAGGCAGGCTTTTTTGTTGATCTGCAGCTAAATAAGAATAATTATTGCTCAAGAGAAAAATAATAAAAGAGCAGTATGCTTTTTTGGGTAAGAAAAATGTATTCATTAATTAACCATTTTGTTGTAAATCGTTTTAAACTATAGAAATATAATCAACAAAATATCATATTTATCTGTGGCAAGCAACTAATGAGACTATTAAACTGATTGGAAGTTTGGTATGATTACTAAAAAAGGGATAGCTGGAAATGAGTAACGGCCGGAGTTCATGATGAAGAATGATATTGGTGAAGTTTTACTTGAATCGAAAAAAATAAACGCAGATCAACTTTCTCAATGTAGGCAGTTGATGCAAGAAACAGGCAAATCATTACATGAGTGTATTTTAGAAAATAAATTTGCCTCTGCACAGGATGTTGCCCAAGCATTTGCTGAGTTGGCGTCAGTTCCGTTTATTGAAAAAATTACCGAAAAAATGGCCGCTCCTGAGTTGCTTGCAAAAATTCCGTTGCGCTTTTTGCGTCAACATACCGTTATTCCGCTGATGATTGATGAGCGAATCACTATTGTGACCGCAAACCCGCGGGATTTTCAACCGATTGACGAGTTAAATTTATTGCTCGGTGGTGATACTAATATTGCGGTAGCAACTAAAGCGATGATTTTTGATGCAATTAATAGATATTATCCATTGGAGGGTGCAAAGCCTCTTATTGAGGAGCTTGAAGAAGAAAAGGAACTTCCTGAAGCAGTTGAGCTTGCCGAACTAGAAGAAAAAGATATTTTAGCCATGGCCGCTGAAGCGCCCATTATTAAATTAGTTAATCATATTTTAGTACAAGCGGTTAAACGGGATGCTTCCGACATTCATATTGAACCGTTTGAAAAAGAAGTATCAGTACGTTATCGCATTGATGGCATTATGTATCCGGCTTTTACGCCACCGAAGCGTGCACAAGCCGCACTTATTTCTCGTATTAAAATTATGGCAAACCTCAACATTGCCGAAAAACGTAAACCACAAGATGGTCGGATTGAAATTAAAGTTGCTGATAAAGCAATCGATATTCGTGTATCGGTTTTGCCCGTACAGTTTGGTGAACGGGTGGTTATGCGTTTACTTGATAAAACGCGTACGTTTGCAAAACTTAAGCAATTAGGATTTGACACACGCGATTATGAGGCTATTTCTCGAAATGTTGCTCGCCCGAATGGTATTATTTTTGTTTCCGGGCCAACCGGTTCTGGTAAAACTTCGACACTCTACTCAATTTTAGGTGAATTAAATAAGCCTGAAGTTAATATTATTACCGTTGAGGATCCAATTGAATATCAAATGAAGGGAGTTGCGCAAGTACAAGTGCGTGAAAAAATTGGTCTTACGTTTGCCATAATACTTCGTTCAATCTTAAGACAAGATCCTGATATTATTATGATTGGTGAAACGCGTGATCAAGAAACTGCACAGATTGCTATTCAAGCAGCGTTAACCGGTCACTTGGTGTTAAGTACTATTCATACCAATAGCGCTCCAGCCACCATTACTCGTTTAATTGATATGGGTATTGAGCCCTTTTTAATTGCTTCTTCAATCGTATGTGTGATAGCACAACGATTAATACGTACTTTATGCCCGCACTGTAAAGAAAAATATAAACCAACTGATGAAGAGTTAAAAAGTATTGGTTTAACGGAAGCACAAGCAGCAAAGATTACTTTTTATAAACCGGTTGGGTGTGATGAATGTATGAAAACTGGCTACAAAGGACGGACTGCCATTTTTGAAATTATGGAAATGACGGGAGATATTGCCCAACTGACTATGGAACAAGTAGATACGGCAGTTATTCGCAAAAAAGCACTTGCTAATGGTATGACTACACTGATTGAAGATGGTATTCGAAAGATTAAGGAAGGTATTACCACTATTGCAGAAGTTGCGCGCGTGGCTGCTGTTGAGGAAGAAGAAATAACCTAATGTTTCGCAAACAACATAAAGGCTTTTTTCTTATTAATCTTGCCATTGCTTGCTCGTTATTAGTTATTATTCTTTCGCTTTCACTTTCACAAACTTCATTTTTTTGTCGCTTTTTGATGCGATCAGAAATTGAAAAAATGTATACCTTATTTTTTTATCTCAATCAACGTGCTCTGGTATCAAATCAAGAACAAACGTTATATTTTGATGTTGAAAAAAATACCTATCAATCAGGAGAGAGAGTAGAAAAACTTGCGCCCTCGCTTTGTTTTGGTATTTTACCCCAAGCTAATGGACCGCCATCACACCCAACAAAACCACTGACTCAACCAATTACGTTTATTGATACTACTGTTCACTTTTATCCTGACGGAACAATTAGTTCGGGTTCTATTTATATAACTGATAATGAACACAGCTTGTTATATGCGTTAACTATTTCAGTTGGACACATTTCTTATTTAAGAAAGTATCGTTTTAACAACAGTTCATGGATACCGATACCATGAATTTTTTGTTGCGTGCTGTGTTTGCTTTCTTTCTTGGCAGTTGTCTGACGTTGTATATTTTGCAGTATGATGCGCATTTTAAATCGGTAATGCAAGATAAACTTACGCAGGTTTTTGAAACAATGTTTGATTGTGCTGCAAGCTGTACATTTAAGAATATTAACTTTTTTTCAATAGCATTGGTAGCACATGATGTTGAAGTTTCAGCACCAGATAGATCTTCGTGGCATTGGAAAGCGGCATCACTTTCATTGTATAGTTCCTGGTTGCACTTATTTTTGGCCAATAAACTTAGCCTTGAGCTTATTCTGAATGAAGTACACGCAAAATCGTGCATTAGTGATGGTTACCTGGCTATTGCAGATTTTCTTAAAAAACTTATCCTTGAAGCGGCCGATCTACCCGTTATTTTAAAAAATCTTATGATTAGAAAAGGTATTTTAGATTTTTCTGATACAGCAAATACTTATAACGGATCAGTAACTTTTTCAAGTGAAATGACAAACATTGCAGATCGGTTAAGAACTTCTATTTATATAACCGATGGCTCTTTTACGCTGTGGACGATCCCCCTGATACAAGCGCTTTCTGCACAACTCAATTTTGAAAAATCAGAATCTAACCCCTTTGTTCAATTACATGCTGATGGAAAAGCTACGCTTGCCTGTTTACCGATTGACCACCAAGAATCATATGTCAATGCAACCTGCAATAATGCTAAACGATCGTTGATTATTCGTAACAAAACGGGAACCTTTTTAGGTACTATTAAACATAATATAGAACAACACTGCATTGATATACAGGCACGGTTGCCGCTTTCGTATGCATGCGAATCGTTTTCATGGTTACCGGCTGGTATAGATGGTTCTTGTGTATTCTCATTATCATGTGATACCGCAATGACGGCACCGAAAATAATTCATGGTTCCCTAAAAGTTGATCAATTGAAATACAAAGCAAATAGCATCGGTTCTCTTGATATATCATTTACCAAACAAGATACCCGGTGGAGCGGCTCCATTACTGTTGATCTGAATAGTGCTGGCAAACTTGAAGGTTCTTGGCATTGGGATGAATACAATCAAACGGGTGAACTTTGTGTGTGGAATAATGCATTGCTATCTTTTGGAAAAAGTTATTGGGAACTATTACCGGATGATTTACAACTGCATTGCACGTTTAATAAAAACCGACTTTCCGGTTCATATAGTTGTGATTTAACCCATGCAAAATTAGGTTCTCATGTTCAAACAGAAGGAACTATTACCTACGATGATATCCTTACGTTTGTTGGTGTGTTTGAAAATTTTACGTATGAATTGAAGGCGACGGTCAAACCACAATTTACGTTGCATCATTTTATTTGTACGGATGCGCAAGGAACACAATTGTGCGCGTGGCATTCTTCTGCTCAAGATGAAAAAAGTATTATGGGTACCATAGATACTAAATTACTGCATATGCTCATTAATAGCTTCTATGGCATTGAAGTCCGGGGGAATGGTGCCATTGAAGTAACTACGCAGTTATGTGATACGAATCTGAATGGCTCAGTTCGTATGATTGATGGTAACATACAAGTACCGCACACCTATAATTTTATTCATACGTTTAATACACAATGGCAATTTGATTGGTTACAAAAAAAATTAGTATTGCAAGACCTAGATATTGGCTTACATAAAGGAAAGATTCAATCAAAACGAGCTGTAGTATCTTGGGCTGATAAAGAAAAAAATCTTTTTATGCATATTCCTTTGTATATTGAAAATCTATTTTTAAATGTTTAAAAAGATATTTTTGCGGTTATTTCTGGAGTTGTGTTGTTTTGCCAAAAGAACCAGGATGGGCCGTTGTGTAAAGGTAGCCTTATTATTGATCATGGTCGATGCAGAAAAAACATTTTTTCTGCTTTATTACAAAAAAAACTTGCTGGTATTTTTTTCAATCCCGTTGCACAGAGCTCTTTTGCTATTGACTGTGATATTGCATTAAAGACCGCTCAGTGTTTACGCATTGAAACGCCATTTTTAAAAACAAATGCTACTGTTGCATTGAATATTAGCAATAGTAGCGATAATCCACAGGTGCTTGGAACGATTTCGTTATCATCTGGTAGCTTACATTTTCCGTATCTGCCATTGTTCATTACGCGCGGCAATCTTTACTTTGTGCCACATCAGATTGATGATCCACAGATTGAGTTAGTAGCACAAGGTAAGGTAAAAAAATATTATATTACCTTGCGGGTAAATGGTTCGGTAAAACATCCGCTCATCAGTTTAGAATCAACGCCGCCGTTAAGTGAAGTGCAGATTGTTACTTTATTGCTTGCTGGATCAGAGGAAGGATCGGTTGCAATGGTGATGCCAAGTCTTATTATGCAAAATATACAAACACTGTTATTTGGTACCGAACAATCTGATTCGAAATTAGAGCACTATGTTAAAAATATTTTAGAGCCGTTAAAGCATGTTAGAATTGTGCCAAGTTTTGTTGATCAAACCGGTAGAGGTGGATTTCGTGGCGCTATTGAAATAGATGTTTCTGATCGATTGCATGCTTTAATTCAAAAAAACTTTAGCTTGCCTGAAGATACAAAATTTGAAATAGAATATTTGCTTTCAGATGATGTGAGTGTTCGTGGCATTAAAGATGAGCGCGGCGATTTAGGAGCGGAGGTTGAAATGCGCTGGAAGTTTTAGTAGTCTTTCAACAAAAAAAGAAAGGTAGTAGTATGCATTTCAAAAAATTCTTTTCACTTATTTTCATTTTTTATGTTCTGATTTTTTCACGCGAACAGTATGGTGATTATAAATTCGATGCACAGTTTGCAAAAAAAGAATTGACCACCAAGACTGGTTATATCAATGAGGCATTTTTCGTTCCTGGTGATAATGTTAAAAAGTTGTTATTGAGCCTTATAGATAATGAAAAGAGCAGTATTTTGTTTGCTCAATTTCTTATTACTGATAAAGATATTGCGCAAGCTCTCTGTGATGCTCGTAAGCGCAATGTATGGGTTAAAGGTATTACCGATTATAGTGGTTACGTTGGTAAATATCAGAAGATCTTTATGTTGGAAGAAAAAAAAATTCCTATTGCAGCGTATAAAAAAGCATTTTCAATTATGCATCACAAATTTTATGTTTTTGGGCGCAATATCGGTAATAAACCACTTTTATGGACCGGTTCAGCTAATGGCTCACGGGCAGGAACAACACGTAATCAAGAAAATGTAATAATAACTAATAATAAACGGTTAATAGATAAATTTAGAGCACGATTTAGAAGCTTGTGGCAGGAAATAAAAGAGAAAAGTAAGAAGGAGTTACCAGTAATACAAAAACAGGTGTTAGTTGTATTGCGATGTATTAAAAAATAGGTTAGAAAAAGACTAAACGTTCATTTGTTTAAGTGCTTCATTACTACAATTCCTTCTTAGCTGGCATTATCGTATTGCGGATTGAGAAAAAAATCAAGGGAAAATTTTAAGCCTAATAATGTGCGACTTTTTTTAATTTTGAAAGAAGAAGTTCAAAATCTTGTGGTGGGTTGCTTGTAAAAATATATGATTTTCCATTGAAATCAAAAGTTAATTGCGTTGCATGCAATGCATGGCGCTTGATATGCAGTGATTTTGTGCCATACAGTTGATCACCGAGTAATGGATGGCCGATCGCTTTAAAGTGAACGCGTATTTGATGGGTACGCCCGGTAACCGGATAAACTTCTACCAATGCTGCATCTTCAAAATAAGTAAGTACTTTATATCGAGTTACCGCTTCACGTGCTTCAATACCATTTACTGTCATTTTGTTTCGCGTAATTGGATCTCTGCCAATTGGCAAATCGATGGTACCTTCTTTTTCTGGATGTCCTTTCACCACCGCGAGGTATGTTTTCTTTATTTTACGATCTTTAAAAAGATTGCCAAAAAAGGTATGTGCTTGAGGAGTTCGTGGTACAACGAGTAACCCTGAAGTATCTTTATCCAAGCGGTGAACAATGCCCGGCCGTTCTGAATGACCAATTTTAGTGATTTCTGGTGCATGGTGAACGAGCCAATCAACTAAGGTAAGTTCAGCATTTGAGGTGCTTGGACGATGGACCATTAAGCCAGTCGGTTTTTCAATAATATAAAAATTGGGTTCTTCATGTACAATTTTTACTGGAAGTTTTTTGAGTGCTTCTTTTACTTCAGGAGTTGGGTCAACTGTATAAGGAGGTTTTGCAGGCGGTATTTCGATCATAATGATATCAGTTGGTTTGATAAGCAGGCTGGATTTTGCTGCCTTTTCATTAACGGTAACATGTTTATCTTCGATAAGCTTTTGAATAAAGCTACGAGAATAATCAGGCAATTGTTGAGTAATAAATGTATCAAGCCGAATAGGTGCAGTATCAGATGGTACCACAAAGCGATAGTGTGTTTCAGAATTATTCATCTACTTCTATTGTTGTTTTTGAAAATTAATAGGAAAATGTCTACTCATTAAAAGGATGCCCTATTTTAACGTAAAGTCAAATGGACAATGGCGATCTGGAGGGATATACTGAGTTTATGTGACTATTTGATAATATTGTAATAGTATGAGCTCATATAAGCGCTCGGTTCAGTGTTTATAGAGTTTTTAAGCGGAGTTATCCATGGCAATAAATACCAAAGAATTAATTAAGCAACTGCAACAGCAGATTGATGCGGTTATTAATCAAGATACGCCAGAGGGTAAGCGTTTATGGCAAGAATTTATCCAAATGCATCCTGCTGATAGTGCACATTTTTTTTCTTTGATTGATCGAGAGCAGGCAAAACAACTTTTTCTTAAACTTTCAGATGAGCAACGGTTGGCCGTTTTTGGTGATCTTTCAGATTCTATAAAGGTACAGGTTCTTTCATTTTTGGATGATCGAGACAAAGCAGCAATTTTAAGTAAAACGCCGATTGATGAATTGACCGATCTCTTTGATTTATTATCTGATCAAGAGCTGAAAAAATATCTAACCTTATTAAGTACGCAAGATCGCCAAAAAGTACTTTCGCTTCTTAAATTTAATCCAGAATCGGCCGGCGGTATCATGGATACCGACGTGCTGACGTTGATACAGAATTTTACTGTTGAGAAAAGTATTACTATTTTGCAACGGTTACAACCGCGCCGAGATTTGCATCAGCAAATTTATGTAACTGATCAAGATCATATGTTGGTTGGTCATATTCATTTAGAAGATTTAGTACTCAAATCACCTCAAATGCGACTTTCTTCCTTTTTACGAAAAAACGAGCTTATAATTTCTGCTAATGAAGACCGTGAAAAAGTAGCCAAAAAAATGATTCACTACAACTTAATGACAGTGCCAGTTGTTGGTAAGCATAACTATTTTTTGGGGGTGATCGCTGGTGAGGAGTTAGTAGACGTATTGGTAGAGGAAGCTGAAGAAGATGTGCAACGTATGGCTTCTCTGCCTACGATGAAATATCCCTATTTTGAGATGTCTTTTTGGCGGCTGCTTTATTTGCGCGGGTATATACTTATCGCTTTGATGATAGCAGAGTCATTTTCTGGATCGCTTTTACGTTATTATGACAGCACGATGAAAATTGGTATTCTTATTTCTTTCTTGCCTATTTTAATGAGCACGGGGGGAAATAGTGGCAGCCAAACATCTGCAGTAGTAATTCAAGGGATGGCCTCAGGTGAGTTTACCATTTCAAATATATTTCGTTTGTTGAAGCGCGAATTTATTATTTCGTCTTTTCTTTCTTTAATACTAGGATCAATTTCATTTGCTCGTGCCTATATGGTAGGAGGTACACTTATGGAGTGTTATGCGATTGGGGTTTCGCTTGGACTAGTTCTTTTGATTGCTTCGATGCTTGGCAACATTATTCCGTTTATATTGCGAAAACTTGATATTGATCCGGCCTTTTCGGCTGGCCCGCTGCTTGCAACGTTCATGGATATTTTGAGTATTTTGATTTATTGTTCCATAAGTGTCTATTTATTTGCACCTTTGCTATAATTGTGGGGTCGCCAAAGAGAAAAGGGCGCTATTTTTCTTGACAAAAAAGACCTAAGTTTATACGATTTATACATCTTTTACTAAGATAAGAGCCGGTAGCTCAGTTGGTAGAGCAACAGCCTTTTAAGCTGTGGGTCGTTGGTTCGAGCCCAACCCGGCTCACCA
>SDBT01015803.1_pt1 | contig 11985 bp, 12 predicted proteins | sample 2277101 | NCBI WGS metagenome assembly SDBT01 (sample SAMN10404973, study PRJNA504765) | marine sediment metagenome | isolation source: marine sediment core GS10_PC15, 103 cmbsf | place: Arctic Ocean: Southern Knipovich Ridge | collected 2010
TTGCCTTATCAATCTTAGAGAGCCGCTCAGTCTTTCACAATCACCGCAGATTCATAAGAAAATCTAATCGAATAATTATTGCTTGCGCTAGTTTCTTTTTGTCTTATAAAACTTACGTAAACCGGAATTTACTTAAGTATTACAAAGGGTGAAAAACAGGCTAAATCAGGACTTTTCATGAGCGTAAAAGAAGAAAATAACCCATCAGAAATCACTTCGCCGCGGGACCTGGATTCCGGAGTATTTGCGATCCGGGCAATCCAAAACGACCCCACGCTGCTGCCTTCTACCAAGAAACAGTACATCAAAGCAATCGAAAGATACCTGGAGACCGGCGAAAGTATGGCGGATCCAGCTGCCCTGGTTAATTATGCTTCGGCTGTTAGCAACTCAACGCGTTCCTATTTGGCAGCCGCAGTAACCCGCATGGCCCAGGAGATGGAATTATTGGCCAAGGGCAGCGCCACGCCAGACAACATTGATCTTATCCAGGCTGCTGTTTTCCGCGCCCAGGCACTCCAGAGCTCAATAAAGGTCCGGCAATCCCAAGGAGAACGAGCCCATACCTGGCTAAACCGCCTAGAAGCTGAGAAACTATTGAAATCCTGCTTCAAAAGATCGTCGGGGAAACCAGAGTTCAAGATCTATTCCATGCGTGATCGCCTGGCAATCGGCCTGATGATGGCAGCTGGGCTCAGGCGTGAAGAGGCTGCTTCTATTCAGTTCACCGATGTTGTAAAACAAAATCAGCGGGCAGTGCTAAATGTAAAAGGCAAAGGGGCGAAGGATCGTGTGGTTCCCATCAATAAGAACCTGGCAGAAGCCATTATTGATTGGGGGTTTTTGATTGGGACCGATGGATTTATCTTGCGCAGCTTGGGTAGAAATAAAGAGCCTGGCGATAGCATCAGTACAACCGGGCTCTATTACGTCGTTCAAAAACGCGGCGTCATGATCGGCAAACCCGGTCTGCAACCCCACGATCTCAGGCGAACCTATGCCGAGCTTGGAAGGCGCGCAGGTGTGCCGATATCCCAGATTAGTAAGCTGTTGGGGCACGCCAGCATTGAGACCACCCAAGATTATCTCAATATTGAGCTGGATTTAGAAACAACAATCAGTGATTTCGTGCCATTTTGATCTTGCAGCAGTATTGTTGGTATCAGGGGATATCTGGTATGGCCACTATCTCTTAGAAGCTTTCTCTTCGTATAACGAGAGTTTTTTTGGGTCAAACATTATAATACTGGCCACAATAGTATAAAACGGGTGCTGAGTTGGCTTCTGTTAATATTAGCTCTGGTTTTTGTTCGACAGGTTTACTATCATGTCCAGGGGTATCTCTCAATGAAAAATATTCTGCAAGAGATCCACGGCTGCCGAAAGTGTCTTAACGCCGGTTACGAATCAGTCCACCTTCCTCCTATCTTCGAAGGCAGTATAGTTGCCCCCGTCCTGATTATCGGGCAGGCACCAGGAATAGAAGAGTTCAACCAAAAACAACCTTTTATAGGATCCAGCGGGAAACGGCTCTTCTCCTGGCTCAAACAAGCTGGGCTCAAGGAAGCCTGGATCAGAGAGCACGCTCTTATCTTTCAGCGCTATCTTTGTTACCCTGGTAAGCAGCCTGATGGGAGCGGCGATCGCAGCCCTTCCTCAAAACAGCTCGATCTTTGCCAACCTCATTTATTTAGGGCTCTCTCTTTGATGACTGGTTTGAACCTGAGACTGATTATACCTGTTGGCAGATTGGCAATCAACGCGTTTTTCCCTGCTTCAAAAGCTCTGGAGAAAATCATTGGGCAGCAGTTGAAGTATTCCCGTGCTCTTGTTGTACCCCTTCCCCACCCCAGCGGCCTTTCCCGCTGGTATCAGAATCAAGAACATCGAGCTTTAATTTATCGCGCGCTGGAAATGATCAGGGATCTAACTCTAACATCTACCCCCCTGCCCCGTTGATGCCCCAACATCGATGAATTTATACTGGATGAGCCCGGCCCCGGCAGGAATCGAGCCTGCGACCTGGCGGATAACGGCTTATTTCCTGCCGGGATATAATTTACTAGTGCAAAATTTAATCTCTTGAAGTAAAGGTTTATGTCTTATCTAAATACAAGTTAACACCTTTGTCAATTTGGGAACTTATGTACCTCCAGTCATTAAGGTTTCCTCTTACTTTATTCTCGATATCTCCCACCGTAAGATCTTTTTCACCTAATTTAGTAACAAGGTATGATCTCATTATTTCCATGTATTCATCTTCAGCCTCGTCAGTTATCTCACCATATTTCTTGAACAATATCTCAAGAACTTCAGAGATTTTAGAATTTTAACCAGTTTCTTGTTCAAATATTCCTTCTACAATTGCCGCCTTTTCGTTGATAAATCGCAAGTTAAAAAGTCTGACCTGCCTCCCAAAAACTGATCCAAAAGTAGTGTTAGGATTAGTGTATACAGGAGGAAGAAAAGATTAGAAGTTGATATCTAATCAATGGGGGGATTGTCCATTGTGTCCACAGGGGTCTTTTTTGTCCATAGTGTCCATCCTGTTGGGGGAAAAAAGTCTATAATGTCCATTGTATCTATACTTTCCATGCTATTTGCACTCGAACTGCACCCGATATAAGCTTTGTCAAACTAAAAAGGCGGCTCGATAATAATAAAAGAGCCCAATTTGTAAAATTAAAATGGGCTCTTTTATTACACAATTCAGATTAAATATACAATCAATAACGCTTGCTTATATTTGCATTCTCGTAACTGAATAAATATTCAGCGATTTTACAAGTCTGTCTTCTCTAATTCTAATCTCATCGAATCAAACTCCTTTAGCCACTCCCTTCGCCATTCTTTTTTGCTTGAATCTGGCGCCCAAGAACTATCAATGCTATTGATAATGAACCCTCGAACATCATCAATTGTCACATCCATTTCTTGGACCATAATAACGTAACTCCAACCAGGGTCAGTATGGTGAAGGTGTGGGTCATCACTATTAATTGTTATATTTAAACCCTTCTCCACCATATGCTTGATTGGATGTACTTTCGCCCAATCTTGACCCAATAAGGTCTTACTGTAATAAGAGTTGGTTGGTACGGTGGTAAAGGAAATGCCCTCATTCAAACACCGAAGAGTTAAATCATCATCATCAAGAACAGTATATCCATGATCTATTCGATCACACTTAAGTAGATCGAGACAAATTTCAATATTCTGTGAAGGAGAGTCATTCTCGCCTGCGTGTGCTGTACAAAATAAATTGCTATTTTCGGTTAATTGGTATGCCTTGATGAAATTTTCAGGAGCCGTTTCTTTACTCTCCCGATAATCTATTCCAATCCCCAAAGTTTCTTCGCGCGGATGAGCAATTACTTCCTCAACCATCTCCACAGCTCTTGCTGGGGACGACTCACGATCAATGCTAGGTATTAATCTCCCGATGATGCCAAAATCTTGTTCAGCGTCACGAAATCCTTCTAAAATACTGTCCTGTGCGATTCGATAGGGTACACCAGCAAGATCCGTGTGATCTGACGGATTCCAAAACATTTCTCTATACCGTACACCGTTTTCTGCAGCCTCTCGCTGAGTCTCATAAGCTACAAGGTGGAAATCTTCAGGCTCACGCATTAATTTGCAAACAACCTTTAGTGCGGGGAGAACATTATTAAATTCTTCACCCCGATTATATAGGACCTCTGGGTTAAATTGCTCTGATGAACCATACTTGTTTATCAGTCGTTTAAGAGTAGATAAGTGTAGTGTCCCTGCAAAATGGACATGTAATTCTGCTTTTGGAATGTTTCTTAAGAAAAATTCAAGTTTAGACATTGGCATCCTTTCTGAAAGTATTGATTGAAATTTAAGAACAGTACACCTAATAATTCTGTACTGTTTCATGTTCTTTTTTTCTTGGTTTCCATTTTTGAATAAATCAGATAGTTTTATTTTAAAAATGGAAAAACAAGAAGATTATTGGAATCTAATACAAGATACACACGGTTATCATCAGGATTAATGACCGGATCATTAATGTGCACCAGGAACTCCCCAAGTTCTGTTTGAATAATGTACTCAAATGTCGAACCTAGAAAAGTTCGCACTATGATTTTTCCGGGAAAGCTATTCGACACAGATTGAAAAACAATCCCTGCTGACTTAGGACGAAAATAGACGAGAATTTTATCTCCTTTAGCAAAATTGGCTGATTGTTGTGTCAAGCCTATAGCGATCTCAAAGGAATTTACTCGGACGAAGATATGTCCGTCTTCAATCCTCTCAATCCTTGCTTCAAAATTATTTTCGAAACCCATAAAACTAGCTACAAATGGCGTCCCAGGATTACTAAAAATAGTTTCAGGGCTTTTGGCTTGCTCTAATCTTCCTTCATTCATTACAGCAACTTTATCTGATATCGCCAACGCCTCGACTTGATCATGAGTGACGTAGATAGCTGTAATACCAAGCCTCTGCTGGAGTTGACGAAGCTCCGCACGCATTCGAATTCGTAACTTTGCATCAAGATTGCTAAGGGGTTCATCGTATAACATTAATTTAGGTTCAATGACTATAGCTCTGGCAAGAGCAACTCGTTGTTGTTGACCCCCAGAGAGTTGACCTGGCTTTCTATTACCAAAATCTGTCAGGTCTACAACTTTCAAAGCCTCCTCAACTCGCGATACAATATCATCACTTTTAATTTTCCGCATCTTGAGTCCGAAAGCAACATTATCGAATACACTCAAATGGGGAAATAAGGCATAGCTTTGAAAAACAAGCCCAATATCCCTCTTATCAGGAGGCAATTTTGATACATCCTGTCCATCAATAAAAATAGATCCCTCTGAAGGGTAAACGAAGCCTGCAATAGAGCGTAAGGTTGTTGTCTTTCCACAGCCACTAGGGCCTAATAGAGATAGGAGTTGTCCCTCTTCAACATCGAGATTAAGATCAAACAGGACTGGTTTTCCCTTCTGGTATTCTACGGAAAGATTAGTAATCTCTACATAAGCCATAATATTTCCTCAGACAAATTTTGATAAACCTAATGATCGTTCGGCAACGATGACAATGCTTACGCTAAGAATAATTGTCAACGTAGAAATTGCTGCAATTGATGGATCCCAGTGATGGGAGATATAAGTTAGCATTGTAATTGGAAGAGTTGATAAACCCGGACCAGTGAGAAATAAAGCTACTGGAACATTATTAAATGCAGAAATAGAAGCCATAATAAAAGCAGCTAATATACCAGACTGGATATTTGGTAAAACAACCAAAAAGAATGCCCGGAGGCGATTAGCACCCAAGCTAATAGCCGATTCTTCAATTCCAGTATCCAGATTCCGTAGGGATGCTGAAACAACTCGAACACCGTAAGGGAAAATTACCGCAGCATGACCTAATACCAGGCCTGTAAATACATCAAGTTTACCCAACAGTACAAAAAAACGGAGCATGGAGAAACCTACTACAAGCCAAGGTACTAAGAACGGTAGCGAAAAGAATGTTTCAAATAAATCCCGGCCCTTGAATTGAAACCTCACCAATGCATATGCCACGGGAACACCCAATATTAGAGCAATTATTGTTGCTATTAAACTTACTTTTAAACTTGTTAGAAGGCTATCCATAAATTGTCCGGAGAATAATACATATTCAAACCATTTCAATGAAAAACCTTGAGGTGGAAAAGTTAATATATTAGTTTCGCTAAAAGCGGCGGTTACCAGGATTATTAAGGGGCCAATAATAATAACTAATACAAGAACTACAGCTCCAACAAGCAACTTGTTTTGTTTCATATATCCATCCCATTGGTTTTAATTTTATACAAAGTTAGGGCGCAAGGTACGGAGAAATAAGTTTATCAGAATTGCTGACAGAGCTAGGATAACACCAACAACCGTAGTGCTACCCCAATCTAGGATAGTAGTTAATTGCCGCATAAGTGTGGACATTACCAGTACTTTTGATCCGCCCAGGATTGCAGGTGTTGTATATGAAGCCAGACAGACGGTGAAAACCAAAGACCCACCGGTAACGAGGCCATCTGCTGACAATGGTACAACGACTTTAATAAACGCTATCAAACCATTTGCGCCTAGGCTGCGTGCAGCTTCAACAGTATCATTTGAAATGTTTTCCAAAGCACTTGTAAGATTGAGAACCATTAATGGTAACAATATTTGAAATAAGCCAATCACAATAGCCGTTTCACTATACATTATTCGTAATGGTTCATCGATCAATCCCAACCAGAGCAGGGCTTGATTCAATGGACCAGAACGACCGAGTATGATCAACCATGCATATGTACGCGCGACCGGGTTTGTCATAAGTGGGACCATGAATAAAGTCATCATTAAAGCTCGCCAACTCGAAGTCATCCGTGAAATCATCCAAGCAGCAGGATATCCAAAAATAACTGTTATAGTGGTAACAATGAAAGCAATTCGAAGTGTACGCCAATAGATACTGGATGATGTTGAATTCTGGAAAAATTCTATGTAGGCGAGTACTGATAATCGATTTCCTTCATCTAGAACACTATCTGCCAAAGTAAACAAAAGAGGAAGCAAGAAGATCACAATCATAAAAAGGAACGCAGGTAAAATTAAGGTAGTAAGAATTCGTTTTTGATGAGAATGCAACATCTTTTCTGCTCCTTGAGCAATGAAAAACAAATATAACACTAAATATTGTCCAATAAAAGAAAAGTTGTTAAGTCCACAATAATTACATATAAAAAAAGGGTAACTGACATTCTCGTGCCAGTTACCCATTGAGATTATAGATTCTTACTCAACCACAATTTCATTCCATAGATCAAACCACTCCCCGGTCAGCGGATTTATCTCTGGGTAATCAGGGAAAACCAACGCATCGATGTATTCTTCACCGTAGGTAAGGAATGATCCGATATCATCTGGTAGTGAGACAGCTTTATGTACAGGTGACTCCATTATCGCCATGCCCATAGCTGTCTGTGTTTCCTCTGAGGTGAGATGATTGATGTATGCATAGGCAAGATCTTCCTGGTCAGTGCCCGCCACAATGCATAAGACATTCCTAGCACCAGGAACACCTTCTTCTAGAACGACTCCTAACTCTAGCGGTAAATCAATCTCGCTTAATGCTCCAACCATATAGCTGCCGTAAGGTGTAATCCAAATCTCACCCTCTTGAACCAATGAAACCAACTCATAACCTGCAACTACGTATGTGTTGTCGACCCATTGAGGAAGTTTTTCCCAGCCAAGTTCATAATTATCAATCTCACCACCATGGGCTAATGACATCATCACAATCTGAGAAGGGCCGAACGTGTTTGTAATATCTACCATCGAGACGTGACCTTTAAGATCCTCGCGGAGCAGATCTTTCCACGATGTTGGAGGAGGATCTACTTTGTCTGTCCGATACAGGATGGGGTAGCTATTTATACTGTTAGCAATGCAATAACCCTCTCCGTCTGGATTCTTAGCCCAGTCATAGAGCTCATCTACATTATCCAGTCGGCTCATATCTAGTTTCTGGAGCAAGCCCAGCTCTATAGCACGAAGAGCAAAATTTTCTGTTATATGAATAACATCAATTTCTGAAGCGCTACCCATGCTTTCCAGTTTACTTAGGCGGTCAGCGTTATTGCCAGTTTCATAAATAATCTCGACATTATACATTTCTTCTAGGGGTTTTACAAAGAACTCATCAACGCCATCCGCGTTGTATCCCCACTCTGACACAGCGAGAATCGCAGTTTCTTCAGAGGCCATATCCTCCTCACTTGTATCAGACTCTTTTGTTGTTTCTTCAACTGAGGATTCTTCAGCTACAGGCTCTTCGACTGGTGACACATCAGATTGGCAAGCTGTAATAATCAATACGCTGATTAGCAATACTAAGATAAGAAATATACTTCGTTTTGACATCTCTCCCTCCTACTATTTTTTTGCTATGCTATTAATTGTAGGTGCAGTCTATATATTTATATAATTAACCTCCCTATCCTTTCTGATATAACTTGTTCATGGATAATTCATGTAACCCCCCAGTCTCATTATTGAACATCTACATGGTGCTTGTTCAACATTTTATATCAAGAAAACAGTCATTTGTCAATTCTATTTCTAAGTCTATTAATTTGTATGAATTACTATATAAAAATGCTTCCTGGCCGAAGAAATTAATTCCGAGGATTTTAAGACGTGAAAATATTCATTTTGTAATTACTATTTGGAAAAATTTTCAGGATATGGATTTATACTCGTTTTATAAAAAAGAAATTATTTCATGATGGATAAGTAACTCATCATTTATATAGGCTAGAACATATCGCTTATTTCTGGTCTCAGTTTAAACTGGCGAGGTGTATCAACCAAGAACTATGCTTGAAGCTCAGCTCTAAATATCCCTAATATCTTTATCTTCTAGCAAACTTACAACAAAGAAACGTACAATTGGATCTTTGACAAATACACGTACGTACGCAACTGGAATATTGTCTTCTGAGTAAACAATTTCGTTCAATTGTAATATTGCTACTGCATGATCTATCTCTAGGATTTCTGCTATCTCTGGCCCACATAGTCGCGGTATTATTTCATAGGTTGTATACCTTGCTTTAATATTACAGTATTCTTCAAGCAGATTAAATAGACCTGTTGGTCTTTCAATTTGAGTTTTTTGATCAAGTAGCAATTTTTGCGGGATGTAATTATCCACATATATAGCAGGTATATCATTTGCATGTATTAGTACCTGGCTTCTAACTAGAGGTGAATTCAATTCGATATCAAGTTTATGCGAATTATCTTTGGAAGATAATTCAGTTCCCCATTCTAACTGGATTGATCTTGGTTCATAACCTGCCCTTCTTATAATATCTGAAAAAAACATAAACCTATCCAAGCGCATTCTGATATTCAATACATGCTTGTTTGCAAACGTTCCCTTACCGCGTTTGCGTATTATAATGCCTTCATTTTCTAGAGTTTTCAATGCTTGACGGAGTGTATTCCTGTTAACACCGAGTTTTTCAGCAAGTTCATGCTCGCCAGGAATCTGACCTCCATCCTGGTAGTTTTCCCGAATGAATCTACGAAGAATTCTAGTCGATTGCTCTGCTAAAGTAATATGTTGTGTTACTTTTAATGACTCGTCTTTCAATTTGACCTCAAAAACATGGTGCTTGTTCAACATTTTAAATTATAGTGAGAATATTGAATAATGTCAATCTATAAATTATTTGACTTTCTCCGATCAATGAAAACTAATTAGTTAAACTATCAGAAATTATTATTCAAATTTAGTGACTATTGGATCTATTTGCTATAGCACTTCCACATTCTATACTGACATTATCAATGATTTTAAAAATATCCTCAATTTTCTGGAATTAATCCATCCAGAAAATCAAAAACTCAAATGGATTGGGCTCAGTAAACCTAGCGTGACTTTAGATATCTATGGACACATGATCCCCGGGCAGCAAGACAAGGCAGCTGCTGTCATGGATGAAATTACTACTCCACCTTTTAAGGTGGTTTTTTAATCGATGAGCGTGGAGGGACTCGAAACCCCTACCAATGGCTTAAAAGGCCGCCACTAGATAATTCTTCCATCTAGAGAGAGATTCCAGAAGAAAATATGAAGATTAACCATTAATCGTGGAGTAACCATCTAGAAAGAATTTTGGTCACCTCGCTGATTAAAAACGAACATGTACGAAAATAAACAAGATTGGATAGATAAAACAGGAAACCAGGACGAGAAGGATAAAACGTTATCCCTGAATGGTTTCGATAACTAATCTTATCAAAAGGACTCATGACCTGGCGGATGAACGCTCTATTCCTACTCGGCTATAACTTATCGTTAAAAATTAACCTTGAGCATTTCTAATAATTTCGTGGCTTATATGATCAAGGAAATTTATGCAGTTCAAATATCCCAAAAGACGGACAATTTTGATAAGTACAAATTGGATAAGTATCAACAATGAAAAACTAATAAGGATAGTCAAGGTACAGGGCTGGTAATAATTGCTCCTCCATAATTTCCAGGAATCCTTCAGGCGCTTGACAACTTCCATCTTTAATTGTTTTGGATGTACATATCATTCGAATTCCTAAAGCTTCACCATGATTTGGCACATTCGTAATCAGCCTCTTCATCAAAATATCAATATCTTCAAAACCGAAACGCGTAATCGAGTATTGAATTTCCTCTTCAGTCCAACCATATTCCTCTGCCCACCCTTCCACTTCTCTTACATCCATAAACATTCTGACGCGAATAACTTCAGCGCCTTGCTTAAAAAACTCAATAACATGATCAGGCCTTATCTTTTTCTCAACATCAGGCGAAGTAACCCAATTCCTAGCAGCCTCTATATCATAAACATAATGCCAAATATAATTCTTTTCAGAACCGAATTCAGAAAAAAAGATTTCTCGATCGTGAGCTATATTAGGTATCCCCACAAGCTCCAGTTCCTTTCCACTTTCCATTAATACTCTTGTCCAGGAACTTAGCACCACATAACCATCTTTTACGTAACCACCTCCTTCGGCGCAACAAGGCTTACTTGCCACATTAACGGCTCTTTCTGTATAAGGTAAACCAATGCGGTGCCCTGGATGAGGGAACGAAATTCTTGCGAAATTGGTAACATTTATCCACTCATTCTCGTCCAACCACTTCTTCTCTGCTGCTAAAAGTTTGGGCATAAAATAATCCAGGGACTTTTCCTGAACCACTAATGTTTCCTCGTATGTTTCTGGCAAACCAACCACTGGCTCTGGTACTGCTATCCTCTCGCCTTCTACCCAGGCTTGTTCCACCCAGTCCACTCCCATCTCTTCTGTTCTCTCGCTGTTAATTAATACCAACACCCCATCTTTTACTTCTAAGTCCTCTGTTGAAATGGAAACTGTTACTTCCTCGACTGAAATACTGAGCTGTCTTCCCTTGTCAAATTCTCCGATTACCAGGTTGTTATATACCAGGTCATATCTCCCGCTCTCGTTCATTTCAACACTGGCGCTTTCTCCCAACCTGGAGATAAGTTCCTCGGAGCCGGGTGGCAGGGGGATTTCCGTGGGCGTGGGTGTTAGCGAGGGCTGCGGAGTATCCGTGATGGTAGGTTCGAGGGTTGGTGTGGCGGGCTGACTTTCTGGTCCGCAGGCAGTCAAGATGAAAGTGACGATGCAGAAAATAAGCAAAGAAAAGGAAAGGAAGGGTTTCATCGTTGAGCTCCTAAAAAGATTATTGAGTGAGGGTGTTCTTAGTGTAACCTCACTTGGGATATCAACCGCCAGTGCCGTTAAAAATTAACCTTGAGTATTTCTAATAATTTCGTGGCTTATATGATCAAGGAAATTTATGCAGTTCAAATATCCCAAAAGACGAACAATTGTGAGAAGTACAAATTGGATAAGTACCAACAATGAAAAACTAATAAGGATACCTAAGGTACAGGGCTGGTAATAATTGCTCCTCCATAATTTCCAAGAATCCTTCAGGCGCTTGACAACTTCCATCTTTAATTGTTTTGGATGTACATATCATTCGAATTCCTAAAGCTTTACCATGATTTGGCACATCCGTAATAATTCTCCTCAAAACCGTCTTCTTCAATGAAGCGCAACATCCTATCCTCCGTCCAACCATATTCCTCTTCCCACCCACTCACTTCCCTAGCATTAATAAACGTTCTGGCTGCAAAAATTTCCTGACTCTCCTTAAAAACCTCAAACATATATTCTGGTCTCGTTTTCTTCTCATGATTAGGTGAATTATGCAACACTCTAGCACCCCAATTCTTGGCAGCCTCGCCATCAAAAACAAAATGCCAAATATAATTCTGATCACCTTCACTAGAACCAAACAGATCCAATTCATCCAAAAAAGGCGCCCCTATAAGATCTAACATTTTTCCACTACCTATTTGTACTCTTGTCTATGAACTGAGCCCCACCC
>SDBT01015804.1_pt1 | contig 11984 bp, 11 predicted proteins | sample 2277101 | NCBI WGS metagenome assembly SDBT01 (sample SAMN10404973, study PRJNA504765) | marine sediment metagenome | isolation source: marine sediment core GS10_PC15, 103 cmbsf | place: Arctic Ocean: Southern Knipovich Ridge | collected 2010
GTCCTGAAGTCAACCTGCTTCGCCCTGGCAGCATCGGGTTCCCGGAGAAGGAGGTCGGCCGGGAACCTGAAGTCCTCCGCGGTCACAAACATGAGCCTTGGGATACCCGCTGCGACGGCGGCATCGTACTCCAGCTCGCTCACGGACTTGTCTCTTCCCGATGGCGAGGAGCCGTACCTCGGACCGAGAACGCCCACGAAGACTGCACAGCCATCCACCGCGCCCTCACAGAACTCAGAGGGCTCACCGGCCCGGGGGCCGAAGTCCTCCATTCGCTCACAGTGGTAGCCATCGACGCCTTCGATGGCTCGGTAAGCCTCATCCCGGCAGTCCTCCATTCCGCGCCGTGGCGAGCTCAGGAACACGGGCGCTAGAGCACCGCTCGACCTGGCGGGACTCTCCGATTCCTCCCGGCTCGTCAGATCACGTTGGACGTCCTCAAGGTACGACCCTAGCCACCCAGCCTCCTCTTCTGAGAGGCCCGCCGCCACATCGCAGAGCGCTGTGAAGGCGAAGTTGTTCTTGGCGTCCTCGCACGAGGCCGGGTCGTTCCACTCCTCCATGTCATACCACTTCCACGGTGCTATCGGTTCCACGCCCTTCTGGGCTGCGTCGTGGACCGCCGCAAGACAGGTGTACTTCTCTGGAAGGTCAGGCACGTGGTCGGGGCTAGGTGGGAGTAGCTGATGGAGCTCAGGCCTTCCTCCCGCCGCAAGATCCGGTGGGCACCACCCCTCAACCTCGATCAGGTCCGCGGGTCCGTCCAGACTGGTGGTGTCGTGCACTATCCGGCGGTAGTACTCCCACCTCCATCCAGCCGACGGAGCACCGGCATCCTCCTCCCGCAGACGCTCCTGCTGGCGGACCTCATGCTCGAAATGCGCCTGACGTCGCTCATCCCACCGGCACTCGTCGCGGTACCGCTGATCACGCTCAGCAAAGCACACCCGTGCCATCTGCCTGAACCGGCCTGCCGCCCCTTCCCTTCGGAAGAGCTCGTGCACCTCCAGCCCCAGCTCAGTCAGCCATCGGGGGACGTCCTTCTGCATGGGTCTCTCCAGTGGCCCCAGGACGCACAGTGGGCAATCGCAAGCAGGCTACACAGCCACGGGCGCAGGCACCAGCTGCCGAACGCATGTGGCGCCGACGAGTATCTCACTCGCCAGCGCCACACGCAAACGTCCTTTCGGATGGTAGCGGGGGGGCGTTTCGAACTCGCGACCTAGCAGGCAGAACTCGGGCTACCACCGGGCTCACGTTTCATCGACCAGCGCTCCGCCACCGAAGGACCCGTGCAGGGTACGACTCAGTCCCCTCGCCTCTGTTCGCGGCACTCCCGTCAGTTCGACATCCTGGCATACCGTGTGGCGCGCTGCCGTACGCTCATCAGCACGCAATGGCCGACCTACTCCACGCCGCCCAACTCACTCAGGCGTTTCACTGCCAGTTGCCGTCCTTCCCGCTTAGCCACACCGAGAGGAGTCAGGCCAGCGCTGTTGCGTATGTTGACGTCGGCTCCGGATTCGGCCAACAGCTTGATGATGTCGAGGTAGCCTTTCTCGGCGGCGTAGTGGAGCGGTGCGTTTCCCCAGTTGTCCTGAGCGTTCACGTCGCCATCGTTGGCGATCAGCAGTTCGGCTGCCGCTCGATAGCCCATGTAGCTTGCGAAGTGCAGCGGAACCTTGCCCCTCTTGTCCCGGCCATTCACTTCCGCGTTGTAAGCGATGAGCAACTCGGCGGATTCCAGGGGTGGCAGCTGCTCCCAGTCAAGGTCGCCATCTTCACGCCCCTCCCAGCACGCCCAATGGAGTGGCGTCTGCCCGCGGATGTCTTTGGCGTTGGGATCGGCGCCTGCTCTCAAGATCATCTCCAGTATCTCCGGATCCCTGGTGGCCTGATGGCATGGCGCTATGTCCTGCACTCTGGCCACGTTGAGGTCGGGGCCCAAGTCCAAGGCCAGACGGACCAGCGCCGAGTCTCTCTGAGTAGCTGCCCAGTAGTACACATCGTCCACCGCCTTCTGCATGTCGGCCGGTGACGCTGGATCCTCTGCCATCAAGGACTCCACCTGGGCCGCATCTCCAGTCAGCCGCGCCAGCATGATCGGGGCCACCTTCGGGCTCCACTGCATCATCTCCTCTACGAGTTCCACGGTATCCTGCATCGTTGGTGTTCTCATCTGCTTCTTCCTCCTTATGTTTGCCAGGACCCGGTGTGAGTCCTGGCGGTGTTATGTGTAGGTCCAGATTCTGCTCTGCGGCTGGCTTGGTGTAGCAGCCGGTGCCCCTGTATCTGTGAGCTTGCCGTCAGGACCTCTCCCGTACGCTGTGCTGTACGCTGAGCACCTTGTACGTGCATTGGGGCGTTAAAGATGAAATGCCCGCGGAACGCAGCTCAGTACGTCTGAGAGGGACCGGCAAGGGGCGGCCAAATGCACCTGATCCTAGTGCCTCAGTTCGCGGATCCTCCTGAACCCCCGCCTGTGAGCGACCCTTCGGAGGTGGTAATAGACCCGGCCAAGGGATGTACCCATGACGCGAGCCGTCTCTGCACCAGTTAACCCTCCCCCGTATATGCTGACGGCCTCCTCCTGGAATCTCCGTGTGGCCAGGAAGGCATGTACTTCCCATGCTTCGCGCTCAGACGCTTCGACGAGCTGGGCCACTGACATCCGACTGCTGTAGACCGCGTCGATCATCACGGTCGCTGCAGGTGAAATGCGCATCTCTAGTTCTCCTTCTGGTCCTCTTGCTCGATCAGCCCATCGCTGACCGGCAAGTGATATGGGAGCATTGCGGCGTACGATTCGATGCTCCTACCGATGGCTAGGGATGGGGGCGATTCAACTTGGTTCGGCTCCCTCCTCGTCGCTGATGTCTATGCCGTGCTGTTCCAACCACAGGCGACGGAACTCGTTCAGTTTCGATACGTCCACATCCGGGTAGTATTCCTGGTAGACGTCTCGGGACTGGCGGCTCAGTAAGGTCCAGCCCATAGCAGCCGACTCGAACCGATCGCGGGACTCCTTGAACCCATGCTGCTCCAGGGCGAACCACAGGATCAGATCGGATACCGTACCGTCGATCGCAGGAAGTCCGATGTGCACCGTCTCCTGAGTTCGGCGGGAAAGCTCCTCCTCGGCGTGCTCGACTTGCCACTTAAGGCCCTTCCGAAACTCATCCACGGCCTCATCTGGGTACACGACCAGCGACTGCTCGTACTTCCACCGAACGTCATCCGCCCTGAAGTCTCGGTCCTGCATTTCTGCGTAGGACTTGGCCTTCGTGACGATGAGGCCAACAGGTCCACGTCCGTCGACATGGCCCGATTCGACTAACAGGGACACTTCGGTCAGGGCACGTTGAATTGCCTTCGCCGGCTTAGGTCCGTCCTGGCCAGCGAAGCTCTGTCTCAACGCGGCGTAGATCGCGCCATAGTGAGGGCGCAAGTTCGCCGGGATCTGGATGCGCTTCATCATCTCGTCGAAGGCGTCGAGCTGTGATTCGGATTTGGCTCGCCCAGATGACGGTGTATCCGCATCATTCGGCATCGAGTCCTGGGCGCCGATCTGCTGCGGAGTGGATTCGTCAGTTGGGGCAGAAGGTAGGGTCGGATCGCTTGTCTCTTGGCCGCTTCCTGAACCAGCAGCAGCATCGCCGGTGTTCTTGCTCTTGTTTTCTTTCCTCTTCACTTCTAGTACGCCGCTGGTGACGTACGGCAACACGCCACCAGTGTCCGTTGGTTCTGTCACGATGGCGTCTGGTACCACATCGATGGCGTGTGCCTCTGCGTCCCGGCATGGTTTCCAGGACAGCTTGTATTCGTTCGTCTGTCCCTTCTTCGTTGCCCGCTTCTTGACCTTCACATAGCCAAGCGAGGCAAGTTGATTCACCCACCTGTTGACGGTCCGCAGGCTCACGCGCAGCTGCTTTGCCAGCGTCTCCTGACTCGGGCGCACACCATCGCGCATGTTCTGGTAGATGGTCATGACAACCATCAGAAGCTTGGGGCCGACGCCGAGTCTTACGTCCTCTAGGAAGCGGCGTGGTATGGGCGGAGTGAAACCGTGTTGTGCGGCTTCGTCATGATGGTCGATCTTCTTCATCTGTAGTGACCTGAGCTTGACGATGAGGGGGGGAGACGAGTCGGGCTTGTGGGCCTGACCCGCCTCCGGTTGGTTAGAGATCGTCGGGGGTCAGCCTTGGGCATCCGGATCGGGCTCTCTGCCGAACTCCTGGATGGCGGCATCGACCCGAGCCGCGATGTCGGGCTGGTCGTACGCCTGCAGCCACACGTCGACCAGATCCTCCGGCCAGAATCGGCGCATCGCAGATCGCTCCTCGTCTGACCTGTAGGCGAGGATCTGCTGCTCGAAAGCGCCATACTCCAGCTCCGGCTCCCTACGCAGCAGGTCGTTGTCCCGCAGACCGAAGGCTTCGGGATCGAGGTAGAGCGAAACCATGGGGGCCAAGTGCCAGATGGCGATAAGGAAGGCCCGCGCCAGCCCCAGCCCGAGGACGCTGTCTCTCGTCTTTTCGGGCATCGAGGCCAACAAGCCGGGCCACACCCAGACCTCGCCCCACATCCGCCCAGCGTTCGGCATCACGTCGGCGGGGTCAGCGTCACCGGGCACACATCCGAAGCCCGTAAGGCAATCGGATCCTCTCAGCGACGACAGGTTGTTGGCGTATCGCACGCATAGAGGAGCCGTGCGTGCCAATCGGTCCAGACGGATGGCCTGCATCGCCAGCTGCAGCCAGTTCCGGGCAACGATTGTCGGTTGGCGCAGAGTACGGAGGAAGGCCGGTCTCGATTCTGCTTCACCCGAGTAGCGAGAGTCGGACAGTGGTATCTCTGTCCCGCTCATTCCGGTCAATACACTTGCGGCTATCGCACTCCAGCCGTGAGCCGGGTTGTCCCCGAGACAGAGTGCAAACCTGCGGTCCGTTATGAATCCTTCTTCAGGTACAGTCAACATTGTCAAGCTCCTTCAGTATGTGGCCGCGCCGTGTTCGTGATGGGCGGCCGTGTGATATGGTTAGCATGCATTCAGTGCTGAGTCGGGTGGGCGTGAGGAGGCCGACATCCGGGCCTCGCCGGCGCCCACCTATCTAGGGGATGGAATCAATCTGAGGCCGGCGCTGCTGCTCCCACCTCAGATGCCGCGGGGTCGTCCGCCATTGTGCCGTCGCTCTGGTCGGACTCCTCAACCAGAACGCCATGCCACACGGCGATCTTGCCCGTGCAGCCGTGTGCGTCCAGGCTCTCTTCCAGGATCTGTCGCTCCGAATCCGTCAGATTCGGACAGATCGCTCTGAATCCTCCGTCCAACCTTACTTCTTGATTTGATCCAGTCATTTCCTACTCCCAATGTCCAAGTCTTAAGCTGCGAGCGCCACGCCGAATGCGTTGGTGCCCGAACGGCTGCTAGGTATGCCTCATAGGCGGCCCTCCTTACCTATGAGCCCCAGCTGCCGGGCTTCAACCGCGACGTCCTCGCGAATAGTGAGAAGATGTCGGCGAGGGGGAGCAGAGAGGCGCTCCATCGGAGTAAGGTTCTCGGCAGGCGGGTGTGGCGGGCACCACATCCGGAGCACGTAGCACGCCAAATCGTGCCAGCTGAAGCGCCACCCTCGGCCTTCGCGCCGGAAGCCGATTTGCCCGTCCAGCGCCCTCCGCCGAAGCGTGGAGGGGCTGGTGCCAAGGGCCTTCGCGCCGCCGACCAGATTCGCGGGGCCGTCCATCTGCTCAGGCGTGAAGCCCAGCAGGCAGGCAGCCATCGCGATGTCTTCGGGGGTCAGTCTGTGTTCGTCGGCTGGCATGAAATCCAGCCTACGTGCGGGGCATCGTGGGGTGAACGCCAAGATGCCCCCAAAGACGCTGGGGGGGTGAGCTTCTGAGACCGGCCCCATTCGCCAATGGGCACGGGGCCGCCGATGGAGGGAGCATCGGGGAGGGAAGCCGCCATCGCAGGTGAGTAGGGACGGCGCCCTAGGTGGGAGGGGCTAGCTTGGTCCGGACAACGAGTCCTCCAGCAGTTCACGTACTGGCGCTGAGAGACCGCGGTCCGAAGCATCAGGGAGTGCTATGCCTTCAGGTCGGCAGTTGAGGCGCCGCGGCGGGTTACGGCTTTCGCTCCCTGGCAGCTGCTCTAGCCAGGGCCAAGACTTCACCCCTGCAAGACGGAGTAGCTGGAGTGTCTCCGCGCTCTGCTTCTTCAAGATGCCGTTCCTGCCTGGGCGGCGCTTCAGGAGATCACCTTCGTCGGTAGTCTTGCTTCGGAACTGCTCCACAAGATCCTCGTTGCGCATGTACCCCTGCTGGTCGATCGGCAACGACCCATCCCTGTGGTCCTTAAGGGCTCGAAGCGCGTACACCAGCATCATCTTCCAGGTGGGGCTTCGCCGGGCGTTCACTTCCACGCCGTTCAGCCGGAGACGAAGCTCATCGGGCAGGAACTCCAGCCTCACATCGGCCCGCGTGTCGGTCGGGGGATCGACAGGCCCATCGGCTCTGCCATCCACTTGGCTGTTGGTGCTCGTCGGTACAGGCTCGACCCGCATGCCGGTCTGGCGGAGCGCTTCGGCCAGTGTATCGACCATGGCTTGGCGAGACACTCGGTCGTCGTCTACCGTGCCCTGAGATATCATAGGGACGCGCAGGTCCCGGGACAGAAGCGTCCCGATACCGTCACTGGCCCGGGATGCGTGGTCCGCCAGGAGTGCTTGGACCCGCCGTTGGCGCTCCGTGTGGTCCACGTCGCCCACCACCGAGGGCAAGCCGGGGAAGAGGATGCCCGGACCATCCGGAACAAGGTCCGGTTGCTCACTGGCGAACGTCACATAGAAGCCACAGAAGAACGCCGAGGCCATCAGCGGCTCAAGGCCGGCGCCGAGTTGAGCAGCGGACTCCTCGGCAAGGGCCATTACGTCTGCGTGGGCCGGATCTGTTTGACTCAGTGCGAGATCGCAGTCAAGCCCAGTCCAGTAGATCGACCCCCGTATGCCAAGGTCCACGATCGCGCGGCTGAGCGCGCCGTGTCGTTTCTCCAATTCGACCTCGAAGCCGGGGCAGTCCCTGAGCGACGCAGGGAGGGCCTTGTCTGCGATACTCTCGACAGTCTCGGCAACGACCGTGGCTGTGGCCTCGTCGGGTGGCCCGCCGTGGAACCACGTGTCGCTCAGCACAGAAGTCGGCTCCTTGCCCAGAGCCCATGCGATATGGTCGTTCCTCGCGGTTACTAGGTGAGCCATAACCTCCTGTGCCGTGATGACGTCTCCGTAAGCGGCCTTGTAGACGTGCGCTAACTGGTACAAGCCCCAGAGCACCATCGGGACTGTCCCGGTCTCATCAGCGCTGGTCCTGGACCACGCCGCCCGAATCGCTACAGTCCGACGGGTGAGCCAGTCAGGAAGGCCGCCTATGCTTGGTGTCGCCATCTCCTCCAGCCTACGGATGGCGCGCAGTACAGGGATCTGGGCCAGAGCGACTGGCCAATGCCGCATTGCCCACCGAGTTCTGGGACTCAGCACCTTCCCCAGGGCCTCGCCCATCGCGTACGCAACCCCCTGAGTCACCCCTATCACTGCCGCCCTCCGTTGGTGTTGCCCCGCCTCGTTCTGTTAGCCCGGCCACACGCCTTGCCGCACATCAGGCTTCCCGTCCCGTCGCCGCCGACAGCCTCTCCACCGCTTCCAGCATCTCGTCCGGATCCGTGGCTGTGTAGTAGCGTGTCATCAGCGTCGAGCTGTGACCCAGTATAGCCTGTGCGACGCGCTCGGGCACCTTCAAACGGGCCAGGTAGGTAGCGCAAGTGTGCCGGAGCTTGTGGAAACTGAAGCCCTTGAGTTCTGGGTGCTTCCTGCGCAGACGTCGAAGCCGAAGGTGGAGTGCGCCCACGGTGAAGGGCTGGCCATTGGCGCCCAGGAAGACCGGCTGGGTCGCATCAAGGTCCTCCCGGGCCTGCTTCTGGATGATGTCCATGGCCCGTTGGCAGAGGGGGATCATCCTGGGCCGAGCGTTGTTCCTCCCGCTTGTCTTGTGCTGCTCCAGGACCAGCCTCTTCTGCGCAAAGTCCACGTCCTGCCACGTGACACGGACCAGTTCGCCCACCCGCATCCCCGTCAGCAGCAACATCTCGGACAGGTCGCCCAGGGGAGGGGAGGTGCGGCAGAGCTCGATGCACGCCAGGGCATGGTCCAGGTCCATGTGTTTCGGCTCTGGATTGGCGGGAGCGTTTACATGCTTGCTCACACGCTCCACGCCCTTCAACTGGTTCTCCGACAGAAGCCCTTGCTTGACAGCCCAGCTGTACATCCGCTTGACCGACGCCACCATGATGTTAATGGTCCGGGCTGCGTAGCCGTCCTCGATCATCCTGGCCTTGATGGACTCGACATCAGATGGTGTGAGCTCGACCGCCAGCCTATCCCTGAACGGTCGCGTTACGTACTTCAGCCCGTCTCGGTAACTCCGCGCTGTGTCCTTTGCACGGTTGGCCTGCGTCCACTTCAGGAACCGCACCGCCAGGTCCAGCAAGGCGGTGTTGCTGCCACTGCCCGTCCTCACTGGGGGCCTGCTATCACGAGCCCGGTCCCCCAGGTTCTCGTAGTAGCTGGCCATATAGCGGTACAGTTCGGCCCGGGCCTTATCCTCGCCGGGGCCCAGATAAAGCCTTTTGCGGCCCTCTTTGGCCGGTACGTCCGCGCAGTACTGCTTCCGACTGTCATACCACCAGATGTCGACGGCCATGGCCCGCTGCCTCCGTGGATGGCTGCCTGCTATCACGTTGATGCTATCATGGCATACTAACGGTCGACGGGACGGCCGTCAAAGAAAGAGCGCAAGACACTGGTTGGCAGTGCCTTGCGCTCGTTGACGTCGTGGTACGCCCGGCAGGACTCGAACCTGCGACCTGCGGTTTAGGAAACCGCCGCTCTATCCGCCTGAGCTACGGGCGCACCGTGGTGCTAACGACATGAACGCTTGGCATATATAGACTTGCAGTGATGGCCTGTCTCTCGTCCGGTCTATTGCGATCTCGTCTGGGCTCCCATTCGGCCCCCATTCTGCGGCGACGGCTTGCATCGTGCGGCGGATCTGGATAGGGCCGCCCTCGGACGCAAGTCGACATGGCCGGGCTCCTCGGGAGCGGAACAGTGGCAGGCAAACTGAAGCCGCCCGAACTGCGTGAGAAGCAGGGGTGCTTCATCGCGGACATCTACAGGCCGGACGAGACACGCACGACGATCAGCTTCGGTCCCGTCGTAGAACGAACCGAAGGCCGGATCCACTCCGCCTTCGGCAACTGGCTCGACCTGTTCGATCAGCATCCTCACGAGGCGCTCCGCTTCGAGAGCCCGTATGAGGCCATCGCCAAGATGATCAACCCAGCCGCCATTGTACCGGTGGGCGACCTCTTGGGCAAGTATGTCGAGTGGGCCTAAGGCTACCTAGCGCCGATGCGCGATGGCCGGTCGCCTGCCAAGGACAAGGCGAGGCGAGCTCCTGTGACGGACGCCGAGTTCCAGAGCGTCACTGACCTCCTTGCAGCCGTCACATCTGACATGCTGCGGCTGATCTGGCTCACAGGCATGCGCCTCCTTCTGCCCTTTGCCCAGCTCCACGTCCGCCTGACGCAGCTTGCCCGCGATCTGTTCTGGACTGTACCGCTTCTTCATCTGAGAATCCCTTCCGGCTCTCGGCCGGCCGGGTCCTCTCACATCACCTGGATCAGTTCTCGGGGAGGGGGTCAAAAGGCCCGGGCTCGGGCCACCAGGTCGGACAGGAACAGGGTTGACAACCCACCCAAGCAGGTGTAATGTGGTATGAGCGCGGTCTTCCATGGGGGCGGGCCGCGCTCCAGGCATGGCGGCGTTGCGGGGGGGCCTGCAGCCCGCGCGAATGCCTACAGCAGCGACCCCGACGGGGAAGGGGGGGGACATCCGCCCGTTACAGAGGGGTCAGCGTGCGTACGCTACGTGTTCCGTTCTTCATGGGGGCCGCAGCCGCGGCTGTTGGATTCATCAATGGGGGAAGTGCAGTGAACAGACCAAGACTGAGGTACACGGGGGCGTTGATCGCACTGGCCATGGTGCTGGGATGCGCCGTGGGCCCAGGTGTGACACACGCCCAGGACGCCAAGCCCAACATCGTCGTCATCTGGGGCGACGACATCGGTCAGAGCAACATCAGCGCGTACACGCATGGGTTGATGGGCTACCAGACGCCCAACATCGACCGCCTTGGCAAAGAAGGCATGATGTTCACCGACTACTATGCCGAGAACAGCTGCACGGCGGGGCGGGCTGCGTTCATCACCGGGCAGAGCGTCTTTCGCACGGGCAACAGCAAGGTCGGGCTGCCGGGCGCCAAGCAGGGCCTGAATCCCAAGGACCCGACGATTGCCGAATTGCTGAAGCCGATGGGTTACGCGACCGCGCAAAACGGCAAGAACCACCTGGGCGACCGCAATGAGTACCTGCCGACGGTGCACGGCTTCGATGAGTTCTATGGCGTTCTCTATCACCTGAACGCAATGCAGGACATCTTCAGCCGGGACTACCCGAAGGGGGATTTCCTCGAGAAGCAGGGGCCCCGCGGTGTCGTCGATTCCAGGGCCAGCGACACGGACGATCCAACGGTCGATCCGCGTTTCGGCAGAGTCGGCAAACAGGTCATCCTTAGCGATGAAATGTGGAAGGAGGAGGAGATCGCCTACTTCGACGACAAGGTCTCGAAGCGGGCGCAGGATTTCATGGAGCGCAACGTGAAGGCTGACAAGCCGTTCTTCGTCTGGGTCAACTTCACCCACATGCACCTGTGGACCGAAACCAAGAAGGAAAGTGTCGGCCAGTCCGGAAGGTGGCAGTCGGCCTACCACGACACGATGATCGATCACGACAGGAACGTCGGAGAGGTCCTCGACAAGATCGACGAGCTCGGCATCGCCGACAACACGATCGTGTTCTACAGCACGGACAACGGCCCCCACATGAACACATGGCCGGACGGCGCCATGACACCGTTCCGCGGTGAGAAGAACATGAACTGGGAAGGCGCATTCCGTGTGCCCGCCTTCGTGCGCTGGCCCGGTAAGATCGAGGCAGGCGCCATCTCCAACGAGATCGTCTCGCACCTCGACTGGGCACCGACACTGTTGGCGGCCGCCGGGGACACCAAGGTCAAGGAGAAGCTGCTTACGAGTTACAAGGCGAACGGTAAGGACTTCAAGGTGCATCTTGACGGCTACAACCTCCTGCCGTACCTCACCGGCAAGGAGAAGAAGGGACCGCGTGAGGAGTTCTTCTACTTCGGCGATAGTGGAGAAATGCTGGGCGCTCGTTTCGACAACTGGAAGGTTGTCTTCAGCGAGCAAGACCTGCCGGGCACGTTCAAAGTCTGGGCGAATCCGTTCACCACGTGGCGGGTCCCCTACATCTACAACCTGCGAACCGATCCCTACGAGCGAGCCACCATCACCTCGAACAGCTACAACAACTGGTGGATTGATCACACCTGGGCGTTGGTACCGCTTCAGGGCAAGGTCGGGGAGTTCATCGCGACCTTCAAGGAGTATCCGCAGCGTGCCAAGGCCGCGAGCTTTACAGTCGACCAGGTCCTGGAGACACTCCAGAAAGGACATGGCGGATAGATCCGCGAAGCAACTGGGTCTGCGCCGACCTCACGGCCGATCAGGTCCTGAGGAAGCTGCAGAACGCGCACGGCAGATGGACCCGCCATGCGACTGGGTGGGCGCGCTTCGGCGCGTCCGCCCAGGTTGCTCTGTGTGCTCAGTAGAGGAGGGCGTATCGTGGCTGTACCCCCGAGGTCATTTCGGCTTAGGCTGTTGCTGTCTGTTCTCGTCGCGGCTCTCGCTGTTGGTGCCGTCTCCGCCGCGAAACCTGCCGACGGGCTGGCATCGTGGAACGAAGAGCCGGCGAATGAAGCGAGCACGGGGTTCCGCGCTGCTGTAACCGACGGGA
>SDBT01015805.1_pt1 | contig 11984 bp, 4 predicted proteins | sample 2277101 | NCBI WGS metagenome assembly SDBT01 (sample SAMN10404973, study PRJNA504765) | marine sediment metagenome | isolation source: marine sediment core GS10_PC15, 103 cmbsf | place: Arctic Ocean: Southern Knipovich Ridge | collected 2010
AATTGCAGCCTGCAATGCCAATCGTGCAGGCTCGCCAAATGCCGCAAGGGGTCCATCCGGCAGCGAAGGTTATTCCCACCAGGGACGAACCAAGATAGCCCATAGGCTTTTCCTTGAGATGCAGTTTCCTTTCCTTTTGAAAGAAATTGAGATTGATCAGCCCAGTAAATTGAATACCTAGAAGAACGATGAAGGCTCCTCCTATTCTGGATATCCACACCTGATACTTGACGAGAGCCTCTCCCAGCAGAGAAGCCGAAGCTCCCAGAAGAATGAAAACCAGCGAAAACCCAAGAATGAACATTAGAGAATGAATCATGATGACTCTTTTTGTCCTGGAGTTTCCTTTCCTTCCCATCAGCTCATCCACAGACATTCCGGTAATGAACGAAAGATAAGAAGGAAGGAGAGGAAGAACACAAGGAGAAAGGAAAGAAAGGATTCCTGCTCCTAAGGCAATAGAGAAAGAGACGCTTTCCATTTTTGCTCTTTAGAAAAGTTATTCCCCAATTAGTTCCAGGCCTTTCTAGACAGAAACTGGCAAGGCCTTGGAGCGAAGCTCGAGAAGCAATTCTTCATCCATATCTGCGACCACAGTACAGCCCATTCCATGATCTTCCAAATGGACAACGGTGTAGCCTTTTAAGGTGGCAACATCAAATTCCCGTCTTTATGTATATGTAATAACCAAATCTTTGAGGAAAATATTCCCTTCGGAACGGGGGGTGATAATTTCTGCTGCTTCTCCTCCCCTGGTCCAAGATCAAACTTACCTACCAGATCCCGGAGAATATCTACGGATGCTCAATGATCATGCAGGAGTATCTAATCCGGCAATCCTCCCGTCTGGGCAGCTTGGCAACACAAAATAAAGCTAACCTCGATTTACCATGACTCTCTGAGATGAGCCATCCACTGCTTCCCTCAATAGCTCAGTTTTACACCTTCCAGTGTTTTTTCGAGATCCTCTTCGAGTGAATTTCAGTCAGCTTTAGGAAAATAAGCAGTAACTGTCTTATATTTGTCTTTGATAGAGGCTGGCAGAAAAGAGGGAAGTGCGCTAATAGAATGCCCTCTCTTTCCGGTGAAAGAGGACAGGACCTCGCGTTTGCATTGATCCAGTGTGATTTTTGCGAAAGGACAAATCACTGATTTTTGTTCATTGTTGGTTACCTTCGCTGAAGACCTGTTGGGTATGAAAATGGGCCTGATGCTAATACGCAAGAGGGTTTGAGTTGATTTACCCCAACCCGACTGGAACGAGGTGGCCAAAGGGAGTTTGGGCGACAACTTGACAGGGGCAAAGTGCTAAGCTAGCATTGGCCACAAAGGTAATAGGGAAAGGGTACCAAAGACAAACAAGACCTCGAAAAGGGAGGGAACGTCATGAAACTGAAAAATAGGTGGGGACTACTCATTATACTGGTACTTGTTCTCGCATTTGCATCGCGCGGGAGTGATAAGAATGTGGTGGCATCTGAAGCCAAGGTCGAACCGCCCGACTATCAAGGGATCATTGATGAGGTGCTGGATGACGAGAGGATCGGGGTTGCTCTCCTGGTTAGGACCCCTGAGTTTGAGTATTTTGGCATCAGGGGTTATGTAGACTGGGAAAACCAGGTTCCTTTGAACAAAGATCACCTGTTTCGGATTGCGAGCTGCACAAAAACATTCGTTGCTACCCTGGCCGCCATCCTACACTTTGAGGGAGAATTGGACCTGGACGATACTATTACCAACTATCTACCAGACTCAATCACCAGTCATGTTCAATATGCAGATGAGATTACCATCCGCCAACTTCTGAGTCATACCAGTGGGATATTTGACATCACCGACAATCCAGAGTATTGGGAAGCACAATTCAGTGATCCCATGAAAGAACGTACTGACATCCAAGTTCTGGAATTTGCCTACGACAAACCGGCCTATTTCGAACCTGGCGCTGGTTCCCATTACAGCAATACCAATTACCTCCTTGCCGGCCTCATTCTGGATAAGGTTTTGGGGTATCATCACTCTCAGGAGGTTAGAAGGAAGATATTGGAGCCCCTAGAACTAGATTCAACATTCTATGAACAGCAGGAAGAGTTCGATAGGACCAGGTTATCGCACGGATATTTTGATTTTGACGGGGATGGAATAGCAGAAGACTACTACGATCTCCGTATAGATACGGGACATGCGGATAGTGCACTGGTATCAACCGTGGAAGATATGGAGCTTTTTATCCGGTCTCTTTTTACCAGGAGTGACTTTCCCGATGTCTCTTACAGGAAGGAGTTTCTACAAGAACTCACTGAGCTTGGGCCTAGAGCTTCCGGAGAGCCGGGGGAAACTGGCAGCGGATTGGGCATCATGGGATATGACTACGGCTATGGCAAAGGCTATGGGCACAGTGGAGGAACTCCTGGTTATGCATCAAGGATGCTCTATTTTCCGGATCGTGATGTGAGCTTTGCCTTAACCATGAACGGAATTGATGGCGGATTTAGCCAACTGAGGGTTCTTTTCACTCTTTATGAAGACCTTATCGGAGCAACTTTCTCAGCGCTGGGTGTTGAGAAGACATTGGATGAGAAGATTGCAGGTAGGCTCCGGGAAGGAAATGTCTACCAGGACCCAGAAGGTCGTTTCACTATTCCTCTGGTGGGGGATTGGACCCAGGTTGAAACTAATGAGACCTATGCTCTCCTCGCACTCACTGAGCCACCCCTGGATATGTACGTCGTTACCGCAGAATCCTCTGATCTTGAAGCTGGTATGGACGCGGCCCTGAGACAAGTTGGTATTGACCCTGGAGCACTAACACTAAAGGATACCGGGAAATTTGGCAATTGGAACATATTCTATCATTCTCTCGGGGACGGAAAGGGAGTCACGATTCTAGCCCAAGTAAAAGATGAAACTACCTATTGCCTCATTGGTACGGGGGATGAGGCTATCACCATGAATCCTCCCGAGAACCTGGTCAAGACTGTGGGTGGTTTTACTCTGGCCGGGGAAGAAGTCATCCTCCCCACCACGGTGGATGAGTTTGAAGCATACATTATGAGCTTTGTGGGAGACAGGCCCCCCGCACTATCCATTGCCATCGCTCTCGGTAGTGACGTTATCTATACCAAAGGCTTTGGAATGGCAGATGGTCCCAAGGGTATGGCAGCGACTCCAGATACGGTGTATCAATGGGGTTCAATGGCCAAAATAGTGACCGCAACTGCGATTATGCAGCTTCGTGAGAAGGGATTAGTTGATCTGGATGCACCGGCGTCTCATTACTTGGATTATTTCCCTGCTGAATATCCCATTACGGTTCGCCAAATCGTTAGCCATAGCAGCGGACTTCCCGAACCCACTGATTATGTACCTTTCAACCTCCGTCTGGAGGGTCAGCCTCTTCCTGATCCAGACCTATGGGCTAGGAGATACCTTGATGAGCTTACTTCTCTAATCTTTGAGTCCGGTTCAGCCTCTGCCTATTCCAGCCCGAACTCCGTAATCTTAGGCCAGATTGTAGCTGAAGTCTCCGGCAAGTCCTACATCGAATATGCGAGGGAGAATATCCTAGGACCCCTGGGAATGGAAAATACAGACTTCACCTACAGTAGCGAAGCTATGACCAGTAAGGCAGCGGCTGGTGCTTTTCTGGCAAATGAGGTAGAGGCTGTAATTGCCATGTTAGATGAGATTAGAGGAAGAGGCGATGGGGCTGATTTTGTCCGTGAAGTTTATGGAGATCTTGCCTGGATGAATCGTTTCAGCGTCTTCGCACCCGCCGGTGGAGGCCTCATTGGCCCGGTAACTGAGGTCATTCGATTTCTAGGAATGCACCTTAATGGTGGCGAGTTTGAAGGAGTTCGTATTCTTTCCCCTGCCTCAGTCAGCCTCATGCAGGAAATGCAGCTTTCCACCAAGGGCACTCCTTTGGGATTCGGCCTTGGCTGGGAGGTCATTGACGATGCTGAACATCCCTATGTTGAACATGCGGGCGGTGGCTACGGTATCCAAGATCTTATGCGCCTTTACCCCAATGAAAGACTTGCCATAGTCATCATGAGTAATCTTCAGGGGTATAACCATGAAGGGGCGGTAGACGCCGCTGCCAATGTGATTTTCTCGATGCTGGGGACTGAAAAGAAGGAACCTGATATAGAAGGGCCTGATACGGGCCAGGCGCTACAGGGACTCTTAGACCAGCAAGTCCAGGAGCAGGGGATTCTAGGCATGGCTATGGCTGTTCGATTGGCAGACGGCACTGTTATCGGTACGGGATCAGGATATTCTGATCCCTCTGGAGGAGAGGCCTGGAGTATTGATACTGTATCCGCAATAGGCAGTGTAACCAAGACTTTTACCGCAGTGGTAATTATGCAATTGGCTGAAGAAGGAAAGCTCTCCATCGATGACACTATTGACACCTGGTTTCCCAAACAGCCTAATGGAGATAGAATAACGATTCGTATGTTGCTTTCCCACACCAGCGGATTAGCCAACTATATATCAGCTGAGAATGTTATGGAAGAAAGATGGAACAAGAAGTGGGCGCCGATGGACCTGGTAGCAGAAGCTAACAAATCTGGGCCTGTGGGTGAGCCTGGCAGCAGCGATGCCCATTACTCCAATACCAATTACGTCCTACTTGGATTGATAGTCGAGGAGGTCACTGGCAACGATTGGGCTCAGGAGGTTGAATCACGCATCATTAAACCTCTAGGACTGAAAGATACTGCGTTCCTAAGCAAAGAAGGCATTCTGGATATCATGGTTGGTGGCTACGCAAAGAAGGAAGTTGGTTACCAGAATCTATTAGAAGCACCGGGGTATCCGCATCCTTCTACTGCGTGGTCAGCAGGTGCAATCACCTCCACTGTTTCAGATCTCATTACCTATGCCAGTGCTCTTTTCAAGGATGATCTCTTTGAATCGAGAGAGACACTGGAGGAGATGCTCCAGCCTTTAGCCTCCCAGGACTTTGGTGGCGGTCAGCTCGCCGACCTCGGCCTGGGTCTAATGCGCATTCAGATTCCAGGGATGACAATATGGGGACATCCAGGCGATGTACCCGGCTACGCTGCCTTTATTGGCTATGACCCTAATAGCGGAGCCACGGTGGCAGCAACAGTCAATACCGTGGGAGGGGATGTCATCATGCCCGCTATATCCGCCTTGCAGTACCTAAGCCAAATCCAGCAGGGTGAGCAGGTGCCGGCCGAGCCTGCGCTAGCACAAGCAGGCAATGTTTATCAAGACCCACAGGGTCGTTTCACCATTCCCCTGGTAGGTGACTGGACCCGGGTTGAAACCGACGGGACTTATGGGCTTTTCGAGCTTACCGGACGTCCTCTAAGAATGTATATCATCACGGTGGAATCTGATGACCTCGAAGTTAGCGTAGATGCGGCGCTGAGGCGAGTCGACATTGACCCGGCAGCGCTAGTAGTAACGCTTTTGGGAGGCTGGGAGAAATGGAGCCTCTTCTATTATTCGCAAGGGGATGGAAAAGGGGTTACAGTTCTAGCCCAAATAAAAGATGATACGAGCTACCTCATCGTCGCCACGGGTGATGAGGCTCTCACCGCAAATCCTCCCGATAACGTGATGCAGACTGTAGGAGGCTTTGCCTTCACCGGTGAAGAGCTCATCCTACCCACCACGGTCGATGAGTTTGAAGCATACATCAAGAGTTTTGTGGGAGAGGTTACACCGAGCCTGTCTGTAGTGATCGCACTGGGTAAGGATGTTATTTACGCCAAAGGCTTTGGGATGGCCGATGGCCCCAAGGACATGCGAGCTACGCCAGATACGGTGTATCAATGGGGCTCAGTGACGAAGATAGCAACCGCAGCCGCCATTATGCAGCTTCGTGAGAAGGGTCTAGTTGACCTGGATGCACCGGTATCTCGGTATCTTGACTATTTCCCCACCGAATATCCCATCACCGTTCGCCACCTCCTCAGCCACAGCAGTGGCCTGCCCGAACCCACAGAGTTTGAATGGGTGAACGTGCGTCTCAATGGTACACCTTTGCCCGATCCAGATTTGGTTGACAGAACCTACTATAAAGAACTCACCGGTCTCATGTTTGAACCCGGCTCAGATTCCGCCTATGTCAACCCGGACTATGTAACTCTGGGGCAGATTGTGGCCCAAGTCTCCGGAAAACCCTATATCCAGTATATTCAGGAAAATATCCTCACTCCCCTGGGAATGAAGACAACAGACTTCACCTACAAGAGCGATGCCATGATCAACAATGCAGCAGCTTGTGCTGTTTTGGCAACTGAGGCTGAGGCTATGATCGCAACGATGGATAGGATTAGGGGACTGGGCGATGGGGCTGATTTCTTCGGTGAGACCGATGATCAGTATACCTGGATGAACCCCTACAACCCCATGGCAGGCGCTGGCGGTCTGGTTGGTCCGGCAACTGAGGCCATTCGCTTTGCCCAGATGCTTTTGAATGGTGGCGAGATTGATGGGGTTCAGATCCTTTCCGCCGAGTCAGTCGCTCTAATGAGAGAAGTGCAACTCTCCATCGATGGGACTCCCCTGGCCTTCGGTCTTGGCTGGCATGTGTTTGAGAAAGATGAACATCCCTACATCGAACATGACGGGGGTGGCCCTGGTATTGCGGCCAAGGTACGGCTCTACCCGGATGAGGGGTTCGCTATTGTTCTCATGAGTAACGGCACGGGGTTTGATCGAAATGAGGTCACAGACGCCGCTGCCAATGTGGTGTTCTCAATGCTGGAAGGGTAATAGGAACCTCCCTCGGGATAACGATAAGGAGGTGGTTCTTGGTAGTTTTTGGAGTAGCTGGGATACTGGGGTCGGTGAGAAAGAAATAGCCTAGAAAAAACTAAGGAGGTACTATCATGAAGGCAGGAAAGATTGTGCTCTTGGTTTTTGGCGTCATCATACTACTAATATCGTTAGTTCCTCTCTTGGCTGGGGGAGGCTTGATGTGGGTAGAGAAAGCCCTGAGGGATAGCCAAGGTTTCTACACTACACCTGCCATCCAGCTTGAGAAAGGCTCCCACGCTATTGTCACTGAACCTGCGAACATAGACCTAAGAGGGGATCGGGATTGGCTATGGAAGACTCGCATTTTTGGCGCGTGCTGGGACCCGAAGGACTTCCTCACTCTCAAGCTCGAAGGCTCCAGCAACGACGCCTCCAAGCAGGTATTTCTCGGGATAGCACCGATGTCAGATCTCAAGACCTACCTGAAGGATGTAGAATACGACGAAGTCACCGATTTCAAAATCCGTGGTGGGGCCAGGCTGGATTATACCAATCATCCAGGGACTTCGGCACCTGAACCTCCTACTGATCAAACGTTCTGGACAGCCTCAGTTCATGGTGCAGGAACCCAAAGCCTGGAGTGGGGGATCGAGGAAGGCACCCATTCCTTTGTACTGATGAATGCGGATGGCTCTCGTGGAATCGACCTGGCCGCATCGGTCGGGGTGAAGGTACCCCCTGTAGTAGGGGGAATTGGGATCATACTTCTCGTGGTGGGCCTGGTACTTTTAGGCATAGCAATTATCATGATCTATTTCGCGGTACGAAGACCTAAGACTGCCAGGAGGTGACCCGGCTCTGAAGTACATCTAGCAGAAAGAGCTGGTATCTACCCTAGTCTTTCCTCAGACGATGCTACAGCTGAGTTCTTGAGTAAGTGGTAGGGTTAGGGTATGACGCATCTTATGGCAAATGTCGTTTATTTTTGTCATAAAAGGCATTCAATTGGTTCGGTATGGAATTTCAAAAGTAAGGAGCCGTAAAAAGTGCAAAAAGCAAGGATGAGAGCCATCAGAATATCCATAAGAAGCGCTGCCATTATTGTCAGCAGCCTATTATTGCTATTTGCTTTGACTGCCACCACCTGCCTCGCTCAAGACATTGAAGCAGAAGTAGATGAGTATATCAGTGCCTATCTGAAAATAGGGAACTTTAGCGGTTCTATATTGATAGCCAAAGAAGGGAGAGTTCTCCTAAGCAAAGGATATGGAATGGCAAATCTTGAACACGATGTTCCCAATACCCCCGAGACGATATTCCGTGTGGGATCTGTTACCAAACAGTTCACCTCAATGGCTATCATGCAGCTTCAGGAAAAACAGCTGCTGAATGTTGATGATCCTATTGCAAAGTATTTACCCGCCTATCCTAACGGTGAAGAAATCACCATCCACCACCTTCTAACTCACACCTCGGGTATACCCGATTTCGGAAATTTCCCCGATCTTCAGAAGACGATAATGATCCCTTCTCCTCTCGAAAAAACTATCCAAAGATTCAAGGATAAACCATTGGAATTTACCCCTGGAGAGAAGTTTAAATACAGTAACTCAGGATATATTCTATTGGGTTACATCATCGAAAAAGTCTCTGGGACATCTTATGAGGAATTCCTGCAAGAGAATATCTTCCAACCGCTTAACATGATGAGTTCGGGATACGATCATCATGACACTTTGCTCAAACACCGTGCTTCAGGTTATTCCATAGGTGGCGGCGAACTTACTAATGCAGCCTATATTGATATGTCTATTCCTCATGCAGCGGGTGCCCTGTACTCCACGGTTGAAGATTTGTATCTTTGGGACAGGGCCCTATATACTGAAAAACTGGTGAAGAAAAGTTCACTGGACAGAATCTTTACTCGCTTCGTAGAATCAGAGTCTGGAACCACCAAAGCACACTATGCATACGGCTGGAATGTACTTTCTTTATTTGATCGGAAAGTCATTAACCATGGCGGAGGAGTTAATGGCTTTATGACAAAAATCTCCAGATATGTTGACGACGATGTTTGTATTGTGGTTTTGAGCAATATTGAAACTGCACCAGTGGATAAAATCAGTATGGATCTAGCTGCCATTGTCTTTGAAGAGGAGTACGAAGCACCCAAAGAACAAGTGGCCATAGAAGTAGACCCTAGGATCTATAGCGCCTATGTTGGTCAATACGAACTCGCTCCTGATCTCATCATTACGGTCACCAAAGAGAATAACCGCCTTTTCGCTCAGGCCACCGGACAGCCTGAATTTGAGCTTTATCCTGAATCCGAAACAAAGTTTTTCGCTAAGGTGGCTGATATTCAAGTTACCTTTGTCAAGGATGAAAAGGGCAAAGTCACCAAATTGATTGCCCACCAAGCGGGTAAGGGCACCGCTGCAAGAAAAATCAAGTGAAGAGGGAACCTAGTGGTATCGATAACCCCAACTGCTGCATGCAGAAAGAATCAGCTATAGCGAGAATTAAAATCAGGAGATCTCGAATTAGTGCATTCTGTCATTCCAAACAGCTCCTTAGGAAGAAGCAAGAGCATCAAGAAAACTGCCTGGCAAATGGGTTGTCGAGCAATAGACATGTGATGTCGTGATAAGAAACGAGGGGTTCGTCAAAAACAAAATCATGAAAGGAAATATTTTATGAAAGAAAGGATGGACGTTTGGACAGCGGTAGCTAAGACAATAGCAAGCGAAGGGGTGAGATATATCTTTGGATACCCTGGAGCCGGTCGATTTTACAACTATGGCGACGCCACTCCTCCAGAGCTTAGTCTAATACTTTGTAGGGACGAGTGCGCTGCCTCGTTTATGGCAATGGGATATGCAATGGCTACAGGAAAACTGGGTGTCTGTTATAGTACTAGGGGTCCAGGAATAGCCAATATGGTTCCAGGCATTTTGGAAGCGGAAGCTGCTTGTGTACCACTAATTGCCATAGGTAGCGCTGTTGGTGAAACAGGGAAAGGAATGGGAGCATTTCAAGATGCTGATCAAATATCTCTTCTCAAATCAATCACAAAATGGACTGAACGGATAACCGAACCTATCCGCGTCCCCTGGGTATTACGAAGAGCCGTAAGTATAGCTCTTAGTGGGAAACCTGGCCCGGTTTACATTGATATACCGGTTGACGTAGGCGAGGCCGAATGTGAGATGCCGGAATACCAACCTCTGCCATATTCTTATCCGCTAAGATTTACCGGCAATCTGGAAGATATTTGTGCTGCGGCGGACCTTCTCACACAGAGCGAGAAACCTACATTGGTGGCAGGTGGAGGCACTCTTCTTTCCAAAGCATTTGATGAAGTTCAAGAACTTGCAGAACTGTTATCGATTCCCGTGATGACTACTCCTTCGGGTAGAGGAATCCTGGCGGAAGACCACCCACTAGCCTTTGGCCAAGTGGGCTTGTACTTTTGTGAGATGGGGGAAAAGCTTTACAGGAACTCAGACTTACTCCTCATAATCGGTTCACGGAATGAAGAGTTTGAAACCCTCCGGCATTCGTGTTTTCCAGAAGGCGCAAAATACATACAGGTAGATATAGATCCCCATGAAATCGGCAAGAACTGGGTTCCAGATGTACCTATTGTAGGTGACGCCAAATTAGTTCTTAAGGACCTAATAAGAAGCGTTCGTGACAAAGTAAGCAAAGAAGCTGCCAGTGCAGGGGAAGACAGAAAACACAGGATGAAGAAATTGCAAGAAGCAAAACAGTCCTTTGAAAATAGGATAAAACATGAATGTCTCGAGGACACTTCTATTCCCATAAAAACAAAGCGTGTAATCAGAGAATTAAATGAGGTCTTTGGAAAGGACACTATACTAGTGAATGAGAATGGTTCTCAGGATCTATGGTCGTATTATTTTCCTTACTATAAAGTACTTGACAGAAACTGCAATATTGCTCCCGGAGTCCAAACCTGCATGGGTTTTGGAGTTGCTGCTGCTATTGGGGTGAAGCTAGCTCGGCCGGAGATGAAAGTGGTATGCACCACCGGTGACGGAGCCTTTCAAATGCAGATGAAAGAGCTCGCTACCTCAGTTCAATACCATGCACCCGTAACCTATATCATTCTCAACAACGCCTGTGCTGGTTGGGGGAAGAACAAGCGCTTAAACCCAGCTCTTGATTTCAAGGTAAGGCTCGATTACCAAAAAATCGCCCAAGCGAACCAGTGTTATGGTGAGACTGTAAAGGACCCGGCCGAGATCAAAGAAGCACTAAAAAGAGCTTTGAAGGCCAACGCGGAGGGGAAGACAGCAGTAATTGATTTTGATGTTGGTAATGATCCTGACGACTGGGAATTTGCTCCCGCTTTCATCGAGTTCGAAGCTCTGGTGGACAGTAGGATAGATTTGTTTAAGCAAAGGATTTACAAAGATTGAGATTTCAGCCGAATTTACCTCTTTTCTTCGTACCGTCTACGAGGGAAAAACTCGGGATGCTAGAGGCCTCTGCTATTCTGGTCAAAAACACAGGGAGAGGAGTTCTTGACTTAGCTCGAAGATAAACTTATGCTTCGTAAAAGGGGAGATCAATGATGATTTCTGATCGAATCGAAAAACTGCAAAATGAAATAATGAGACACGCAGACTATGAAGGAGAATTCTGGCCGAAGAAGAATATGAATCTACTTGACGATAATCCTGAACTACTTAAGGAACCCATCATAATTCGAAAAGCTTTGGCCTTCAGCAAGTTTTTGTCCGAAATGCCTATCGAAATTTCATGTGGAGAGCTAATCGTTGGAAAGATTGCTTATGGTTCGGTAGGAGTGGGGGTTAAATTCATAGATTATACCACGGAAGAAGAGAAGAAAAAAGCTGCTGAAATTGGATTGGGTATTACCTCTGTGTTTGGTCATTCTTGTCCTGGTTACGGGGGAGTATTAAAGGATGGCCTGTCCGGGTTACAAGAATATATTAGGGGAAGAATAGAAAGATTAGGAGATGACTCCTCGAATAAGAAAAAGCTTAATTTCCTTCGGGCTGTTACAATTTGTTACGATGGTGTGATTTCTTTTGGTGGAAGATATTCTTCTTTAGCACAGGAGCTACTTCGAAAAGAAGCAGATCCAACCCGAAGCTCTGAGCTAAAACAAATAAGCAGAATCTGTCAGAAAGTGCCCAAAGGACCTGCTACTTCTTTTCATGAAGCCGTGCAGAGTACGTGGATAATTT
>SDBT01015806.1_pt1 | contig 11983 bp, 17 predicted proteins | sample 2277101 | NCBI WGS metagenome assembly SDBT01 (sample SAMN10404973, study PRJNA504765) | marine sediment metagenome | isolation source: marine sediment core GS10_PC15, 103 cmbsf | place: Arctic Ocean: Southern Knipovich Ridge | collected 2010
AATAAGCTTTTTGACCAACTGTTCTTCAGACACTCCCACTTCTTTCCAGTTGTGATCATAGAGACTTCCTGGCAGTGTATTTAATTCATTCACATACACTTTATTCGCTTTAGTATCGATAAGAAAATCTATGGCCCCGGAAGCCCCTGCGATGTAATGTTGAGCCTGGACGAGAAAGTCATCGTGGACGTTTTTGTGCGCCCAGGTGATAAAGGCGAGCCTTCCGTTGACATCAAGGTTCTGATCGAACACCGAGAACAGGCCGTCTCCCGATAGCACGATGGCCGACACGACTCTTTTTTCGTTCTCCAGTTTTGAAAGGGACTGATTCAGGTCAAGTTGATCAACACTCATCAAATCACCTCACTCACGCTGAGCTCACCATAGATCGTATCGAGCACAGATTCAACCGACAAATCCCGGGAACCTCGGTCGAGCGTGCTCTCATACGTTCTCATCCTGACCACACCGCCGGTCTGAAGCATGACGCGCTGGATGTCCTGATCGAGAAATACCTTTGTCCCGATATCGAGCAGGTTGTTCCAGTCAACTCCGTCCTCCGGGGCGAAGAAGCAATTCAGCTTCCAGCTTCGAAGGCGTGAAGCGATGCTCTGACCGAGCCCGTCAACGTCCCGACGGTAGTCCTGGAGGCCGTTGCCGAAAAGCCAATCACGATTTTCGTCCGTCGCTCGTATGATCATGTGCGCCACCTTCCTGTAGCTTTCCACATCCGGGCAACGGTCTGCTGAATAGTTGCCCCGGCATTGCGCCAAGTGAATCCTGTCGTTGTGATTGCGCCCTGACTCAAAATCGATCCGCCGGTTGTGTCAATGGCTTCCTGATCGAGCCATACAGTAGGCGTAATCGTATCAAATTGCTTAGGATATGTGATGGCTTCGATGTAATTCGTTACCGTAATTGTCTTATCCTGCTGATCCCACTGTTCCATCGTCCCGTTGGATCGGCGTTCCCAATAACCGTCAGAATCGCTTCCGTGATCCTTGTAACCGCCCGGGGGAATGGTCCAGTACCCAGCCATCCACTCGACTTCGACATAGTCGTATTGGCTGTCAATGTCGACGCCGGTCGCCGCAGCGACGCCGTCGATGGTGTCCGCGCCCGCAGAGTGGAGCGTGCATTTCCCAGCACCTCCGTCAGCCTTTGTGACCCTGAACCGCTGCCCGTCGCGCACTGTCGCCCCGGCCGGAAGCGTGACCGTCTTGTCACCCGCGCCGGTCGTCATCTTCGTGGTTCTGGCGCTCGTGGCGGTCAACACGGTGTTCGAAGAGACCGCCGCGAGGCTGTCCTGTACGCCTACCCAATCCTCGACCGCCCCAAACAGAGCCTCGAAGAGATCCTGACGACTGAGATTCTCGCCTTTCGGATCGAGGACAGTAGAGATGTACGCGTCAACGTCGGTAATGACTTGTGATCCAAGCTCTCCGGTCGGCACGCTACGCTCCTTTCAGCTTCACGATTCCCGCTCCTGGCCCGCCGTGGGGGATTCCGGTCAACGGGTCAACTGGCAATATGTTCGCCAACCACGTGATAGCGTCTCCGGTGTTCAGAGCGATTCCCGTCACCGAGAGCTCGACCGAGTTTCCAAAAGCGACGAGACGCATTTTCGATCCGTCGAAACTCAATGCCGACGTTTTCGGATTGAGTCCGACCAGAGCGATTCCGTCGCTCAGACTGTGCTTCCGTCTGGTCGCGGGCTCGGCCTCCTGCGCGGCGGTCCACCAGGTATCGATATCGCGGTCGTTGAACAGGACGAGGCAGAAGTCACCTTTCGCAATCGGCATGTCGAGATACGCGCCACCGCCCTGCAGCACGAACACCGGGCAATCCACGAGAACCGGATAGCTCACGATTTCGGTCTCGTTCTTCTGGCGCTTGACCATGATCTGGATCTCGGCGCTTTGGTCTCCCTTCGTGAACTTCTCGATCTTGCCGATCTGAATGCAGTTCAACTGCGCGAAGATCTCAAACTTGAGCTCGGCGAGAACGTCGTCAAGGTCAGGCGGGTTGATCGTTGGCCTGTTCATGTTGCCTCTTTCAATCCTTCCGCTCCGGCATATAGGTTCATTGTTGTTTTCGCGAGCCCGCCGGCCGATCCGAGAATCTGTACGCTGTGAGAAAATCCGACCGACTTGTACAGTCCGTTATAGATCGCCTCCTGGCTCTGAACCTCGACCAGATTGCCGATCGCTGACTCAGGGAAAAATAGCATCTCGATATCAAGGAAAGTCTCGCGCCGCTTCGGAGTCGTGAACAACTGATTCTGATCGATTACCAACGCTTCAGAGCCGATCACCTCGTCTCGATCGATCACATGAACGATCTCGCTGTCGATAAAATATTGACTGTTCGACTGTTCGTCGAGCACAGACACGCTCGGTCCGAGAAGCACCTGGCCTCGATCACTGGACCCTTCAGACGGAGATCCGAAGATACCGGCCACCACGTTCGGCATGTCCGAGATCACGTCCCTCATGATATTGAGCCTCGGGGTGTTCGCGGCTACCGACCGTGCCGTATATCCGTTCTGGATCGCCGCGAGTCCGTCGAACGCCGTGATCTTCGTATGCCAGTCTGTTGCCTGTTTGAAGCTCTGAGCCTCATAGATGTTTCCCTGAAACACCTTCGAGAGCTTCTCGTATCCCGCCCAAATCGTGAGTTGCCAGTATTCGACGAGCGTGTACCTATCCTTAAAAATCCGGTTCCTCGTCCTGGGCGAGAGATTGTACAGCGTAAGCGATGCCGTGTTCGTCGATGCGAGCGTGTTTCTTTGGATCTCGAATTCCACGGAAAACGGCTCGGTGATCTCGATAAGATCGTTCTGAGGGGTGAGGATCTGTATTAGATATCGCCTTCCGAATCTCATGCTTCCGCAAATACCTCAACGATCTCGGTGACCTCGGCTTCCGTGAGCACGTTCATCGTGATCCGGCCGGACGAGAAATCGTTGATCAAGAACGGGTCTCCGTCATCGGTACACTCCACGAGCAGTCCGAACGGTATGATCTCTCCATACTGGATGAGCATGTTCAACGACTGGACGACACGGAGCCCGCGAGCGACGAACGTGTCGAATTCGATATCGACGAACCACATTTGAGCGGCAGGCCGGAAGGTGAGCGTGAAGGTGATCACGCCTTCATCGATCGGAACCCTGAACTTCTGAGAAGGGATAGCCGGCAGACCTTTGATCTCTTGCATCATTCCCCCACAAACACGCGGTACAATGTGCTCGTAAGCTCCTGATCTGGAACCGTCTGCACTCGTCCGGCGTCGACTGTTTCCTCTGACTGCACGTCAACACGCGGAGGAAATAGATCTTGATCAAATGTCGTCGTACGGAGATCTGAGAAACGGATTTCCTTCAACGTTACCCGGACCTCAGACCATGTGCTCGTGTTCTCATCCTGAGAGATCGAGAGCGATTCGATCATCATTGATTCAAAATACTGCCACGGGGTTTGTACGGTCACGATCTGATTGGACCGGCGCAATCCTTCGAGTTGCTCGTACATCTGTTTCTGTCGGATCGTAGAGCCCGGATCTGCCCCTGGTATTGGAGGCAATACCGGAACACCTATGCTTCCGTTGAATACTCCGACGAGATTCTGAGCTTTTGCAATCTGCCGATTGAGAGTTGATTGATAGAGATAGGCGAGATTGAGCGCGCGCTGCGCGGTCTGCACCATGCCCGGCGTGAACTCTCCGGCGTATACGTCAACCTGTTCGAGTAGATTCTGGAGCTCCTGAATGTTCCCCGGGAACCGTGCCCCGTCACCTTCTCCGAGCAGCTTCGATTGTGCCGATGCCTCTGAGAGCTTGAACACGAGCTCGCCGACATACCCGGACAGCGTTACCCGCTGCGGCTTCTGTACGACGTGATCGTTGATGAAACTATTGTTCTCGGTGAAGTGGTCGGTAATATCAGACCGGTTCTCGATTCTCTCTCCGGTCGGAATGTCAAACACCCACCCGTAGATCCCCTCGGCTCCGCGCGGACGAACGACTGCCGCGTGCTGTTCCTCAATATACGACTCTACATCAGGATTTGACGCCGCCGGGAAAAGGTTGCTGAACGATCGGGCTCCTATCGGCATTATTCGTCCCTCGTTCGCTGAGCTGACGCTTGATTGAAAAATCGTCTCATCTTATCGTCTACCTCGTTCCCGACCGCGATCGGATCTGTAGCTCCGTTGATCTCGACGCTCATAGTGTTGGTCGTGACACCATCACCGCCGCCGGGCTGGAGGAACGATCCTATCAATCCGAACTCGGCAACGTCATCTCTCCAGTCATTCAATGTCGCCTGCACTTTCTGGAGAATCCCCATTTCCGAACGGTCCCCGGGTTTCGGAGCATTGAAATCGTAGAGCGGCAAGACGCCACCACCGACGATCGGCGCAACACGCGCCGCCGTCTGCTCTGCCTCCGGGTCTCCGTGGAACCATTCTTGAAGAGCCTTCACTTTCTCCAGCATCCATATGATTCCGAGAATGATATCTCCGAATGCTCCCCACTCATCAATCAGATTACGAAAGCCTTCCTTGTCTCCAGCGAAAATCAGAGCGATCGCCTCTTTCAGAGAGTTGAACGCTCCGATAATTGGATCTAGAATGTTCGCGAACTCAGGGAAGTTCTCCATGATGTATCCGAACAGCGACTTCCCGCCTTCACCGTAGACGTAGAGATCCTCCAGAACAGCGAGCAGGAGAACGATTCCGGCGATGAAAACTCCGAGCGGAGAGAGCAAGAGACTTGCATTCATCAGCGCTATGACTCCGACCAGAGCGAATAGCGCCTTCTCCCACCCGATGGTATTTGTGATGATCTGGTCGAGCATCCGAACGCCTCGGCCGACCATCTCCACGAACTGCCTGACCCACACGAACACATCCTTGAGCGTCCTGACGATTCCATCTTTGTTGTTCCGTATCCATTCGAGGATCTGACGGTTGAGATCTTGTATCGACGGCGAGAGCTCGGCCGCAATCATCTGCTTGAGCCATCGGAAGCCCATCCGGAGCTCCTGACCCGACGCGCGCGCATCGTCCAGAGATTTGATCGACTCCGGCGACAGGACGAACGCACTCTTCGCCATCCGCTCGAACTCTTCGTTCGTCAACTGGAGAACCTGAATCAACTCGGCACTCACCCCGATCTGACTGAGCACGTTCTGCTTCATCGATTGCGAGAGTCCCTGCGTTTTCTCCCGGAGTTGTTCAAGGATCTCGAACGGATCTTGACGAGGATCTATGCCGAGCAACTGATAGCCTGAGATGTTTCCCTGACCGAGCCGTATGGCGGCCTGGTTCTCGGCGATCGCCTTCACACTGGCGAGAACCGCCTGGGCGCTGTTGTTGGTTGCCTGCGCTACCGACTGCCATCGCTGAAGGCCCTCTATACTCGCGCCGGTCTCCGATTCAAATTGCTTGAATCCTGCGGCCGCGTTGAACGCCTCATCGGTGATACTCCGGATGCTTCTCGTCACGCCCACCGCCGCAGTTGCCACCGCGATCATAGACAGCTTTACGCTTCCAAGAGTCCGGTCGAAGCTTTGAGCTTTTCCCTCGTCTGCCTGCAATCCGATTCGAGCGAACAGGTCAACAATCTTCATGACGTGAGCATAACCCGCGTTACAAGGTGAATCAAGGTGACCGATTTCACCGGTTCATTATCCGGTAGGCTGTTTCGTATTCCGATAGGAAAGTCTCGTACTGCAACAGCGCGACAACATCATTGACCGGCGCGTGCAGTACCGCTGCGAGGTCTCCACCGTAGTATCCGCACTTCGCAAGCCTTAGAGCCACGAGTGTCGCGTCAGGGGCCGTTACTTCGACTTCAGGGAGGCGATGATCTTCTTTCCGGTTACCCCGAACGAGGAAAGGAGATTTTTGAAAAAAGGGGCGAGATTCACCTTGAGGATCTCGATCATGATCGGATAGAAGTGCTGCCGATTGTCCGCGTCCTCGAAGTAGTCGCGGTTGATTTTCTCGTCACCGACGAGCGCCCGCTCGCAACACTTGAAGAGCGCCGCCTCTACATCGTCGTCGACGGCCACGGACAACACCATGTTGATAACGTCCGACAGTGTATCGGTGCTCATCTCTTCGTCGATGCTGCCGGGTAGTTCAAGCTTTGAGCCTTGGAGAGATCGGCCGACGGCCTTCTGTAGCGCCATTGCATCATCGAACGACGCCGGGGTGATTCGGAGCTCTTTGTTGCCGATCTTCATCTATGCGATGATCCTGTCGGCGTTCGCAAAGATGATCTGCCAGACGGCCACGCTCTGCTCGATGTCGCCCTCGACATTCTCCTTGGCGCTCGGCATTTTCTGGACTACACCACCGCGCATCCGGTAGATGATGCTCGTTACGTTCCCGGCACCGTCACCTACTCGCTTGATGAACTCACCCGCGATTAGTAGGTAGGCCGCCGGGTCTTGGATGAATTCCACCATCCGGCCGTTGATGTATTTATCGTCGGAGCTGCCGAGAATGACACGAATTGTGATCACGACTGTGCGACCGGTCGAGTTGAAGGCATAGAGCGTGTTGCCGTTCTTCCCTACCTTCGCTTCGACGAGATTGTTCGCGAAGTCCAACAAACCGGTGTCGGCGTCGGCGAGATCCGCGAGAATCCTGTCGTCAAGGATGAATGTGTCCTGACCTGTCAGTGAAACGCTCATAATTACCCCTTATGCCTCGATGAAGGCGAGAACGTCAGAGCTATGGATCGCTCCTGCATCTTTCCCTGCAATCTGAACGAGCGGAGCGATCCGCGCTGTCCTGTCCGCTGTCGACTGTTGGGAGATCGGGATGCTGAAAATGAAGTATCCGACCTCGGCGATATTCCGGATGTGATCCGCCGGATCTCCGAACGTGGTTGCGTCGGTCCATGCTCCGGGGGCAAACACGCCGTTGACCACAAACTCCTGACAGATCTTCCGATAGGCAGATTTGAGACCATTGATTCCCTGCTCTGTCTGCGGGATCTTCGTGTTGGTCGTCGCGAGATAGTTGAATCCGGCGATCGACAATTTGAGCTTGAAGGCGAGGCGGGTGTAGACCTGGTCGAAGTACAGGTTCACACCTGATGTGAACACCTTGGGCACTCCGAAGTCCGCGTACACGTCGACACCGGCGGCCTTCGCCGCGTCGAGAATCGATTGCGTGAGACCGGAATCGGCCACCAGGCCCTTGATCTCTTTCAGGTGCATGGTGATCGCGGTATTACTGCCGGAGAAGTTGATCGAGAGTCCACGGCTCGCGTAGCCCGCCGCGAAGTCCAGGGCGTCATCTTCGGACACGCTGTAGTACAGGCACCGAGTGTGAGTCTGTCCGGCGTCGAGTAGAGTCGTGAAAATACCGGCGATATCCGCCTCGGTTTCCGACGGGGCGAACAGGAGCTTGTCGAGGGTCTGGACGTAGTCCGCGAGCTCCGTCAGGACGGCGTCCGCCTGCTGTTCGTTCAGCACGATACCGAAGTACTCGACCGCTCCCTGAGTCCGGATGATCGTGTCCTTGACCCGCTCTACCCCGGCGTCGGCACCGGTTGCGGTCTTCAGAGCCATTCCGATGAGTGGGGCGATATCCGTACCGGTTCCTGCAGCAGCGAGCGTGATGTCTGCGGCTACACCGGTCGCTATCGTTACCAGTGTTACGTATGCGGCCGAGACCTCTCCGCTGAGAGTGAACACAAGCCCGGCCGCTGTGATATCGGTGCTGTTCAGCGAGGCTTCCGCAGTCGACAGATCCGTTGTATCGATCGTCCCGATTTCTTCGTCAGCGGCGATCCCGCCGTCTACCGCCGCGTTGAGATTGTAGTCTGTCTCCGTGAGTAGAGTCAGATCGATCGGACCGCTTGAGACAATGGTCGCAACTTGTGCCAGGGCCGAAGCGTCGCGAGGGATCACTACCAGGTAGCCGCCGCCGGTGATGACGTTCGGATTCTGACCGAAGATCGCGATCGCCAGCCGAGCCGTTTCTGAAGAGCTCCCGAAGTCATCGGCGACACCGGTCGGATTCAGGTACACGCGGGAAGTCCCGTAGCTTGACGAGACCGGAACCTCGTCAGTGATCAGCGCGAGCGCACTCGTGTTGATGTTCGCGAGCCCGCGAAGAGCCTGCAACAGTGTTACCCGGATAATGTTGGTCAGATCGATTTTAGCCATTGATTAGATCCTCCACGGCTCGGAACTTTTCGATAGGCAGGATGGATTGTCTTTTTGTCTCCACGCTGCTGATAATAATCGGGATTTGATAGCGATGCAAGGCCGAGGCTCCCTCGATGAGAGAAAGATCCGTCACCTGGGCGGTTCTGAACAGTTTGATGTCGTTGTCTTCTTGCTGTCGAATGGAGTAATTGCTCGTGATCGCGAGAATTACCTCGAAGTGCCTGTCCTGGGCGTCGGTGTTTCTGCTCGTGATTTCCACGTTGTAAGTGGTGTACCACGTGACCGCCTGAACTTCTTCGTCGGTGTCAGGATCGAACTTATTTGAGACCCCGACGATCTTCGACATGCTGTAGGCGATGACAATGTAGATCCCCTGATCTTTCGGGGGCTCGTAATTCTCATCGTAGATCACGACTCGATCAGCGTCGATCGACATTTCGGTGGCAATAATATCGGCGAGCACTACCTCATGTCCCACCCGTGTACCCCTCTACCGCTCCGTACTTTCTGACGCCGCCTTCCGACCAGTCGCCGATCTCGACAATTCTAAACTGCTTCGATCCCTCTACGATGATGTCGTCAATGCCAAGTGCGGTTTCTGATGCTTGAGTGCTCACGCTCCACCACTTCCACGATCGTTGTTCCGTGGGCTTCCTGTTCACCGTCTGCGCTGGCATCGGCACGAGCATCATAGCTACGGAGATAGATGTCGGGGTTTCCACAACTCGATGATCGACGACCGTTTTGATGACTGTTTTCACGGTTCGGACTTTCGTCCATCCCCGAAGCACGCCGGACAGGTTCGGTACCGGCATTACGATACCCTGCTCGTGATAGCCTTCCGCAAGAATCCTCGATCTATGAGGATCGCGCTCGATCCTTTCGCCGCGATCGTGCGCGCGGCAAGCGGACGCCACTGTCCGAAGCCGCCCGTCTCGAAAGACTCCTGAATGGCTGCCTCCGCTGCGATACCGATATCCTTGAAAATGCCTTCAATGTCTCCCTTGGCAATCTTCTCGTCCATGCCCTTTTCGACTTGAAGCTGAATCTGTTTCTGTCGAGATTGTATCGGCATGAGTATGAACGAGCGCTTCGGGAGCTTCTCAGAAAGCACACCAAACTCATGCTTCGCTCCTATCTGCGCGATCGTATCCTCGGAATCCGGATGGATCTTGTGACCTTCATCACCGAGCACTCCGATATCAACAAAGTGACTTTTCCCGAGCTCCTCGACAAGCTTCTCAAGAATCGAAAAGTCGCCCTCAACCACGCTGTCACCGATCTGATGCCTGAAACTCAAAAGCGCGTACCTCCAGGAACGGAGAACACCGCGCCGTCAAGATACGGTTTCGCGAGAATGATGAACTTCTGTCCGTAGTAGGTTGTCGAGTAGAAAGCGAACTCCCCCTCCTGCATCCACTTCGGAATGTGGAGGCTCTCGGAAAAACCGTCGGCGCTCCGAGATTGCTGCAAGAGGCTCGGGTTCCCGCCGCTGTCGGCGGCTTCGGTGTCGAGTTTCAGGAGGTGCGCGGTCAGGTAAAGGAGAGCCTGTTCGCAGAGAGCCTCGGTCGGGAAGAGATCCTGATTGAACACGGCCTGAGTCTCGGCGATCGCCTTCGTGATGTCCTCATCGCGGATATCAGGCAGAGTCGCGCTGTAGGTGAACTGCCCACGGTCGAACTGCGTCTTGAACTCCGCGATCGTGATCGTACAGGACATGGTTACTCCGCGTTGGGCGTCTCTGTCTCTTCCGCCGGAGCCGCCTCGGTGATCTTCTCTTCTCTGGCGGTTACTTCAAGTTCCCTCGCGTCGAGCTCTTTAACTCTCTCTGACACGACGGCGCGCTGTTTCTCAAGCTCTTCGCCCGACTCTCCGATTTCCTGCTCTCGCTCAGCCGCCTTGACCTCGCGCCTCTCGACCGCTGCCTCTCGACCGTCGAGCTCTTTCGCCTCACCCGCATTCGTGGGCCTGGCTCCGACGATCTCTCGCGGATATCCGTTTATGAGAAACGCCGCGACTGATGCCGGCAGATCCAGGCTCTTGCCGGGTTCGAGATCAAGATGCTTTCCATCTGCGGTTGTATGAACGTCCGTATAGGTCCGCTCGCCGGTGTTGAAAACCGTCACCACTTTCTCTTTCTTCGACTTCGCCATTTATTCCTCCACTCCGTACAGATAATTAGGGAAGGCGATCCCGTTCCCCTCGGGCGCAAACACGGCCACTCCAATTGCGGTGAGGTGACCCCACAGAAAGTACAGGCTGTCGCGCTGGTCAAGAAACTCTTGCTTGGCGAACATATCGATTCCGTACAATCCGATGTCAGTGTAACCCATGAACGCACCGTAAGCCAACATCCATGAAATCGAACTATGAAACGATCGTCCGTGGAGCTCCACGAGCTCAGATACAGGCAACCTCTCGCAGTCCTCGAATCCATCGGCGTCGTGGGCGATCACGAGTTTTGCCTTGAACTTCTCAAGCCACGGCTCCCATCGATTGGGTGCGTGGATGTTGAATATTTTGTGAGCTCGTGGAAGACGTGGAAAAACAGAAGACACGGCCCACACATCGCGGGCCGTGTCTTTGAAAGCGTGCTGCCAATGGCGGCCGCGTCCTACTATCGCCAGCTTCACCCTTAGGTGGCCGGAGTCGTTTCGTCGAGGTACAGACCCTCTCTCTTGCGGTTGATCAGCACACCGCTGTACTGACCATACGCGGGCTGCTGCCACTGGAACTGATTGCTCGTGTCCGGATTGAGCAGGGTGAAGTCCACGGGGATCGCCATTTTCAGAGTCTCCGGATCGTTGCGATACAGAACGTAGCGGTCTTTCGTGATTGATCTCACCGCGTTGATCGCGCTCTGAGAGTAGGCCAGGGGAAGGATCTGGAATCCCTCATCCGACGTGATCTTTTTGAGCGCGTTCAGCAAGTACTCAAGCTTCGAGATGTTCGGGAACCCGGGTGATGCCGCAGCGGCCATACCGAGATAGTCATCGGTAGGCATGATGAAGGTGTTGGGGAGCCGAGTGCTGTTCGAGTTTGCGTAGTACGCCGTGATCAGAGCCTTGACGAGCGTCTGAAACTCGTCTGCGGACATACCCGAGATCTGCTCCGGGATAACCGTGGTGTTGATGGTGACCGCGGAGTCATTCAGAAGCCCGGTCATGGCCGATACGCTCGGGTGACCCATGAAAGCGATTTCCTGGATTCCGAGATCCCAATTCTTTTTGAGAGACTTGAGCTTCGAGGCGACCACGTCCCAATTGTTCGCGGCTGCCGCTTTTGCGATCTCAATCTCGGTCCCTCCGGTAGCTTTCGCCCAGGTGCGCGTCGGCATTCGGATCGGAGCGATTTGTGCATTGACCTCGGCTATTCGTCCGTTGCCGGAGCCGGTGTCAATGTCGCCGTCTGTGAACTCGCCGCCCGAGTAGAACTCAAGGTTCTGGATGATCTCTTCAGACCATGAGGCTTCGCCCACGTCCATCGGCAGATAGTTCGCGATGTCGATCTCGTAGAACTTCTGCTCGATGACTTTTGACCGGATATAGGAAAGGGTTTCGATCGTGTACTGATATCCGGCACTGGTGATGTCAATGTCGCCGTTCGCATTGAACAGCGCCTGACCCTGAATGTAGACCTGAGGCCGACTGTTGAGAAGGGTCTTACCCTTGATCGGTTTCATTACGTGGTTCCCTCCGTGATGCCGTCAGCCGTGATCAGAACACGGATGAGAACACCGGCTCCCGATGCCTTGTCGAGCGCCTGCCCGAAGATAGCCTTTGTGCCGATGGC
>SDBT01015807.1_pt1 | contig 11983 bp, 11 predicted proteins | sample 2277101 | NCBI WGS metagenome assembly SDBT01 (sample SAMN10404973, study PRJNA504765) | marine sediment metagenome | isolation source: marine sediment core GS10_PC15, 103 cmbsf | place: Arctic Ocean: Southern Knipovich Ridge | collected 2010
CTACAAAGCCGACCGCATCCGCAAGCTCTTCAAACGCCATTTCGACTGGACCGGGCGGGTCTTTCCCTGGTGGGTCAAGGCTGGCAGCGTCTTCACCGACGAGGATCTGGAGGAACTCAAGGACATCGTCTTCGGCAAGTGTACCAACTGCCGCCGGTGCTCGATGAATTGCCCGATGGGCGTCGACTTCGCCACCTTCAACCGGATGGCCAGGGGCCTGCTGGTCTCCGTCGGCGTGATGCCCGAGGGCGTGGCCGTGGTCAGCAAAGACCAGTGGGAGACCGGCAACCAGATGGGTGTGCTCAAGGAGGAGTATCTCGATACGCTGGAGTGGATGGAGGAGGAGTTGCAGGACGAGTTGGACGAGCCGGAGGTCAGAATCCCCGTCGACAAGATGGACTGCGAGGTGGTCTATTCGATCAATCCCCGCGAGGTGAAGTACGACCCGCGGAGCATCGCCGACGCGGCCAAGATCTTCCACTTCGCCGGCGAGAACTGGACGATGCCCAGCGAAGGCTGGGACATGACGAACTTCGGGCTGTTCTCCGGCGACGACGCCCTGGGTGGTTCGGTCGCCCAGCGGCTCTATGAGAAGGTCTCCGAACTGCACGGCAAGAAGCTGGTTATCTCAGAGTGCGGCCACGGTTATCGGTCTACCCGCTGCGAAGGCCCCAACTGGGCCAAGTTCGACGTGCCGTTCGAGATGGAAAGCTCGGTGCTGACGATGCTCCGGTACGTTAAAGAAGGCCGGATCAAGCTCGACAAGACGAAGAACCCCAAGTCGGTCACCTTCCACGACTCGTGCAACAACGCTCGAAGCTGCGGCCTGACCGAGGAGCCCCGCGAGTTGTTGAACCTCGTGGTGAGCGATTTCCGCGAGATGCACCCCAACCGCGCCGAGAATTACTGCTGCACGGGCGGCGGCGGGGCAATGAGTATGGCCGAATACACTCCCGAGCGGCTGAAGTCGGGCAAGGTCAAGGCCGACCAACTCAGGGCCACCGGCGCCGAAGTCGTGGTCACCTCCTGCCACAACTGCGTCGACGGTCTGACCGACCTCATCCGCCACTACAAGCTCGACATGGAGGTTACGCAGTTGGTCACACTGGTAGCCAACGCCCTGGTGATCGAGGAGAAGCCGGGGCGGCCGGCCGAGGAGAAGCCCGAGGCGCTGCCGCTGGCCGGGCGAAAACTGGTCGTCGCCGACGACGAACCCGACCAGCTCGCGTTTCTCTCCACCGTCTTCGAGGACCACGGCGCAACGGTCATCGGAGCCACCAACGGGGACGAGACGCTGGAGATGGTCCGCCGCGAGAAGCCGGACCTGTTGACGCTCGACCTGGAAATGCCCGGCCGCAACGTGGGAGAGGTCTTCGAAGCGCTTCGCAACGATCCGGAACTGGAAGGCCTGAAGGTCTGCATCATCACCGGCCGACCGGAACTCCGCAAGCTGATCTACGACCGTAGCGTTAGGCCGCCGGAGGGATACCTCGACAAGCCGGTCACCGAAGAGACACTGCTGCGCAACGTTCGAAAGATCCTGGAACTGGCACACGAGACATAATTGGTCCCCGCGCGGATCTCGCAATGGAAGACTCCTATCACGCCTATTTCGACGCGATGCCGTGTTATCTCACGGTCCAGGGACGCGACTTCCGGATCCTCCACGCGAACGAGCGGTTCCGCCGGGATTTCGGTGAGATCGAAGGCCGGTACTGCTACCAAGTCTACAAGCACCGTTCGGAGAAGTGCGAGGTGTGCCCCGTCGAGCAGGCCTTCCGCGACGGCCAAACCCATCGCACCGAAGAGCGGGTCAAGTGCCTCGACGGCAAGGAGGTCTCGGTGTTGGTCGAAGCCACGCCGATCCGCGACGCCGGCGGCGAGATCACGTCGGTGATCGAGATGTCGACCGACGTCACCGAGATCAAGAACCTTCAGCGGCAACTCCGCCGGAGCCGGCGGCGCTATCACGTGCTGTTCGACGACGTTCCCTGCTACATCTCGATTCAGGACCCGGAGTTGCACATCGTCGAGGCCAACCACGCCTTCCAGACAGATTTCGGCGACTGCCTCGGCCGCAAATGCTACGAGGTCTACAAGCATCGCACCGAGCCGTGCATCACGTGTCCGGTCCAGGAAACCTTCGAGGACGGCCGCTCCCGTACCCGGGAGGAAGTGGTTACTTCGCTCGACGGAAAGCAGATGAACGTGCTGGTGACCACCGCGGCGATCCGCAACCGGCGGGGGCAGATCACCGGCGTGATGGAGATGAGCGCCGATATTACGCAAATTCGGGAGCTGGAGGACCGGCTCACTAAGCTGGGGCTGCTGGTCGGCTCCGTGTCGCACGGGCTCAAGGGACTGCTCAACGGGTTGGCCGGCGGGATGTATCTGGTCGACTCCGGGTTTAAGAAAGAGAACCAGCAGCGGGTCCACAAGGGTTGGGATACAGTGAAGCGCAACGTTGCCCGGATCCAGAGCATGGTCTCCGATATCCTCTACTATGCCAAAGATCGCGTGCCCATCTGGGAACTGCTTTCGGCTGCCACCCTTGCCGAAGAAGTCTGTAGTCTGTCGCAGACGCGGGCCAAGGAGTTGAACGTGGAATTGCAGACGGCTTTCGACCCGGCCGCCGGCGATTTCGAGGCCGACCCCCAGGCGGTCCGCTCGCTGCTGGTGAACCTGATCGAAAACTCGATCGACGCTTGCCGTTTGGACGGAAAAGAACCCAGCCACCGGGTCGAAGTGCGGCTGAAAGGGTTCGACGATCACGTCCAATTCGAGGTCGAAGACAACGGCATCGGCATGGACCGCGAAACCCGGGAGAAGGCCTTCAGCCTCTTCTTCTCCTCCAAGGGGACCGAAGGGACCGGGCTGGGGCTGTTCGTCTCCAACCGCATTGCAGAGGCCCACGGCGGAACGATCGAACTGGAATCGGAACCTGGCGTCGGCACGCGGTTCATCGTACAATTGCCCCGCAAGCGGCCCACGCAGCAAGAGCCGGAAGACCCTGGCTCGTCCAAGAAGGAGATGCCCCATGACTGACGACAAAAAGACCGTCCTGGTAGTGGATGACGACCCCGACGCCCGCGAGTTTCTTTCCACCGTTCTGGAGGACAATGGGTTTACGGTCACCACGGCCAACGACGGGACCGAAGCGATCGCGGCTATCGATCAAGCGCCGCCGGATCTGGTCGCGCTGGACATCACCATGCCCGAAAAATCGGGGGTCGCCGTCTACCGAAAGCTGAAAGAGGACGACCAACTCAAAGGCATCCCGGTAATCATCGTCACGGGGATCTCGGACGACTTCAAGCGGTTCATCTCCAGCCGTCGCCAGGTATCGCCGCCGGAAGGCTACATCACCAAGCCGGTGGACCACGAGCAGTTTCTGAAAATGGTTACCGATCTGCTCGGCTAACGTGGTTCGAGCGAGGCGATTCTTGGCCCCGCCCCCTTTATTCGGGAGTATAGATATGCTATACTCTATGATATAGGTACTTCCAGACAGGAGTACAATGTTCGCAAGGTGTTGGTACGGAATAACTTATGTCTGACGAGAGCCAGCAACCTGCGATTGAGGACCCGGTGATTTCGATCGGTGTGCTGGCCAGGAAGGTGGGGCTTTCGGTCTCTACAGTGCGGAAATACGAGAACGAGGGCCTGATCATTGCCCATCGGACCGCCTCGGGACACCGCCTCTTCTCGCACGAGGACGTCGACCGCGTGCGGAACATTCAGCACATGATTCAGGACCTGGGACTGAACGTCGCGGGCATCCGCCGGATGCAGGCGCTGCTGCCCTGCTGGGACCTGCTTCCTTGTCATTCGGAGACTCGGACAAACTGCCCTGCTTACAAGGACAATACACAGCCGTGCTGGACGATCCGAGGACTTGATTGCGCCCCACAGGGAAACGAATGCCGGCGGTGTCCGGTCTACCAACTTGGTTCCCTTTGCACGGAAGACATCAAAAGCCTGTTGTACGATCAAGACGAGCCCCAAAATGCGGGTCGGGCAATCAAAGAACTCATGCAGCGGAAGAGACACTCGGAAGAGGAGAAAAGTTGAATGCCCGGTTCGTTGTTGATAATCACGTATTTATCCATGGCGGTATTCGTGCTCGCCGTGGTTGTTCGATTTATCAGGACGGCGAGACTGCCGATCCACGTCCGCTGGGAACTTTACCCGGTCGCCCATGAGAAAGGCCGGGCAAGTTACGGGGGCTCGTACTTCGAAGAATCCGACTGGTGGACCAAGCCTCGCCACTCGTCGCTGGCCGGTGAGTTGAAGGTGATGATCCCGGAGATCCTCCTGCTGGCCGGCGTTTGGGAACACAACCGCAAACACTGGTTCCGGTCGTTTCCATTTCACTTCGGGCTGTACCTGGCGGCCTGTTTGATCGGACTGCTGCTGGTCGGCGGGATCGCCACGGTCGCGGGGGCCGACGTGTCGGCCGACGGTGCGACCATCTGGAGACTACTCCACCATGCCACGTACATCGTCGGATACGCGGGCCTGGTGCTTGGTCTAATTGGTGCCGCGGCGCTGCTGAGCCGCCGGATGTTCGACCGGGACTACGCCGAGTACACCCGCAAGGCCGACTACTTCAACCTCGTGTTCTTTGTCGCAACGTTCGTGGTGGCCATGGCGGCACACGTCGTGGGCGGCGATCCGCAGTTCATCGCCTTGCGGACCTACTTCGCGGAACTGGTTACCTTCGGCGGATACGTGGCAAGCGACCAGACCACCGTCGCCCCGCTGACGGCCACCGAGATCGTCCTGGCGTCGCTGCTGGTGGCTTACATCCCGTTGACGCACATGTCGCATTTCTTCATGAAGTGGTTTACATACCATCACGTCCGCTGGGCCGACGAGCCGAACATGCCTGGCAGCAAGATCGAACGGCAAGTCAACGAGGTGTTGCAGTATCCGGTGAGTTGGTCGGCGCCGCACATTCGCGGTGACGGCAAGAAGACGTGGGCCGACGTGGCTACCTCAGGTGTCGAGGAGAACGAGGAGAAGCGATGAAACGCATCAAAGTCGAAGACATCTCGAAGCCATCGCCCGTGCTTTCCGAGTTGCACAAGCGAGACTTCAAGCCGCTGCCTCCGCCGCTGGACACGCCGGAGTCGACGCCCCAGTTCGCGCCGCTTAGCGAGAAGGCCCGGGAGAACTACGAGGCCAGCCTGGACGACACGATCGCCGTCAGCATCCCGAAGCCCAAGGACAAGCAGGAGGAGGACGAACTGGTCGCCAAGTTCCTCTCCGGCTTGCAGAAACTGTTCACCAAGGAGAACAACTGGACGTTCCTGCAGCCGCTGCTGTTGTCGATGGACCACTGCGCGACCTGCCACACGTGCTCCGACTCGTGCCACATCTACGAGGCCAGCGGCCGCAACCCGATTTACCGGCCGACGTATCGCTCGGAGGTCTTCCGCCGGTTGTACAAGAAGCACGTCAAGTCAAAAGTCGGGCTGTTACAGGCGTGGCGCGACGGCGAGATCGAGTTGAACTGGACGACCGTCGCTCGGCTGATCGAGTTGGCCCACCGATGCAATATCTGCCGCCGCTGTGCGCAGACGTGCCCGATCGGCGTGGACAACGGCCTGATTTGCCACGAGATCCGCAAGCTCTTCAGTCAGGAGATGGGGATCGCCGCCAAGGAACTCCACGAAAACGGTTCGGTCCTGCAATTGAAGGTCGGCTCATCGACCGGCATGAACAAGGCCGTCGTTAAGGACAATATGGAGTTCATCGACGAGGACGTCTCGGAGATGACCGGGATGACGATCGAGACACCCTGGGACAAGGCCGGCGCCGATATCCTGCTGATCCACAACGCGGGCGAGATCATGGCCTGGCCGATGAACCCCGGTGCGTTCGGCGTGATCTTCGAGTCGGCCGGGCTGAGTTGGACGATGTCCAGCGAGATCGCCGGCTTCGACGGCATCAACTACGGCCTCTGGTACGACGATGCCCAGTTCGCCCGTGTCGCGATCAAGCACGCCCAGGCCGCCAAGAAACTCGGCGTGAAAAAGATCGTGCTCGGCGAATGCGGCCACGCCCACAAGGCGCTGATGGTGATCGCCGACCGCGTGCTCACCGGCGATCTGAACATCCCGCGGGAAAGCTGCATGGTCACGCTCGACGAGATCATCTCCTCCGGCCGGATCAAGGTCGACCCCGAGCGGAACGACTTCCCCGTCACGCTGCACGACCCGTGCAATCTGGTTCGGCTGATGGGCATCGTGGAGCCGCAACGGCGGATCATCCGCAAGATCGCCCCGCAGTTCCGCGAGATGCACCCCCACGGCGTGAACAACTACTGTTGCGGCGGCGGCAGCGGATTCGCAATCATCTCCGGCCACAATTTCAGCGACTGGCGAAACCAGATCAGCGGCCGGAAGAAGCTGGAGCAAATTCTGAACGCCTTCAAAGACGAACTCGACCCGTCGATCAAGAAGTACGTCTGCACGCCCTGCTCCAACTGCAAAGGTCAGTTGCGCGACCTGATCGCTTACTACGACCTCTGGCAGAAGCACACGATCATGTACGACGGGCTGGTCGAACTGATCGTCAACTGCATGACTGACGTCAAGCCCGGCTTCATCGAGTGGGAGATGCACTAGCCGCAGAGTAGCCGTCGCGCTCCGCGAAACGTAGCTTGTCTTATGCCTGCGCGCGACCGCACCGGCGCCGTCGCTGGCATCCCAACCCGCCGCCGCGTCCGCCGCCGCGATCCTCTTCCGCCCGACGGATGTTCTTGTCCTGACACTGCGGGCATTCGGTTGGCCGCGGCGTCCCATAGGCGAGCTGCCACGAATGTTCACACTGCCGACACTGGAAGGTTCTCATTTCGGTCATTTCCACTTTTCCTCCTTCGATACGAAGTACAAGCCCCTCGACTAATGCCCTGGCGACCTTTCCCCGTCCTGCTTCGACAATACGGCCGAACGTCTGCCGGGAGACGCCCATGCGTTGGGCGCACCCCTGCTGGTAGATTCCCTCGTAGTCCGCCAAACGGAGTGCCTCGAACTCATCCACGGCGAGGATCACCTCGTCGAGTGCGGCCGCCGCAACGCCCACAGGCTTGAACAAACGGCAATCGGGCATCTGGGCGACTCGTCTACAGCGTTTCGGTCGCGTCATTCCGAGTTCCTCCTCACTTGCGATAGAATTATAGGCATATGCTCATAACAAGTCGAGTCGGATTTCTTCCCGGGGCTCTGCTCGGCATTCACTGCCTCGCAGGGCCGGCATGATTGCCGGCCAAACGTTTGATAACCAGAAACACATAAAATCCATAATCCGCGACAATTTGTCCGAAGCACTCTTAAGAAGGTTGTCGAACAGAGTTGACAGCAGGACGATAAGGGAGGTAGGCTATGGATAATCTGGCCTCGGGTGAATTGGGAACCATAAAACACCGACATCTCTGCCTCCTATGCCAACCAACCATCCAGATTTGCTGACGACCGGCCAGGCAGCGAAGGTCTGCTCGGTTACGCCGGACACGATCCTGAAATGGATCAAAAAGGGCCGGTTGCCCGGAGTGCGAACCGCCGGCGGACACTATCGCATCCGGCGCGAGGATCTTCAGCCGCACGTCACCACGCCGGTTGCGGCCGAAGGCCCCGCGGGGCTGCCTGCCGAGCGCTGTTCCCAGGGTTTGCGTTGCTGGGAGTACCTCGGCGACCGCGGCGCGGTGCGAGACGACTGCCGGCAGTGCGTCGTCTATCGCGGCCGGGCGACTCGGTGTTTCGGGATGGCCGGCCCCGAGGCTTACGCCGACAGCGGACGCCCGCTTTGCCAAACCTCCTGTGAAGACTGTGTCTATTACCGCCGGGTGAACGGCCTGCCGACCAACGTCCTGTTGATCACCGCCGACGAGGAGTTGGTCGAGCAACTTGCCGGCGAGACGGACAATCGCGTCGTCTTGCGGTTTGCCCGCAACGCCTATGAGGCCTCGGCAATCATTCACGACTTGCGTCCGGCCTTTGTGGCCATCGATGCGGAGCAGATCCCCGAGGGTGACGCGACACTGCTGGACTGTTTGGCCTCCGACCCGCGGGTGCCCGGTTTGAGGATCATCCTCATGGTGTCGGCCGGGACGGCGCCCGCTCGGCGCAGCCGCCCGGAGCACGAGTTGCCCGTCAGCATTTTGGAGAAGCCGTTCACAGTACAAGAGATCGCGGCAGTGATCAACCGTTTCCCAGTCGTCCCCTTGATGCTGGAGCAGAGCAGCCTCTAACCCATCGCCGGAAAAGGAGCAAGCATGACCGACGAAAAGACCCCGGGGCCCGATTCGGGTCTCGACGAAGACGGGTTCCTCAAGACGATGTCGACCTGGACCCGACCGATGGCGGAAGAACTCGCCGAGAAGAACAACATCGGTCCGTTGACCGATCGGCATTGGGAAGTGATCGAATTTGTGAAGGACTATTACCAGGCCCACGGCACGGGCCCGCCGGTGGTGAAGATCGGCAAGGACACCGGCATGAGTTCGAAGACGATCTGCGAACTGTTTCCCTGCGGGGTGGTCCGGGGCGCCTATCGCCTGGCCGGTCTGCCGCGCCCGTCGGGGTGCTTTTGAGTTTCGCGCGAGTATCCTATTGAAGAAGGAAGGACTGACAACAGATGGAAAGCGTAAGGCTAATCGTGGGAGTAATTCTCCCGTACGTTGCGGTGGCGGTGTTTCTGGGTGGAATGATCTGGCGGATCGCTACCTGGAAGAAGTTGGCCTCCCCGCCGATGACGCTCTTTCCGGCGCCGCCGAACGAGACGGCCAACAAACTCAACGTCGCCAAGGAAGTGCTCTTCTTCAAGAGCTTGTTCCATGGCGACCGCGTGCTCTGGATCCTCGCATGGACGTTCCACGCGGTATTGCTGTTGATTTTCCTCGGCCATTTCCGCGTGGTTACCGGAATTATCGACGCGATGCTCACGCCGATGATCGGTGAAGAAGGCGTTCAAGCGATGTCGGCCGGCGCCGGCGGCGCGGCCGGGGCGGTGATCCTGGCAGCGGTCGCCCTGCTCTTCGTCCGGCGGCTGACGCTGCAACGCGCACGAGAAGTAACCGGACCGGCCGATTACCTCGCGCTGGCGTTGATCGGCGTGGTGATTATCACCGGCGACATGATGCGGTTCTGTGGCGAAACCTTCCACATCAGCCTCGACGGGACCCGCGAGCACTTCCTCGCTTTGGTCACGTTTTCCGCCGATGCGAGCGCGAAAGTCTTGGAACACAATACGTTTCTCGTACATCTATGCCTGGCGCTGATCCTGATCGTGCTCATTCCTTTCAGTAAGATCCTCCACTTAGGCGGGATTTTCTTCACCCATCAACTCGTTCGGAAGCAATAATGTCAGATAAAGGCGTGAAAGAAAAAGTCGTCAACGCTATCAAGGCCATCAAGAAGGGCCCGCGGGCGATGCGAATGTACATGGACATGTGCGCCAAGTGCGGCACCTGTGCCTCGGTTTGCCCCGTCTATTACGGCAAGAGCGAAAAGCGATACAACCCGGCCGAACGCACCGACATCATCCGCCGGATCTACCGAAAATACTGCACACTCTCGGGCCGGTTGCTAGGACGACTCGGCGGGGCCCGGGATTTCGACCCGGCGGAGATCGACGAGTGGGAAAAGATCTGGTACGAATGCACCGGCTGTCGGCGTTGTGCTTCGTTCTGCCCCTTCGGCATCGATCATTCGGTGATTACACGCAAGGGGCGTGCCATCCTCGACATGCTCGGCCGTACGCCCGAAACGATGCAGGCCGTCGTCGACATCTCGTTGAAGACGGGCAACACCGACGGAGCCAACGCGGCCGCCTTCAACAATGCGGTCGAGTTCCTCGAAGAGGAAATGAACGACGAGCACGGCATCGAGATCAAGATACCCGTCGACGTCAAAGGGGCCGAATACTTCTACGTGCCGCCGTCGGGCGACGTGCTCGTCAACCCCGAGGCCACCATGGGACTGGCCAAAGTGTTTCACGTCCTGGGGATGTCCGATAAGTGGACGATGAGCTCGAAGTGTTTCGACGGCGCCAACTACGGGCTGTTCACCGGCAACGACGGCGACATGAAGACCGACAACAAGGCCTACGTCGAAGAGGCCAAGACGCTCGGCTGCAAGGTGATGTTGATGGGCGAGTGCGGACACGCCTACCGGATCATGAAAATGATGATGGAAAAAACCGGCTGGTGGGGGGAACTGCCGTTTAAGGTCGAGAACTGCATGCAGTGGACGGCCGCGCACATCAAGAACGGTCGCTTCGAATTCGATAAGTCGAAGAACTCCCAACCGGTTACCTACCACGATCCGTGCAATTTCGGACGTTCCTGCGGGATCGTCGAGGAGCCGCGAGACATTCTCAAGGCCACCTGCACCGACTTCCGCGAGATGTATCCAAACCGGGCCGAGAACTGGTGTTGCGGCGGCGGCGGGGGACTGTCGGCCATGGACGACATCCAGGACTTCCGCATGGAGATTTCCGGCGTCAAGAAGCTCCAGCAAATCCGCGATATCGGCGTCAAGTACGTCGCTACCGCCTGCTCCAACTGCAAACGCCAATTGACGCAACTGATGGAGCACCACAACGAAGACATCGACGTCGGCGGCGTTCACGACATGCTCTCCCGATCGATCCTCATCAACGGAAAAGCCGCCGAGCGAGAGGACTATACGTAGGGACTCATGTCCTCCATGATTGTAGGGTGGGTCGAGGTACGAGACCCACGCGGCGGTGACCAATGTCGTCTGCAAACGCGTGGGTCTCGTGCCTCGACCCACCCTACCATGGACCCACCATGCGAGAAATGGAGGACGCGATGGACCGTCCTGCCACGAAAACCGTGACCTTCGGCGAGGGGAAAGCGTACACGCTCGACCGCTACGGCTTTCTCGACGAGCCCGGGCAATGGGACGAGGACTTCGCCGAGGGGATGGCCCGGCTGCAAGGCATCTACGACGGGCTGACGCAAGCCCATTGGGATTTCATCGCCTACATCCGCAATAAGTTCCTCACCGAGAAGGATCTGCCGCTGCTGGTCGTAGCGTGCGCCGACAATCACCTCCGGCTGGGTAAGCTCAAGTCGCTGTTTCCGACCGGCTACTTTCGCGGCGCCTGCCGCATCGCAGGGCTCAGCTTCAAGTTCCTCTGCGACGTCAACATCTGGCATTCCTACGAGACGGCCCCCCGGCTGAAGCCCGCCTACGAACTCACGCCGCAAGGCTTTCTTGCCGACTTCCACCGCTGGAACGAGCACTTCGCCGAAACGATCGCCGACGAGTGGCAGTTGACCGGCGGACTGACGGAGAAGCATTGGGAGATCATCCGTTTCTTGCGCAACTACCATCAGGCCGTCAACAACATCCCGACCGTACACGAAGTCTGCGAGGCCCACGGTCTGGATCTAGTCGATCTAGAAAAGCTATTCCCAGGCGGATACCGCCGCGGCGCATGCCGAATCGCCGGTTTGCCGTTCTTCGCCTGAGCCGCGGGGCTTGCCCCCGCGCTTTGCCGGCGCCGGGATAAACCCGGCGGCTCGCTCAGCCGCGCGAACGAAATCGCACCGCGGCACGAACCAGTGACGGGGCCCAACTCTCGGTGCCCAATGCATGCACGTGCGTGTAACATGCCAGCACGTTGTGGCGGCAGAGACCGTCGTGGTGGCCGTCGAAGCCGTGGCCGCGACGGACGCGAAAGGCGAACTTCAGATCGTCTGTCGTGGTCGACTGCATGTAGGTGTAGTGGAACTCGTGTCCTCGTAGCGACTCGCCGACGTCGTAGAACGGGTTGTCGCCGACCGTCTCGAGCATCGTGTAGCCATGTCCTTGCGGTTTCGCGCGGAAGCCGAAGACCACCGGCAGCACGCCCGCCATGGGATACTCGTTGCCGTCGAACAGGAGCTTTTCACCCAAGTAGACGGCCCCGCCGCACTCGGCGTAGACGGGCAAACCCCGCTCGATCTGCC
>SDBT01015808.1_pt1 | contig 11983 bp, 13 predicted proteins | sample 2277101 | NCBI WGS metagenome assembly SDBT01 (sample SAMN10404973, study PRJNA504765) | marine sediment metagenome | isolation source: marine sediment core GS10_PC15, 103 cmbsf | place: Arctic Ocean: Southern Knipovich Ridge | collected 2010
GGGGGGTCAGGCCGCGCTCGATGGCGGCGTCGATGCCGGCCAGCGTGAGCGCCAGGTCGCCGCCGCGCGTAAGACGGCGGAACGTCTCGGGCCTGAGGGTGTCCAGGCTAACGTTGACGCGGTGCAGGCCGGCGAACGCCAGTTGGTCGGCCATCTCTGCAAGCCGCTGGCCGTTGGTGGTGAGCGCCAGGTCGGGGATGTCCTCGGCGGCGAGCCGGCGGATGAGGTTGGTCAGGCCGGAACGTACCAGGGGTTCGCCGCCCGTGATGCGCGCCTTGGCCACGCCGAAGCCGGCCCGGAGTACACGAACGAAACGGACGATCTCCTCGAACGAGAGGATGTCCGACCTCTCGACCTTGGGGACGCCGTCCTCAGGCATGCAGTACGAGCAGCGCAGTTCGCACCTGTCCGTGACGGACAGTCTGAGGCACAGCGGCCCAACTGGTGGCGCGTCGCTCATGGGCGGGGCTTCCACGGCCTTGCGATCGTGCGGCACGTGCGTTCGGGGGCGCTCAGCAGCATCCCCCGCAGTCGCAGCCGGGCCCCTTCGCGGCCAGCAGGTCGGTCACCTTCTGGGCGAGGACGTCGAAGTCGACGGGCTTCTCGACGAAGTCGGTCACGGGGAGCCAATCCTCGTCGATGTCCCTCTCGCTGAAGCCGAACGGGAACCTGGCGTTCACGGCCGTCAGCATCAGGATGGGGAGCTTGCTGAACTCCTCGCCCAGACGTCGCACGGTGCGCGCGAAGCCAAAGCCCGCAGAGCTGTCCTCGGGGAACATCACGTCGAGCACCAGCAGGTCCGGCTTGCGCCCCTGCAGGCTGGTCAGGGCGCAGGCGGTGTCCAGTTGGATCTCGACCTCGTGGCCATCGGCGCGCAGCGAGGTAGCAGCGGCATTGGCAAAGTCCTCGTCGTCGTCAACGAGCAGCAGGTACGCCATTGTAGTCCTCCTTGCTCCCGGATCCTGTCGCCACCGGGAGGCGTTGCAGTGGAAAAGTCAGGATGAACTTAGTGCCGTGGCCCAACCGGCTGTCCACGCGGATGCGGATCCCGTGCGATTGCGCCACGTGCTGCACGATGGCCAGCCCCAGGCCGGTGGACTCCTTGTTATGCCGCGCGGCTTCGTCAGTGCGGTAGTATTCTTCGAAGATGCGCGGGAGCTTCTCGGGCGCGATGCCGATGCCCTGGTCCTCCACGGTGACCTGCGGGCCCTGCCCGTTCGGGCAGGTGCAGCGCACGGCCACGCGCCCGTTGGGCTCGGAGTAGACCACGGCGTTGGATATGAGGTTAGTAAAGAGCATCTTCAGGTGGTCGTCAACGCCGGCGCACGGCGCGGGCTCGAGGACGGCGTCGATTGTGATGTCGCGCTCGGCGGCAGCCTGCTGGGCCTGGCCCACGCACCAACCCACGACCTCGGCCAGGTCCAGGGCCGCGGACCCAAGCGGCTCATCCTCGGCCGAACGCAGGTTGGCGAGCTGCAGCATCTCCTGGATCTCGGAGGCCAGACGCTTGCACCTGCGGGAGATGCGCTGCACGGTGTCGACGGCCGCCTCGGGCAGCTCGCCGCAGGTGCCGCGCAGCAGGAGTTGCGCGTTGGCGTGGATCGCGGCGAAGGGCGCCTTCAGTTCGTGCGTGGTGCGCAGCATGTGGCGCATCTTCGCCAGTTGCGCCTCGACCAGGCGCCGGTTAGTGCGGCCCAGTTCGGCGTCGCGGAGCCTCACGAGCGTGGAGAGATGGGAGGCCAGGTACCAGACCACGGTCCAGATGCCGATGGCGCCGAGGGCGTTCCAGACGGAGACCCACGGCGCGTGCTCCATGACGCCGCGCAGACCGGGGTCGGCGTAGACGGAGGCGACGGGCAGGATGCCCGTCGCCTCCAAGGCCAGGCAAGCGACGTAGAGGGAACTGGCCAACGCCAGGACGCCGAACGAGTGCCCCGGGCTGAAGAATATGCACGCCAGCACGATGTGGAACAGGTAAGTGAAGGCAGCATGGGTCTCCAGGCTGCCAAGGAAATGCACCACTGCCGTAAGCACGAACAGGTCGAAGGTGATCTGGACCCAGAGGTCGCTGCGGACCCGCACCGCGGTGGCCGGGTCGGCAAGCATGCGGGCACGGCCCATGAAGTAGATGTTGGCCGCGGCAAGGACCGCAGCCGTCACCAACGGCCAGACAATGTGCGGCTGCAGGCCGATGGCGGCGTAGAGTTCGGGCAGCAGTGACGTCAAGCCCATCGCCGTCAGCATGGCAACGACGAGCCAGCGCAGCCGGCAGAACCATACCACGTTCTGCCGCAGCAGGGATGCCGGCAGCGATGCCGTCGCCTCCTCAGCCCCCGGGGCAAGCGTGGCCGCCTCGCCTCGGGCGAGCGGAAGCTCGTAGGTCGCCGATTGTGTCTGTTCGTCGGGCGCCATCAGAAATAGTCCATCGCCCTGATCTTCTTCAGTTCGATGACGTGCCGCTCCTCGATGTGCAACAAGCTCTCGAACAGGCCCCCTGCCTCGTGCCCGAGCGGCTGGCCGGCCATCCACCGGTAGAAGCGTATGAGCGTTTCCACCAGGGGGATGGCCACGTCCAGCAGTTCGGTGCCGCCGGCTGCGGCGGGCAGCTCGGCCGCCTCAAACGAGTGCTGCAGGCTGAAGTCGGTGTCGTCATACTTCAGTTGGACGCGGCGAATATGTGCCAGTTGCTGGGGCGAGTAGGACGCCAGTGCGTCGCGCAGGTGGCAGCGCCGACGCGCCAGATAGTGGGTCAGCAGTCGCACCCCGTCGCTGGCGGTCGTGTCGCGCATGCCGGCGTAGTAGGCTTCCAGACGCCGCTCAAACTCCTTCACTCTCTGCAGCATATCGCCGACAGTTACGGCTGACATGGCCTGGCACCGTGTCTTAGAACTTGTCGTAGAAGATGTCCTCCGGAGGAATCCCCTTGTCTTCGAGAACGCGCGTAACGGCCTCGATCATGGGCGGAGGTCCGCACAGGAAGGCCTGCCTCTTCAAGCCGGCCTCCAGATACTTGTCGGCAGACAGGTGAATGAAGCCCGTCTCGCCGTCCCACTCCTCGCCGGGACCCAGCGGGTCCGACAGGGCGTAGATGACGTGGAAGTTCGGATGCTTCTTGGCCAGCTCCTTGAACTCCGCAAGGTGGAACACGTCCTTGGTCGTGCGACACCCAAAGAAGAGCCAGCAGGTGCGGTCCGGCCAGATGCTGTAGAGCGTGTAGATGATGTTCTTCATGGGGGCCAGGCCGCAGCCGCCGCCCACGCAGACGATCTCGGTCTCGGGGTCGTCGTTCAGGAGGAACTCCCCGAACGGCCCGGTGAAGGTGACTGGGTCGCCCGCTTCCATGTTGTGGATGTATGTGGAGCCGATGCCGCCGGGCACGAGCCGCACCACCAGTTCGACCTCGTTGGACTGGTAGACGGGCGAGCTGATGGAGTAGGCGCGGAAGACCGGCCCCTCCGGCGAGGGGGCCTGCACCTGCACGTACTGGCCGGGGCGGTGGGAGATCTCTTCGGGCTCAATCAGCGAGAACCGGATCGTCTTGATGTCGTGCGTGGAGACATCGGAGCTCTTCACGGTGGCGGAGAACATCTTGACGTTGAGCATCTCGCTGGGGATGCGCATCTGCACGTTCTCGCGCACCTTCACCTGACATGCCAGCCGCAGCCCGCCACGCACCTCCTTGCGGGTCAGGTAGGGGGTCTCAGTGGGCAGCACGGGCCCGCCCCCATCCATGACCGTCACCTTGCAGTAGGCGCAGGAGCCCTGCCCGCCGCACGCTGAGGGGATGAATATCTCCTCGCCGAACAGGGCGGAGAGCAGCGACTGCCCGCCGTCCACCTCGATGACCCGTTCGCCGGAATTGATGTCCACCTCGCAGATGCCGTAGTCGACCAGCACCTTCTCCGCCACGAGCAGGACGCCGGCCAGGCCCACGAACAGAACGCCCAGCACGCCTACGGGAAACGCAAAGGCCTGAAGAATCTCGATGAAGCTCATCCCAGTCACTGTGAGGAGGCCCTCTATCTGCTTACTGGATGCTGACCATGCCGGAGAAGCCCATGAAGGCCAGGGCCATCACACCGGTAATGATCATTGTAATGGCAACGCCCTCGAAAGGCTGGGGAACGTTGCTGTAACCCATCTTCTTGCGCATTCCCGCCATCAGGACGATGGCCAGCATCCAACCGAGACCGGCCCCGAAGCCGAAGCCGACCGTCTGCAGGAAGCTGTACTCCCTGATCACCATGAAGATGGACGCGCCCAGGATGGCGCAGTTCACCGTGATGAGGGGCAGGAAGATGCCCAGCGCGTAGTAGAGCTTCGGGCTGAACCGCTCGACGAACATCTCCACGAACTGCACGAACGCCGCGATGACGGCGATGAAGATGATGAACTGCAGGAAGACCAGGTTGACGTCCCAGCCGAACAGCCTCTCGAAGACGCGGCCCTCCAGCACCCAGTACTGGATGAGCCAGTTGAGCGCCGTGGTGAGGGTCGTGACGAAGGTGACGGCGATGCCGAGGCCGATGGCGGTGTCTATCTGGCGCGAGCAGGCCAGGAACGAGCACATGCCCAGGAAGCTGGACAGCAGGATGTTGTTGGTGAAGATGGCCGCCACGAGGATGATCAGAGCACTTGTGTCGCTCATGGCTTGTCCTCCTCGGGCACCGGGCCCTTGATGAAGTTATAGACGGCGATGACGAACCCGAGCGCGAAGAACGCGCCCGGCGCCAGGATCATGACCTGGTTGACGGTGTACCACTCCGGCGACAGGACCGTGTAACCCAGCACCTGGCCGGCCCCCAGCAGCTCCCGGAAGAACCCGATGATGGCCAGCACGGCCGCGTAGCCGAGCCCGTTGGCCAGGCCGTCCACCATGCTCACGATGGGCTTGTTCTGGAGGGCGAAGGCCTCGGCGCGTCCCATGACGATGCAGTTGGTGATGATCAGCCCCACGTAGGGGCCGAGCTGCTTCGACATGTCCCAGTAGAAGGCTTTCAGGAACATGTCGAAGACGATCACGAACGTGGCGATGATGGCGACCTCCGCGATCATGCGTATGCGCCTCGGGGTGGCCTTGCGCAGCAGGGACACGAACAGGTTCGACATGATGCAGACGAATATGAGCGCCCCGCCCATCACCAGGGAGTTGGCCAGTTTGCTGGTGACGGCCAGGGCGGAGCAGATGCCCAGTATCTGGATGGCGATGGGGTTGTTGGACCAGATGCCCTCATCGAGCGTCTGCTTGCCCTTGCCCTCGCAGATGCCACAGGCTACGGGTGCGCCGGTGCTCATCTCAGCCGCCCTCCTTCACGATGAGGGCGATCGTCTCGTTCAGCATGGCTTCGACCTTCTGGCATGTCAGTGTGGCGCCCGTGATGGCGTCCACTTCGTTCTGGGCCTCGGCGGGGCTGACGATCCGAATGCCGGGGTTGCCCTGCGCGTCCACGATGCTCTTGCCGATGAATTGGTCCTGGAACCACGGGGCCCCTATCTCGCCGCCCAGACCGGGCGTTTCCATCTGCTCGTAGAAGCTGATGCCGCGGATGGTGCGCTCGTCCGACTCGAGCGCTATCAGGCCGGCGATCCTGTCCCAGAGGCCCTTCCCGGCGAACTTGACGCCCATGACGGGCTCGGCGCCCGCGCCGGCCGTGTAGACGTAGATGGTCACGGCGCCGCGCGTCTCTTCGCGGACGCTCCGTTCGAAGGTGTCGATCAGGTCCCGGCCCGAGGCGGCCTCGGCCACGGGCACGCCGAGCGCGCCCAGGATGTTGCGCTTCTCCTCGGCGTCCTTGTTGGCCAGGTAACGCTCCGTGGTGATCAGGCCGGTGCCCGTCAGCAGCACCGAGCACGCCACGCCGAGCACCAGTGAGTAGATGATTGTCCGGAGGGTCTCTTTCATGGCTCTCTCTGTCGGTTGCCTCCTGTGGGGCGCCGCGGGCTACGTCCCGGACGCGAAGCTCTTGAGCCGGTCACTTTCCCTTGTATGACCTCACGCGCATACGGAAGACGACTTCGTCCATAAGGGGCGCGCTGATGTTGCCCAGCAGGATGGCGAACATCATCCCTTCCATGAAGCCGGTCAGGTTCCTTATCAGCAGCGCCACCACGCCGATCAGTATCCCGTAGGCCCACTTGCCGGCGTTCGTGATGGGGCTGGTGACCGGATCGGTGGCCATGAAGAAGGCGCCGAACATCAGGCCGCCCGCACACAGGTTCCACGCGACCGGGCCGAATGTCTCGGGAATGATCGCGTGCAGGATCGCGCCCAGCACAGCGAACGGGACCAGGATGCCGACGACGGTGCGCCAGTTGGCGACCCGCGTCGCAAGCAGGAAGACGCCGCCGAGGAGAATGAGGAGCGTTGACGTCTCGCCCAGGCAGCCCGCCGTGCGACCGATGAACATCTCTGACAGCGAAGGCAGGGCGACGTCGGTGGTCCCCGCCAGGACCTGCTTGGCCTCAGCCAGCGGGGTGGCGCTGATGATGGCATCCACGTTGGTGGGCGTGACGTACTCCGTCAGGCGCCCCAGCATCCCCGTGCCGGGCGTCACCCATCCGGGGGCCATGGCCTTCGGGTATGCGATGGTCAGGAAGCAGCGACCCACCAGGGCGGGGTTGAACAGGTTGCGCCCGGTGCCGCCGAACAGCTCCTTGCCGATCAGCACGCCGAACGCCGCTCCCACCGCCACCATCCACAGGGGAATGGTGGGCGGCAGCACAAGCGGGAAGATCAGCCCCGTCACCAGGAAGCCCTCGTTGATCTCCTCCTTACGCACGATGGCGAAGATGGCCTCGACGGTGCCGCCGGCGGCGTAGGAGACGATGATGACGGCGATCGAGCGCAGCCCGAAGAAGTAGATCGATGCCAGCGTGGCCGGCAGCAGCGCCACGATGACGATGGACATGAAGCGCTTCACGTCCAGCGGGTCGCGCACGTGGGGGGCGACTTCGGTGCAGGTCTCGGGCGAGAGGAAGAACGCGTCGGTCGCGTCGAAGAGCGGCTTGAGGGGGCGGAGCTTGCCCTCCTCAAAGAGCGGCCTGAAGCGATCAAGCAATACGGACAACCACTTCATGCCTCGACCTCCTCCTCAACGTGAAGCTCCGTGCGCACCCGCCCTTGAGCCACTTGCAGTTGGTCGCGCAGATCGATCTTTGACGGGCAGACGTAAGAGCACAGGCCACAGCGCACGCAAAGCTCCAGGCCGGCCGCCTCCGCTTCCTCCAGTTCATCCTGGTAAAGGTACTTGTGAAGCAGGTGCGGCATGATGCGGGCGGGGCAGACCTCCTCGCAGAAGCCGCACGCCACGCACGGACGCCTCTCGCCGCGCAAGGCCGTGTCGAGCCGTTCGGCGAACGCCGGACGCAGCGCGCTGAGGAAGCTGGGGCAGTAGGACCGGCGGTCGAATCCCGGCCGCACGAAGCCCAGGAACTCGCGCTCCGTGTGCTCTGCCAGCACGGTCAGCCCTTCGCACTCCACGCCGATGCCCTGTTGGCCGTCCGGCATCGTCGACCCCGTCAGCACGCCGCCGTCCACCACGCGCGCAGGCGAGACCGATACTCGGGACTCCAGGATGGCGTCGATGGGATAGCCGGGCATCGCGCGCAGGTGCATGGGCGATTCGACGCCCGGGCCACTCAGGGAGATGATCCGCACGTCGGAATGGCGCCCCAGTGTCAGGGCCCTGTCCAGGGCCAGCACGCCGCCGGCGCCCGTGGCCCAGACGGGGCCGTTGGCGGGGGCCGCATCCTCCGGCAGGTCCTGCCGCGCGGCCCATACGGCGCTCTCGGCCTCCACGTTCACGTCCAGGCTCCGCGCCAGCACGGCGTAATCCTCGAGCCCGTACTTCATGGAGATCTCGATCAGGTTCACCCACGCGTAACCGCGGATGGTCTCCTTGACGCGGCTGGCCAGTTCCGAGTCGATCTTGGGCAGCACCAGGAAGACGGGCTGGTACTCCAGCAGCGATTGGAGCTGCTCCAGGCCGCGGGTGAAGCTGGCGAGCCGGTGGCGGATCTGCACGTCGCCGCGGGACAGGAACGGTTCCAGCCGCAGCGTGGAGACGATGACGGCGGACGGCGTGCCGAACGGGTCGGGCAGCTCGCCGGTCCGTGCGTCGCTGAAGAACTGCCACGCGCCCAGGTGCAGCAGCTTGTGGCGCTTCATGCCGGCCGAGCCCATGTCCTGCGGGATGTGGGCCAGCTCCTCACCGGGCTCGTAGACCTCGCCGGGCTCCTTGGCCACGTCCGCCAGCACTATGTGGTCGCCGGACGCCGGCAGTCGCACCGTGCCGGCACGCGGCGCCAGCAGGGGCACGCTGTAGTTCTCGGGGTCGGTGGCCAGCACATGACCGGGGGCCACCCGCTCGTCCTGCGCCACGCGGACGTCCGTGAAGGCAAAGCGCCGACTCGTCAGAGGCAAGTAGAGCACGTCGGGATCCGGCAGCACCTCGATCTGGCCGCTCGGGCGACCAGCCAGCCGTATGTTGTATCCGCCCTTCTGCTTCATCTCACCTCGCTCAAGCATTCGTCCAAACCATTGCCATACCGGGCGAACACGGGGGCCAGGTCCGCGGCGAGGAACGTCGACAGTCCCTGCCGGACCGGCGGCCAGGCGCGCAGGCAGTCCAGCGCCGAGAGGCACAGTTCGGCCACGTGCCGGCGCACGGTGCGCGGCCCGTCGCCGCTGGTCTCCGCCAGGGTGAACTTGCCCCGGCGCATGTCGGTGCCCAGCGTCTTGCCGGCCGCCTCCTCGGTGCCGACTGCGTCCAGCAGGTCATCGGCCAACTGGTAGGCCGTGCCGACACGGTAGCCGGCCTCCTCCAGCGCGGCAGAGAGCACCTCGTCCTCCCCCCCGCAGACCTGAGCTATGAACGCAAACAGGGGGCCGGTCTTCTCACGCGCCGTCCTCAAGCAAGTCTCCAGGTCCAGGCGGCGTCCTCTGAGCTTCAGTTCCTGCTCCGCCTCGGCCGCGCACAACTCGCTGACCTTGCCAACGAACACCTGGACGTAGCGCCCGCCGCCTGTCTCCAGCAGCAGGTCGACCGCCTTGCACAGAAGCATGTCGCCGATCAGCACGGCCCCCGACGCCGAGGTCCGGCGCCACAGCGGGGGCGCGGCGCGGCGCAGGAGGGCGTTGTCGATCACGTCGTCATGGCACAAGCTGGCCGAGTGGACCAGCTCGACGGCCGCTGCCAGACGTGACAGATCGCCCTCGGAGGGGCACTCGGCGCACGCGGGTGCAAGCCTGGCAGCCAGGCGGGTGCGGAGCATCTTGCCGGAGACTAGCTGACTCAGGTCGCCGTCCACTGCCACGGTCCGGGCTACCTGTGCCAGACGATCGGCAACGACGGAGCAAACCCGAGGCATGAGGCCGGCGGCCTGGCCCGTGCGCGCAGCTTTGCTCACAATGCGAACTCCTTACGGCGGCGCGCGGTCAAAGCAACACCGGCCCTAACTCCTGGCAAGCGAAGCCGGGCGGCGCGCAACGGAAGGCCGGAGATCGCGGTCCGCCGTGAGCGGCACCCCTGCGACCCTTGGCCGGGAAACCCCACCGGACTGGCACAGACGCCTCCTATTCTCTCATGATTGGGCGGCCCGCGCAAGCGAAGCCGGCCGGACTGTGGCCTGCGGACCGCCTGTGCGGGCCGCCCGTAATGGGATGGGGGCTTACGGATTGCGTAGGGGCACGGCGCGCCGTGCCCCTGCGCTGAACAGGCCCCTAGCTCCCGGTCGCCGCCCCCTTCGGGACGACCTCCAGCACGCCTTTCATCTGCAGATGATACTCGCTGCACCAGGTCGTGCAATAGAAGTCGTAGCGGCCAACCTGCGTGGGGGTGAACTCCACGATGGCCTGGTGTCCGGCGCTGATCTCGCCGGCATCGACTTTCAGGTCGGGTATGGCGAAGCCGTGCATGACCGTGTCCACGTTGCGGATGCGCAGCCTGATCTTCTCCCCAACGGTGACCTTGATCTCGCCCGGGGTGAAGTTACCCCGCTCGGGCGCCCTGGCGAGGATCTCATGCGTCAGATCACGTGTGCGGGCAGCCTCATAGCCGATGATGGCCAGTATAGGCAGAACGGTGCAGGCGACCACGAGGGCCAAAGAGAGGGCCTTCTTTGCGTCCATGCTCATCGTTCTCAGCCTCCGTAGAGCCAGCCGAACCCGAGCGTCACCAGGGTCAGAAGCGCCAGCAGCGGGAGGAAGCCGCGGAAGGCGGCGTCCGCCTTGATATAGGTCTGCCGGCAGAGCTTGTAGCCGAAGTCGGCCGACAGCGCGAGGCCGCCCAGCAGCACCGCGAACTGCAGCGGCACCAGCCACTCCGTCAGCACGGGTGTCCACGGGAAACCGGCCGTGCCGAACAGGTTCCACCCCCACCCGAGGGGATCGGAGATGACGTGGATGATGTATGAGCCGTTCGGCAGCAGGAACCCGAGGCTGAAGGCGATCCACGCCGCCAGGCCCATGGGTATCAGGCAGTAGGCGAGGTTGACGAACACGGCCCGCATGCTCGTCTCCTTCGACCCGCTGGCCAGCTTAGAGAGCCAGGCGAAGGCGAAGAACACGCCCGGGATCACCAGTAGGTTGAAGGCGGCGTGAAGGCCGACGAAGGAAAGCCAGCCCTTGAAGGTGCTGGCGCGCACCATGTCCTTTATCCAGCCCCACCGGCCCATCATGGCGACGTAGAACATGACGGCGATGCCCAGCATGATGAAGCCCTTCCAGGCCTCGTCCAGGCCGCGCTTCTTGTCGACCAGCAGGTCCGTGCCCGGCGGCCGCAGGTTGAAGACCATGTTGTCGAACGGACAGGTCTTGAAGCACTCCAGGCACATGCCGCAGTAGGTGTTGCGCTCGAGGCTGTGCGGCTCCAGCAGCCACGGGCAGCCGTAGCCCTTCTTGTTGCCCACGGTGCACGTCTTGGTCTTGTGCTTGGCGCAGATGGTGCGGTCCTTGGCGCGGATCTCCACCATGGCCATGTTGGAGTAGAGGCCCTGGAACCCGCTCACCGGGCAGACGTAGAGGCAGAAGGAGCGCTTCTCGAACAGGAGCGACAGGATCACGCCCAGCGCGATGATGCCGCCCAACAGCATGAACGTGGCCAGGGGCTTGACGGTGAAGAAGCCGCTGCAGAACGTGGTGCACAGGAAGAGGATGTTCATCAGCCACATGTTGCTCAGGCGTTTGGGCCACTTCAGATTCAGCCCCTGCAGCTCGTTGCTCACGCCGAAGACGCGCAGCCGCTGAAGCCACTCGCCGAATGACGGCAGCGGACAGACCATGCACCAGGTGCGGCTCAAGACCGGCACCAGCAGCAGCATCAGCAGGACCCACCACAGGATCCACACGATCATGATGGCGAAGCTGAAGTTGCCGGCCGAGAAGCCGCCCAGGACGCCGGCGGTCAGGATGACCATGAAGATGGCCATGTTGAAGATGATCGCGATCATCGGGAACCAGCGCTGCTTGAAGAGCCAGCGGAGCCCCGGAATCGACGTCAGGTCGAACCGCCAGTCCATCGGCACGATGCCCAGCAGCTTGGTTCGCTCGGGTCCGGGCGCCTGCGGCTCGGGTCCCTGCACGGCTTCACTCATCGGAGGCGCCCTCCTTCCTCCTGCGCTGGGAAACGCCGATGGTCACCCCGATCAGCACGCACGCGCCGAGCGTTATCACGGCGAAGGCGCGGAACCGGCTGTTCGGCTCCACTCTGAGGAACCCTATCATGTAGGGGTGGAACTCACCGCACGTCTCCGAACAGCGGAACGAGAACCGCCCCGCCTTGTCCGCTCGGAACGTGGCCTTGCCCACCAGGCCCGGCCGCGCCTTGATGTCCACCCCGTAACCGTCCAGGTAGAGCCCGTGCGTCACGTCCAGCGACTCCATGCGGAACGTTATCCACTCCCCTCTATCCGCGTGGATCTCACTGGGGTTGTACTCGAATCGCTAGGCAGTGATGTTTATGGTCCTGGGCTTCTCGCGCGTGCC
>SDBT01015810.1_pt1 | contig 11981 bp, 11 predicted proteins | sample 2277101 | NCBI WGS metagenome assembly SDBT01 (sample SAMN10404973, study PRJNA504765) | marine sediment metagenome | isolation source: marine sediment core GS10_PC15, 103 cmbsf | place: Arctic Ocean: Southern Knipovich Ridge | collected 2010
AGTGTCGCCAGGATGCCTCTGATCGATCGCAACATCCTCCGTCTGGGACTCTTCGAACTGCAGAGCGGGCCAGAGCCTTCGACGGCGGTCATAGTCTCAGAGGCAGTCCGTCTGGCGCAGGTCTATTCCACCGAGAAGTCTGGCTCCTTCGTCAATGGTGTGCTGGCGACCCTGGCGAAATCAGTTCGCGACGGATGAGCCAGCGGGCCGTCGCACCAATGATCCACACCATTTCGTTGGACAGACCACAAGACGGCATCCGGCGAGTTATGGTCGTCTCCGACCTTTAAAGACGGTCCAGCGAGGCCGGAAAGGAAAACCATGGGGAACCTATCATGGCGACCTGAGGCTCAGACATGACCCGGGTGATGACCGGCGAAGACATTCACCGGGCGCTTCGCCGCATTTCCCATGAGATTCTGGAGACTCATCGCGGCGCCGACGAGATAGTGGTCATCGGCGTTCACACACGTGGGGTCCACCTTGCTCGGGAACTGGCAGAGACCATCGGGGCTTTCGAGAACTGCATTGTCCCCATCGGCGAGCTTGATATCGGTCTCTATCGCGACGACAGGAACTCGCGGGCGGCCATCGAGCCCAAAACCACCCACATACCTTCCGGGATAGATGGCCGAAGCGTCGTCATCGTCGATGATGTTCTCTACACCGGCCGCACCATACGAGCCGCCCTCGACGCACTCACCGATGTTGGCCGGGCAGTGTCGACAGAGTTGGCCGTCCTGGTCGATCGTGGCCATCGGGAGCTGCCGATTCGGGCCGACTATGTGGGCAAGAACCTGCCCACGGCAAGAGACGAAACGGTGAGAGTGCGAATTCTCGACCTCGACGGCCAGGAGGGTGTTTGGATCGAGAGGACCGCCCCGGCTTGAAGGCTCTGACGACGCTGCGTGGTCTGAGCCGACTGGAGCTCATTGAGTTGATCGAGTCTGCGCTGGGGCACGCCCACCACGCCGAAAGCCACGAGCCACCCGGTGAGCAGTTGTCCGGTCGAGCGGTGGCAATGATGTTCTTTGAGTCCTCCACACGCACTCGTCTCTCGTTCGAGCTCGCCACCAACCGTCTCGGAGCCGACCTGATGACCTTCGACCCGGACACCGCCTCGACGAAGAAGGGGGAGTCTCTGCGAGACACGGCACTGACGGTGACGGCAATGGGCGCAGACATCCTGGTGGTCAGGCATTCCGAGGCCGGGGTTCCGGATGCCATCCACGACTGGACCGGGGTGCCAGTGGTGAACGCCGGTGATGGGGCCAATGAACATCCGACACAAGCACTCCTCGATGCGGTGACGCTTCATCGGCGCTTCGGGTCGCTCGAGGGTCTGCGTATGGGTATCGTCGGCGATATCCGGCAGAGTCGGGTTGCGGGAAGCCTGTTTCACGCCATGCCGGTTCTCGGCGTCGAATCCATGTTGATCGGCCCGGAGTCCCTTCTTCCCGAACACGAGCCTGCCGGCTTCGAGATGTCCACCGACCTGGACAGCCATCTCAGTGACTTGGACATTGTGTATCTGCTGAGAGTGCAGCGGGAAAGAGGCACCCGGATCCCCGACGACTACATCGAGCGGTTTCGGATCGACTCGAAAAGGGCAGCCGCCATGAAACCGGAGGCCGTGGTGATGCACCCGGGTCCAATGAATCGTGACGTCGAGATAACCGGTGATGTTGCCGATGGCCCCCGCTCGCTGATTCTGAGCCAGGTGGCCAACGGCGTCCCGACCCGGATGGCTGTGCTCGCCGCGCTCAGGGATGGGCTCTCATGATTCTGATCAGGGGTGGCAGCGTGTTCTCGGGGGGCACCTTCTCGAAAGGGCCTTTCGAGGTCAAAGATGTTTTGATCGACGGAGATCGGATCGCAGCCGTGGGAAGTGTCCATCCCGGCGAGGTCGATGAGGTGGTGGACGCCTCCGGGTGTCTGGTCGGTCCTGGGTTTGTGGATATCCACACCCATCTTCGTGAACCGGGCCATACCTGGAAGGAAGACATCGCCTCGGGGTCGGCAGCGGCTGTTGCCGGCGGTTTCACGGCTGTCGTGGCCATGCCGAACACCGATCCACCGATGGATGAGGCGAAGGTTGCTGAAATGGTGATGCGCCGTGGAGCCGAGGTCGGTCTGATCGAGGTTTCAGCAGCCGGCGCGATGACGCAAGGCCGTGCCGGTGTGATTCCCTCCGACATCGAGGGTCTCTACGAGTGCGGGGTGAGGATCTTCACCGACGACGGGGACTCTGTCGACGACGTTGACGTTCTTCGCTCGGTCATGATGCGGATAGCTGCTCTCCCCGGAGCCATCGTCTCCCAGCATCCCGAGGATGCGGCGATGACCGTCGATGGGCATATGCACGAGGGGTCGATGGCGGCCCGGTTGGATGTCGGTGGACTTCCGGCCGAAGCGGAAATCGAGGTGGTTGAACGTGACCTCGACCTGGTCCGTGAGACCGGAGCCGGGTATCACTGTCAACATGTGTCGGCAGCGGGAACGGTCGAATTGATCCGTCACGCCAAGGCCGAAGGCCTGCCAATAACGGCGGAAGTCACCCCGCACCATCTCACGTTCGACGACACCGCGCTGGCGGACCTCGATACCGACTTCAAGATGTACCCACCCCTTCGATCGGTTGACGACCGACGGGTGTTGAGGGAGGCACTGAACGACGGGACGATCGATGTCGTGGCCACCGACCATGCACCCCACACGGCCAAAGAGAAGTCAACCTCGTTCGCGGAGGCGCCACGGGGGGTCATCGGCCTCGAAACGGCCGCCGCCGTTGTATCCGAGGTCGTCGATAATCCGGCACGCATGTTCCAATCACTGAGTGTCAATCCAGCTTCGATCGCATCCCTCGGAGACCAGGGTCGGCCGATCGCTGTTGGCGAGCCGGCGAACATCGTCGTTTTCGATCCACGACACGTATGGACACCTGACAGGTTCGTGTCCCGATCAGCGAACAGTCCCTTCAAGGGTCATCGTTTGACGGGGCGCTCGCTGCTCACGGTGCACAAAGGAAGGATCGTTCACAGGCTGGTTGGTGCCGCATGAGAGGCAAAGTGCCGGCACTTCTGGCGACGGCAGACGGAGAGGTGTTCCGGGGGGACTCGGTTGGCGGACCCGGTGTCGTCACCGGAGAAGCCGTTTTCAATACCTCGATGACGGGCTACCAGGAGATCTTGACCGACCCCTCATATGCCGGGCAGGTTGTTGTGATGACATATCCCCATATCGGCAACTACGGCGTTGCCGACCTCGATGCCCAGTCTTCGAGTCCGGCCGTCTCCGGATTCATCATGCGATCCCTCTCGCGAAGGGGATCGAGCTGGAGATCGGAGGGAAGCCTGGCCGACTACCTCCGACGTCTTGATGTCGTTGCTATGAGTGAGGTCGACACCCGTCGGCTCGCCAGACACATACGAAATCGAGGCGCCATGCCGATCGCGATGGGCTCGGACGTGTCGGAAGCCGAGCTGGTCGACATCGCTGCGGACGCTCCGACCATGGCCGGCCAGGACCTGGCATCCTCGGTCACCACCGGTGAGCCGTACCGGCTCGATGCTCGAGGCGACACACGGGGTCTTGTGGTGGCCATTGACCTCGGCCTGAAGACGGACATCCTTCGTAACCTGACAGGCCGCGGATTCGAGGTTGTGGTCGTTCCGGCGGGGACGGACGCCGAGACGATCCTCGAGATGGCGCCCAGCGGGGTCTTCGTTTCCAACGGACCCGGCGACCCGGAGCCCCTGACAGACACCACCACGTCTCTGCGAGACCTGCTGGGCAAACGGCCTCTGTTCGGTATCTGCCTCGGTCATCAAGTCCTCGGGCTCGCCGTCGGGGCCTCTACGTTCAAGCTCCCGTTTGGCCATCATGGGGGCAACCATCCTGTGCGACGCCTGGATGACAACCGTGTCGAGATCACTGCCCAGAATCACGGTTTTGCCGTCAATTTGTGGTCCTTGAGCGACGAGGACCCACCCGACAGGCAGCAGGGATTGGTCGGACGAAATCTCCTGCCCGAGGTGGTGGAGACACCCTTCGGCCGTTTGCGCCCATCTCACCAGAATCTCAACGACGGCACGTTGGAAGGGATGGTTCTCGAAGAGATCCCGGCTTTCTCCGTCCAATACCATCCTGAGGGAGCTCCCGGCCCCAGTGACGCCCGAGGGTTGTTCGATGACTTCGTCCGATTGATGGAAGAGGCCGGCTGATGCCTTCCCGTCGCGACATCAGATCGATCCTGGTGATCGGCTCGGGACCGATCGTGATCGGTCAGGGGTGCGAATTCGATTACTCGGGCACCCAGGCGGCCAAGGTTCTCATGGCTGAGGGCTACCGGGTCATTCTCGTCAACTCGAACCCTGCGACGATCATGACCGACCCCGAGTTCGCCGACGCCACCTACATCGAGCCCATCACCCCCGAGGTTGTGACCGAAGTGATCGCCCGGGAACGTCCGGACGCACTGCTTCCGACGCTTGGCGGACAGACGGCTCTGAACGTTTCGGCCGAATTAGCCCGCAGTGGGGTCCTCGACCGTCACGGGGTCCAGATGATCGGCGCCGGGCTCGAGGCAATCGAGAAGGCCGAGGATCGGGGAAAATTCAAGGAAACAATGGAGACGGTGGGTCTCGAAGTTCCCCGGGCCGGATATGCCACATCGATGGCAGAGGCGTTGAGCATTGCCAGAGACCTCGGCTACCCGGTGATGGTGCGCCCATCGTTCATCCTCGGGGGCAGTGGCACTGGAGTCGCCGACACAGAGGAGGCCTTGCTCGACATCGCCGAGGGCGGTTTCACTACCTCGCCGATCGGAGAGATCCTCGTGGAGGAGTCGGTTGTGGGGTGGAAGGAGTACGAGCTGGAAATCATGCGCGATGGCGCCGGTAACGCGGTCATCGTTTGCTCGATCGAGAACTTCGACCCCATGGGTGTTCACACCGGAGATTCGATCACGGTGGCTCCGATCCAGACACTGTCCGATCGCGAGTACCAGGAGATGCGGGACGACGGGATCAAGGTTTTGCAGGCCATAGGTGTTGAAACCGGTGGCTCTAACGTTCAGTTCGCCGTTGACCCCGAGACGGGGCGGCGACTCGTCATCGAGATGAATCCCCGCGTGAGTAGATCATCCGCCCTCGCTTCCAAGGCGACCGGGTTTCCGATCGCCAAGCTCGCCGCGCTCTTAGCCGTTGGTTACACCCTCGACGAGGTCTCCAATGACATTACGGCGGCGACCCCCGCCTCATTCGAGCCTGCCCTCGACTATGTCGTCGTGAAAATCCCGAGATTCGACTTCGCCAAGTTTCCGTCGGCCCCGACGCGACTGGGCACGTCAATGCGGAGTGTCGGTGAGGCAATGGCGATAGGTCGGACCTTCCCGGAGGCTCTACAGAAGGCTCTGCGAAGCCTCGAGAGTGGACGAGCCGGGCTCAATGCCGATGTGTTGGAGGACCGGGTAGTCTCGCTCGACGACGACGAGCTCGTCGAGGCGGTGAGGGAGCCAACACCGGATCGGGTCTTCGCCATGGGTGAGGCGCTACGCCGCGGATGGACCGTCGAGGATGTATCGGGCCTATCGATGGTCGATCCCTGGTTTGTCGACCAGATGAGCGAGATCGTGGAGGTTCGGGAGGAACTCGAGGCCTCCACCGATGTTGCCATTCTGAGAGAGGCGAAGCGGTATGGCTTCTCCGATCGTCAGATCGCCTACTTGTGGGATCGTGAAGAGATTGATGTGCGCGAACTGCGCGCGTCAGAAGGCATAGTGCGCACGTTCAAGACTGTGGACACATGTGCGGCTGAGTTTGAGGCGCTGACCCCATACATGTACGGCACCTTTGAAGAGGAGAGTGAAGTCAGGCCGTCCGCAAAGCCGCGTGTCGTGGTGCTCGGCTCCGGGCCCAACCGCATCGGCCAGGGGATCGAGTTCGATTATTGCTGCGTGCATGCCAGTTTTGCGTTGCGCGACGCCGGCTACGAGACGGTGATGATCAACTGCAATCCCGAAACGGTTTCCACCGATTACGACACTTCTGATCGTCTGTACTTCGAGCCTCTGACGACAGAAGACGTTCTCGCCGTCATTGACGTCGAGAAGCCAGAGGCGGTGATTGTTCAGTTGGGAGGCCAAACACCACTCAACCTGGCGGAGGAACTCGCCAATGCGGGAGTCGTCATTGCCGGGACGTCGCCGGCTTCGATCGCCCTTGCCGAAGACCGGGAGCAGTTTGCCGAGATCTGTCGCAATCTCGGTCTCAAACAGCCGCCGGCCGGCTCGGCAACATCTGCCGCCGAGGCTGATGACGTCGTAGATCAGATTGGCCTGCCGGTCATGGTTCGGCCCTCGTTTGTTCTCGGGGGTCGCAAGATGAAAGTGATTTACAGTCCGGAGGAGTTGGGCGCTTATGTGAGGGAGATCTATGGCGAGGGCGACCCCGAAGTCGTCTCCAATCCAATTCTGATCGACCGTTTCTTGGAATCTGCGGTCGAGGTAGACGTCGATGCGGTGTTTGACGGCCATGAGCTTCTCGTGGGAGGAGTCATGGAACACGTCGAACAGGCCGGAATCCACTCCGGTGACTCCGGGTGCGTCACCCCGCCTCCGACCCTCTCCGACGAGGCCAACAAGGAGATACTCAGGGCGACGGGTGAGCTGGCAGCAGCTCTTGGGGTCCAGGGCCTCATCAACATCCAGTTCGCGGTCAAGGGTGATGACGTATATGTCCTCGAGGTGAATCCTCGGGGAAGCCGGACCGTCCCCTTCATCTCGAAAGCGAAGGGGATGCCGCTCGCCCGCATCGCCGCCAGGGTCATGATGGGGTCCAGAATCGAGGAGCTTCGATCCGAAGGCCTGATCCCGGAGGAGCGAGATGGCTACGACTTCGTCGCGGTGAAAGAGGCCGTTCTCCCGTGGGACCGATTTCCCGAAGAGGACTCGGTGCTTGGTCCCGAGATGAAGTCGACGGGTGAGGTGATGGGGATCGGCTCCGATGTGGGTGTCGCTTACGGCAAGGCTTTGCTCGGTGCCGGCCACGTACTCGCGGATCGGGGGCGGGTGTTCCTCTCGTTTGCCGATCGAGACAAGCCGATGGGTCTTGCCGTGGCCCAGGCTTTCGTCTTGCTCGGTTTTGACGTGGTTGCGACCAAAGGCACGGCGCGCTTTCTCCACCATCATGCGATCGAGGCGGAAGTGGTGAACAAGGTTGGCGAGGGTCACCGGGACATAGGCGAGAGGCTCGAGAACGGTGAGGTCCAGTTGGTCGTGAACACGCCACGCGGGGGGAGGGCCCGGTCGGACGGAACAAAGATCCGTCAATCTGCCCGGCGGCATGCTGTTCCATGCGTCACCACCATCCAGGGTGGCCTCGCCGTGGCCCGGAGTCTGCGGGCGGGGCCGGGAGCAATCAACCGTCCGAGGAGCTTGCAGGAATGGCATCGCGGTCGCTAGGGGTGTGTCACCCAGATAGCTGCATGAATTGAGCGACACACCACTTGCCACTTCCGTCGGTGAGTTGGCCCTGAGTTCACCGCTCGTCGCCGCATCGGGGACCGTTGGATCGGTGTGGGAATGGGCCGAAGTGGCAGACGTCCGACCCTACGGAGCCGCCGTGGCCAAGTCTGTCGCTCCGGAGCCTTGGCAAGGGCGACCCGCCCCACGACTCGCTCCGACTACCGCCGGAATGTTGAACGCCGTTGGGATTCAGAATCCGGGAATCGCCAGTTGGGCGAACGCGCTGAGACCGCGGATTCCCGGTCTTCGAGTCCCGGTTTGGGGATCGGCTGTTGCCGGCGACGCCGACGGGTTTGTTCATGTGGCCGAGGGTCTGGTCTCGGCCGGAGTCATCGCCGTCGAAGTCAACCTCTCCTGTCCGAATCTCGAGGATGGTGAGATGTTCTCCTTCTCCGCGAACCGGAGCAGTGAGGTGATTGGGGCCGTCAGCGGCTCCGTCGACGTCCCCGTCGGAGCAAAGCTGTCACCAAACACACCCGACGTCGTCGGGGTGGCCGGGGCATGTCGCGATGCGGGCGCAGACTTCGTCGTCCTCACCAACACCGCGTTCGGATTCGGACTGTCGCTCTCAGACCGTATGCCCTTGCTCTCCAAAGGGGTCGGGGGATACAGCGGGCCTGGTCTAAAACCCCTGTCGCTGCGCTGTGTGTACGAAGTTGCCAGAGCAATCCCGGATCTTTCGATCGTCGGATGCGGAGGAGTCTCATCAGGCGCAGATGTTGCGGAGTATCTCGTCGCCGGAGCATCGGCAGTCGAGCTCGGCACCGTTCATTTTGCCGAGCCAAAGGCCGGGACTCGGATCACGAAGGAGCTGGTGGAGCTCATGGTGAGTCTCGGTGTCGAAAGTGTGGCCGACCTGGTCGGGACGGTTGGGACGTGGTGAATCCGATTCTGGTGGCTCTCGATGTGTCTGATCTGGCCCGAGCCGAACGTCTGGCCCGGTCCCTCGACGGCTATGTCGGAGGATTCAAAGTGGGATTGGAGCTCCTCATGGGTGAGGGGCCAGAGTCTGTTTCCCGGATAGCGGTTCTCGGGCTGCCGGTGTTTGCCGACGCCAAGCTTCACGACATCCCGAACACGACGGAACGAGCCGCTCGACAGCTGGCAGCTCATGGGGCTCGGTGGATCACAGCCCATGCCACCGGCGGAAGCCGGATGATCGAAGCAGCTGCATCCGGGCTCACGGCTGGTTCGGAGGGTCGGAAGGTGGGCGTCCTCGCCGTCACCGTGCTCACTTCGCTCGATCAGACCGACCTGGAGACTCTGGGAATGCCTGGCTCGGTTCGAGCCCGGTCTGTCGAACTTGCCCGACTGGCCAGACGCGCCGGAGCGGAAGGTGTGATCTGTTCGCCGCTGGAGGTGGCCTCGGTGAAGAAGCTGTCCCCACAGTTTCTTGTTGTCACTCCGGGAATTCGACCAGGGGGATCCGCTCACGGTGATCAGAAGCGGACAGCCACCCCGGTCGAGGCTCTCCGGGCAGGAGCCGACTTCATCGTGGTGGGAAGGGCCATCACCGAGGCATCGGACCCGGTCGCGTCGGCGACGTCCATCTTGGAGTCACTGCGCTCGGCGGCGCTTCTCTAGTGGCAGTGGTATAGCCGTCCCCGTCTGATGGCCCTGGCTATGGTCGCCGGTGATGTCTGGCATCGCCCAGGCACCCGAGCGAGGAGTCACACAAGCCATGGCACAGCCACCACAGCTGACCGACGAGCAGCGAATGAAGGCTCTTGAGAAGGCCGCCGAAGCACGAAGGGTTCGAGCAGAGGTCAAGGAACTTCTCAAGACCGGTTCCATGACACTCTCCGAGCTATTCGACGAGGCCGATAGCGAGGAGCTCTTGGCAGGGTTGAAAGTCGCCTCCCTCATCGCGGCTATGCCCGGCACGGGGAAGATCAAGGCCAAGCGTCTCATGGAATCGATCGGTATCGCCGAGAATCGACGAATTCGAGGTCTCGGAGACAGGCAGAAGGAGGCGTTGCTCGCAGAGTTCTCCTGACTTGGCCGGGCGGCTCATTGTCATTTCCGGGCCTTCCGGCTCCGGTAAGACCAGCATCATCAGAAGACTGCTCGACCGCGTCGACATTGTCTTTTCCGTTTCGGCGACTACCCGTCCGGCCCGGCCCGGTGAGACGCAGGGCGTCGACTACGACTTCGTCACCACCGAGGAGTTCGAGGAGATGATCGCCAGAGACGCCCTCTTGGAGTGGGCGATCTATGACGGAAACCACTACGGGACGCCCTCCGACCCGGTCGAAGCGGAGACTACGGCGGGAAGGGATGTGTTGCTGGATATCGAGATCGAGGGTGCACGACAGGTTCGGGCGCAGCGACCCGATGCCCTCATGATCTTTGTGTCTCCACCTTCAACCGAGGTGCTGTGGCAGAGGCTGCGATCAAGAGGGGATACCTCGAGCCGGGACATCGCCAGTCGTTTGAAGATCGCCGAGTCCCAACTGGAGGAGGCGCCGCGCCTGTTTGACCACATCGTGGTGAACGAGGATCTGGAGCATGCGATCGACGATGTCACCGATCTGATTATTGGCTCCTGATGAGGTAGCCTTAGGCCTTCATGCTCCCCAAAGGACCTAATGAAAATTGAAGATGTCATCGACCAGATCGGCAACAGATTCGCCACCGTCGTGGTGTCGGCTCGTCGTGCCCGTCAGATCAACAGCTACTTTCATCAACTCGGTGTCGGCTACGGAGAATTCGTGCCCCCGCAGGTGCAGACGCTCTCCCGGAAGCCTTTGACGATTGCCATGGAAGAGATCGCCGAGGGCAAGGTGGCCGTCGAGGCCGTAGAGGAATAGATGCTCCAAGGTCGTCGGGTTCTACTCGCCGTCACCGGGGGTGTCGCCGCCTACAAGTCAGCTATTCTCGCCCGTCGTCTCGTGGAGGCTGGTGCCGAGGTAAAGGTCATCCTCACCGATTCCGCCCGCGAGTTCATCGGCGCCCAGACCTTCGCGGCCATCACCGGTGGCCAGCCCTTCACGACGCTGTTTGGCGAAACCAGCGTGTCGCCACACACCGACCTGGCCCGATGGTGCGAAGTAGCGATCGTTGCTCCCGCTACAGCATCGACGATCGGGAGAGTGGCCAATGGCATTTCATCGGACCTGGTGTCAGCCACCCTTCTCACCACCCGGTCGCCCGTGTTGATCGCCCCCGCAATGCACACGGAGATGTGGGAGCACCCGGCGACACAACGCAACATCAATACCCTGGAGCGCGACGGCTACTTGCTCATAGGACCCGCTTCTGGTGCTTTGGCCGGGGGTGACGTCGGTATCGGTCGGGTGGTGGAGCCGGAGGAGATCGTCGAGGCGGTCGAGGCGATGCTCAGCCCCGACGACTCGACGTTGCGCGTATTGGTAACGGCCGGCGGCACCAGGGAGCCGCTCGATCCAGTCAGGTATCTGGGCAATCGGTCATCGGGGAAAATGGGCCATGCAATCGCGGACGAAGCCGCTCGCCGTGGGTTCACGGTCACCCTTGTCACCGCAGCCGACCTGAGTGCCTTGCCGACAGTCAAGGTCGTCGCCGTGGAGACAGCCGACGAGATGCTCGACGCTGTTTCCGGGGAGGACGCCGACGTCGCGATCATGGCTGCAGCGGTGGCTGATTTCCGCCCCTCGAAGTCGAGCGAGGGGAAGATATCGAGAGCAGACGGCCTCGACTCCATCGAGTTGAGCCCAACGCCGGATGTCCTGGCCTCCGTGGTGGCCCGCGACGAGAGACCATTTGTCGTCGGCTTCGCCGCCGAGACAGAAGGTGTCGAACGGGCGATCGAGAAAGCCCTCGTGAAAAAGGTAGACCTGCTCGTGTACAACGACGTCACCGAGCCCGGTTCGGGATTCGAAAGCGACACCAACCGTGTGGTTCTGATCGACAGCGAAGGCCAGACGGAACCGTGGCCCATGATGAGCAAACAAGAAGTGGCCTCGCTGTTGCTGGATCGCATCGTCGGCGATTTGGCGGCGCGGGCTTGACCTCTCGTCTTTCATGAGGTCGTCCTACTTCACATCCGAATCCGTCACCGAGGGACACCCGGACAAGGTGGCCGATGCCATTTCCGATGCCATCCTCGACGCGGCCCTTCACACCGATCCTCGGGCTCGTGTCGCCTGCGAGACGTTCGTGACCACGCGGCTCGCGGTGATAGGCGGTGAGATCTCGGCTGGCACCGAACTGGACGTTGAAGGAGTCGTCCGTTCGACCATCGAGAGGATTGGCTACGACGGGTTCGACCCCGGCTTCGCGGCTTCAACTGTTGAGATCCTGAATCGAATCGATGCCCAGAGCGCAGATATCGCTGCCGGCATCGACCGCGACATGGGTGCCGGCGATCAAGGATTGATGTTCGGTTTCGCGGTCACGGAAACAGAGGCCCTGATGCCACTGCCGATCCAGTTGGCTCATCGGTTGGCGGAACGGCTTGCAGAAGTCCGCAAGGATG
>SDBT01015811.1_pt1 | contig 11981 bp, 8 predicted proteins | sample 2277101 | NCBI WGS metagenome assembly SDBT01 (sample SAMN10404973, study PRJNA504765) | marine sediment metagenome | isolation source: marine sediment core GS10_PC15, 103 cmbsf | place: Arctic Ocean: Southern Knipovich Ridge | collected 2010
ATGTAAGGAGTGCGGTGGCATCTTTTATTGTAGTACAGTCTGCCAAAAAAAAGATCGGTTTAGACACAAAAAAAACTGTATACCTGCAAACATCTGTTTTTTATGTAAAAACAAGGGAAATAAAAGATGTGTTCGATGCAAAAATACTTTTTACTGTAGTAGAAAATGCCAAACTCAAGATTGGCCTAGACACAAAGAAAACTGTAATCAAATCGTACAAAAAGGAAAACAAAAAACCTAGTAGTAGGTAAGTTATATGATTTCTAGATTGAAGTGATGAGGGGATCGAATTACGAGTGAGAAAAATATTTTTAAAAAAGAAATCACTTTATGAAAATTTTAGATCTTTGTGTAGGTATTGAAGATAAAACTATTATAAAAAATTTTTCACTTACCATAAAACCAGGTTCAGTGCATGTGCTTATGGGTCCAAATGGCTCAGGTAAAAGCTCATTAGCCTACGCCCTTATGGGGCATCCAGCTTATACTATTAGCCAGGGCACTATTGAGCTTAATGGTGAATATATTACACAAGAACCAATACATAAACGAGCAAAAAAGGGTATTTTTTTAAGCTTTCAGCAACCAGTTTCAGTTCCAGGTCTCAGCGTAATGACCTTTTTGCAGGAAGCGTATCGAGCATTAAAAGGTGACATTCAGGTAGGTGAGTTTTATGCATTGCTCATTGAAAAAATGGATATATTAGAAATTGACTATTCATTTTCTTATCGCAATGTTCATGAAGGATTTTCTGGTGGTGAGCGCAAAAAATTTGAAATGTTACAGCTTATGTTGTTTGAACCCAAAGTTGCGATTCTTGATGAAGTTGATTCGGGTCTTGATATTGATGCTTTAAAAATAATTGCACGTGGTTTGCAGCGTGTACATGAGCTTAATCCTATACTTCGGTTTTTTATAATTACGCACTATCAACGAATACTAGAATATATCGTTCCAGATTATGTACATATACTCCATAAAGGTTGTTTAGTACGTTCTGGTGATGCATCGCTGGCACATGAAATAGAAAAGCATGGTTATGAAGCAGAAGTCTAAGTATATATTTACAAGTGGTATAGGCTTGAATGATAGTGTTGTTAAAACAATTTCACAAAAAAAAAATGAACCGGCATGGCTGAAAAATTTTCGCTTGCAAGCATTAACTTTGTTTGAGCAAAAGCCAATGCCACTATGGGGAGCAGATTTATCTGAGCTTGACCATAACAATATTCGGTATTATATCAAACCGATCAATGAAGCACGTAAATCTTGGGATGATGTGCCAGCTGACATGAGAGAAACGTTTGAGCGCTTAGGCATTCCGCAAGCAGAGCGTAAATTTTTAGCTGGTGTTGGTGCGCAGCTTGAATCTGAATTGATTTACAAACAATTGAAGGTAGAGTGGGAATCAAAAGGGGTTGTATTTTGTGATATTAATGATGCATTAAAAACACATTCCGAACTTGTTAGAAAATATTTTGCTACCGTTATACCACCGAATGACAATAAATTTGCAGCACTTAATTCTGCCGTGTGGAGTGGTGGAAGCTTTGTTTATATTCCAAAAGGGGTGCACGTCGATTTACCTTTGCAAGCATATTTTCGAATGAATGAAGCACAAATGGGGCAATTTGAGCGTACACTTATTATTGCTGATAAAGGAAGCTTTGTGCATTATGTTGAAGGTTGCAGTGCGCCAACTTATCGCAGTAGTTCGTTACATAGTGCAGTTGTAGAAATTATTGCTCTTGAAAGTTCGCATGTTCGTTATACTACCATCCAAAATTGGTCGAAAAATGTGTATAATCTGGTTACCAAGCGAGCAATAGCATATAAAAATGCAAAAGTGGAATGGGTAGACGGTAATTTTGGTAGTAAGGTAACTATGAAGTACCCATGCATTATACTGAAAGAACCGGGTGCCAAAGGAGAGGTTATTTCTATAGCAGTAGCCGGTAAAGGACAGCACCAAGATGCTGGTGCAAAAATTATTCATTTAGCACCTAATACACGTTCAACTGTTGTTTCAAAATCCATTAGTAAAGATGGTGGTCGTACCAGTTATCGTGGTTTATTAAAAGTGATTAAAGGTGCACATAATGTAGTTTCTCGCGTGCAATGTGATGCGTTATTGTTAGATGAGCATTCTCGGACAGATACGTATCCGACTATTGATATAAAGCAAGCTGATGTTGATATTGGGCATGAAGCTTCAGTTAGCAAAATAAGTGATGAACAGTTAGTTTATATGATGGCCCGAGGATTGACTGAAGTACAAGCGCGTGGACTGATTGTGAATGGGTTTATTGATGCATTTGTACAACATCTTCCTATGGAATATGCCGTTGAAATAAATCGTTTGATACAGTTAGAAATGGAAAATTCAATCGGATGATACAACAGTTCAACAACTATATACAACAACTTTATACGCAGTTATCAATACCAGACATGTCTAAAATTCCATGGAAGTTTTCATTGTTGAATTCTTCTTTTTTTGCGTCTGTAAGTAGTAATCATTCTATTCATGTTCCCTTTACAAAATACAAACAAGTAATAATTTGTGATGTGCGTGATTTTTATCAGCAACACCAAGATAATGCGCAAATATATCTCTATGAACATTTACAAAAATTTCCTTTTGATCATAAATGGAATGTATTTGCGCATGTATATGCAAAAAAACAATGGGTTGTGTATGTAAAACCGCATGCACAAATTAATGATCCATTTGTTTTAAATCTAGATAATGCATGTACAGAAAACGTAACGATTATTATTGCTCAAGGGTCTCAGGTAACGATACATGAACATATGTTTGCAAAAAGGGGAAAACGTATAAAAAATGTTGAGGTAATTATTGAACAAGGTGCAAATCTTATTTTTATTGGTGAGTATAATGATACACATGAGATGCATGCGTACTTACAGTATCGTTTTTTTGTGTATGATAATGCACAGCTTTCATGTAATTTTGCACTGGTAGGTGGAAAAACTACAATGATAAATATTGATGTACAGTTGTGTGCAGAAGGTGCACAAGCCGATATTAAAGGGCTTTATGTGGTTGATGATAATCGCCAGTTTATTGTTTCAACTCGACAGCGACATACATATAAAAATACAATAAGTAATGTCGTGATGAAAGGAATTGTAACTGATACAGCACATGCTGTATATTATGGAACAATAGCTATTTCTAAAAATGCTCCTAGGACAGAGGCGTATCAGGAAAACAAAAATATTGTTTTAAGTAAGTGTACGAAAGTTTTTTCCCAGCCTAATCTTGAAATTCAAACTGATGATGTGCGCTGTAAACATGGCAGTGCTATTGGCAAATTTGATGCTGATCAGTTGCTATACTTACAATCCAGGGGGTTGTCTTTAAAATTATCACGACAACTGTTACTAAAAGCGTTTATTGCTGATGTTAATCATCCTCTTATTACATCGATTACTATGCCGCAATAAAAAATATAATATTTGTCTCACGGGATATCCTTATGGTTCAATTATAAAATAAACTGACTAGACTTAGCATAAATCAACACATTTTATTGACTAAATGAATAAATATGGCAAACTGATAGTTAAGTTAGCTATTTGTTTTTTTACTAGTTTCATTTTATGAGTATATTTCAAATATCCTTACTGTGCTACAATTATATATTACTTAAATTAAGAAAGGGGTTTTAGGATGCGTATTAAATTATTTTTTATAACAATGCTATTTTTTTCTTCAATCGTTGCAATGGAACAAAAAACATTAAAAACTGATGATGAGGCCCTTAACAAAGTAAACCTTACAGAAAAACAATTAATTTTGTATTTAAAAACTGCTTCAGACAAAGAAATATATAGTTCTAATATAGAATCTTTTGATAGTTTATTTAATTGCTCAGAATACCCCATGTCTTTTAAGACTGGGGATGAATGGGCTAAATCATTAGCTTTAATGCCACGGCTTTTAAGCCGTGGTGCGTTACTATATTTATATGGTTGCCATTGTTTTAAGGAGAAAAGATATGATAAGGCTTTGTTTTATTTTAAAAAAACATCAGTATCTGCTGAAGGGCAATATTCTATAGCTTTGTGCCATTTACATTTAAATAATATTAAAGAAGCACTTACCAATGCAGAACGTGCTAATAAACAACAATATTTTAAAGCGGGATTGTTGTTAGGAATTCTTCATCACAAACAAGAAAATTATAAAAAAGCACTCAGTTTTTTATCTGACGCGTATGCTAACGAAGTACCTGGTTCAAAATATATATTGCGTAACTTTGGCTATAACCTTGCAATTGAAGCCAAAAGCAATCCTTCTTTGCAGTATTTAGTTAATAATACTTTTATAGTGCTTGATGAAATTATGAATGATGAAGGTAAATATCAAGCAGTAAAGCTTTTATATGAATATGATAGTAATTTAGAAAACGCATTAGAACGTTTTTTTGTTATTCATAAAAATACAAAAAATAATAAAGTCAAAAAAAATATAGAAAAATTTATATCAGATTTCACAAAACATAAAAATATGTTTGCAAAATGTTATAGCATTTTTTTGAATGACATAAATAATCATCAACAAATTTCACAATTTCGTGACGATTTAGAAAAAATCGAAAACAATAGTAACGAAAAATTAAACCTGAAGTCATTGCTAGCTAAATTATGTTTTGAGAGTGGTAAAAGATATATGCAACAAGGTCAAAGGCAAAAAGGGATAATGTATTTTTGTAATTCTTTTGAACTTACAAACAATCCTTATGTTACACGCACATTGATTACGTTATTATGTGGTAAAAATGGAAAGTTTATTAGTATAAAGCAGAATGAATTAATTCAAACATATCTTGACACACTAAGCGAAAACATAGTAACAAAAAAAGACATTGCACTGTTAATTAATATTGTAAATTTATGTTTACCACAAAACTATAAGGATAAATATAAAATATTTGATAAAAAATATAAAACTGTCAAAGAAAATATGTCGCTTGCTTCTGAAGCATTTGAACTTCTTGCACAAATATCACTATCTGATTTATCAAAAAATAATAGGTCGTTAAATTATATTATTTTTGCAAAGGAATTTCTAGTCGAAAAGTTAATGGCAGCAAGGAAATATGAAAAAGCAATATCGATTTTGAAGCATGTGTTACCGTATGATATTAATATGTATAAATTGTTAGTTAAATGTTATTTGAAAAATAATCAATTCACCAAGGCGAAACAATGCATTGTTGCGTTAAAACGAAAACAAAAAAATATACGTAATAAAAATAAATTAACTGAATTAGTTTCGGACTGTGAATTGTTGTGTGTTAGGGCAGAACTTATATAAACAGATTGTCTTTTAGCTGTTTTATAGAGGCGAATATCCTCAAAAAGGAGAAAACTGTTGTATTTTAAATGGCAAATATGCAATAATATAATTGTAAGGTTGAATAATTGAAATATGTCAAAAAGAGGAGAATTGACATGAAGAAACATGTATTGTTAGCAGGCTTAGCTGTTTTAGCTGTCGGTAATATGAAATTGCAAGCGGGAATGAAGGAAATAACAGTTAAGAATGCCAGTGATAAACACATATTTGTAGCAATATCGCATACGAAATGTAAGATAGAGGCAGATGTTGTGGGGTACATTAGTGAGCTAACCTCAGGACTAGGTTATAACTTGAGTGAAGCAGAAGAACTTAAAGGTGCGACTAAGAACTTTGCAGCCGGGGTGAAAGTTGCAAAAGGTAGAAGTAAAGACTGTCAAATAAAATACATTGAGTCTGGTGAATCTGAAAGTCTTTCTGTTTGGATGCCTGAGAAGCTTGCGGGTATTGGGCCAAGTGGTTTTTCTGTTCATATTGGCGATAAAGACGGAAATTGGATATTAAAGAAAAAAGATGTCAAGTTTGGTAAAACCGTAACTTGGAATGGGACATCGCTTGAGTAAAAAAACGTTTGTTAGAAAGTAATAATTAACGTGTTAAAAGCTCCTAGAATGTTTAAATATTTTGGGAGCTTCTTAACGTATCCATATCAGCTTTTTAATAGTAGTTATTTTTTAGTTCTTTTTTTTGTTAAACGTTTCTTTTTTTTTATTGGTGTTTTAAACGGATTTTTTTCAAGAATTTGAGTGAGCACTTCATCCATATTATCAACAAAAACAAGTTGTAAGTCCTTTTTTACTGACTCTGAAATGTCATGTATATCGTCCATATTTTCTTTTGGCATAATAATAGTTTTAAAACCATATTGCTTTGCTGCCAAAAGTTTTTCTTTAAGTCCACCAACAGCAAGCACTCTTCCACGCAATGTAATTTCACCTGTCATAGCAATCTCAGACCTTGTTGGATTTTTTGTAAGAGCTGAGACTAATGCTGTGCACATGGTAATGCCTGCAGAAGGGCCGTCTTTAGGTGTTGCACCTTCAGGTATATGAATATGTATATCTTTTGTGGAGGTAAATGAAGATTTGATGCCAAAAGAGTCAGCTCGAGAGCGTATGTAGCTTAAACCTGCTTGTGCTGATTCTTGCATTACTTCACCCAGTTGTCCTGTTAATGTTAAATTACCTTTACCAGGAATTACACTAACTTCAATTTCAAGCATATCACCACCAACTTCTGTCCATGCAAGTCCAGTTGCAATACCAGTACGGTCTTTATCTTGAGTAAGCGAAGTCTTTTTGAATTTAGGGTAACCAAGCCATTCCTGAATAAGTTCATTAGTAACGGTAATGTTTTTGGTTTTTTTATTCTTGAGAATAACTTGAATAGTTTTGCGCATAAGCTTTGCAATGACGCGTTCCAACTGTCGAACACCAGCTTCGCGTGTGTACTGTGAAATAATTTTACGCAGTATATCATCAGAGATACGAATTTGTCGAATAGTAAGTTCATGTTCTTCAAGGTTTTTTGGTATTAAAAATTTTCGAGCAATTTCAACCTTTTCATCTTCGGCATATCCGGAGAGTGGAATTATTTCCATACGATCAAAAAGGGGATATGGTATGCCATCAAGTGTATTTGCTGTAGCAATAAAGATGACTTGCGACAAGTCATATCCAACTTCCAAGAAATGATCAACAAATGCCTTGTTTTGCTCTGGATCAAGCACCTCAAGAAGAGCTGAAGCAGGATCACCATGAATATCCCGAGATATTTTATCAATCTCGTCTAGTAAAATTACAGGATTTACTGTCTTTGCTTTACGCATAGCTTGAATAATTTTGCCTGGCAAAGCGCCAATATATGTACGTCGGTGTCCTCGAATTTCAGCTTCATCGCGAATACCACCAAGAGAAATACGTACAAACTCTCGCCCCAAGCTTTCTGCAATAGATTTTGTTAATGATGTCTTACCAACGCCAGGAGGACCGACAAGACAGATAATGGGTGATCGTTTTATTGACTTTGAGAATTTTTTTGATGCTAAAAATTCAATAATTCGTTCCTTAGCTTTATCAAGTCCAGCATGATTTTTACTTAAGATTTTCTCAGCTTGACGTAAACTTATGGTGTCTTTGCTTTCTTCGCTCCATGGTAAGGAAAGAATCCAATCTACAAAATGACGAGAAACGACTGCTTCAGATGAAAGTGAAGGCATTTGCTCAAGTCGCTTCAGTTCTTTTTCAATTTTATCTCGAGCTTCTTCAGAGAGCTTTATTTTCATTGCCTTTTCGTGTAAACTGCCGATTTCCTGTTGCTGATCATCACGGCCAAGCTCTTTTTGAATTGCTTTAATTTGTTCGGTAAAATAATAGTCACGTTGACTTTTTTCAACCTGTGTCTGAACTTGGCTATGAATACGTTGCTCTGCTTCTAGTATTTCAATTTCTTTGATTAATAAACCACTTAATTTTTCTAAACGCTCTCGTAAGTCAGGAGTTTTAAGTATAGTTAATCGATCATTGAAAGAAAGATTGATATGTACAGCTAAAGTATCGGTAATATTATCCATATCTTCAGCAGTTTTTACCAATGCCATAAGGTCAGCGGGTACTTTTTCATTGAGTTTTGCATATCGCGTATAAAGTCCCTTTAAGTAACGCCAGAGAGCCTCATTTTCAATAGAACGTTCAAGACTTGTAGTTGGCAGGTCTTCATACATGACTTTTAAAAAAGTATCGGATGATACTGCCTTAATAATTTTTGCTCGACCAAGACCTTCTACTAAAATTTTGAGAGCACCATTTGGCACGCGCATTACCTGAAGAATAGTAGCTTTGGTTCCATAATGATATAAGTCTTGCACTACAGGCTTCTCAATAGAGGCGTCTTTTTGGGTGGTAATAAATAGTATCTTGTCATTATGCAAAGCTTCTTCTACGGCATTAATAGAAATTTTTCTACCCACAATAATAGGCAAAATGCTTTTAGGCAGAATTATGACATTTTTGAGTGGCAGTAGTGGCAAAATATTAGATTTAACCTGTTTTTGTTCTGGAGTTACTAAAGTCCGTTTTCTTGTCATATGATCTTAATTCCTATCTTCGAATATGTATTAGTTTCTATCTATAAAATAATTGGTTGATTTACATTTAGAATATATTGCATATAGCTTATTGTATAAAGCTGTATGCACTATAATATTATGCCAAGCATTATACTTTAAATGTATAACTTATTGCATAAATATCAATAAAAAAGTTTACCAAATGCTGTATAATTAGTAAACTTTATAACTTCTGCCTGAGTAAAATCTTGGAAAAAGGGGCTTATTTAGTGGACTTTTTGAATAGAAGCATTGACTATTATTGGGCTATGTACGCAGAAGTAAGGTAGGATGATATGATATGGCAGTGTGAAAAAGATAATTTTGGCCTCTAATGAAATTTTTAGATATTATTTTGTTATTTTTTTACAAATGAAGAATCTTTTGATAAGATTGGTAGGTAATAGTTAATTATACACAAAAACTTGTAACGAGAGGGTTATTATATGCTAAGACGCATATTTAAAGCCTGGTTAGGTGATTTTAAAAAAGGTGAGTTACTCAAATTTGGTCTCTTATCGGTAATATTTTTCTTTGTTATTGGAACATATTGGCTTCTACGTCCACTCAAAGACTCTATTTTTATGTCTGTTGTGGGTAAGGACTATATTCCAATGGCTAAATGGCTTTCAATGGCATTGGTATTGCCACTTGTAATCATTTATTCAAAACTTATTGATATCTACACTCGTCATCGAATGTTTTATGCATTAGCTACTTTTTATGCTGTCCTTACATTGATATTTGCATTCATTATGTTGCACCCTACCATGGGCCTTTTAAATAAGGTAGAAAGCCCCTATCGCTTGTGGGGGTGGGGTTGGTATGTATTTGTTGAAAGTTTTGGTTCTCTTATTGTAGCACTTTTTTGGGCGTTTACTGCGGATACTACAAAATCTGAATCGGCAGCGGATGGCTTTCGGTTGGTATCATTTGGAGGGCAAATAGGTAATGTTATTGGTCCAGTAGCCATTATATATATATTAAAATATTTAACCAAAGTAGGTGTAGTGGATGGAGTTGTCACTGCTGAGGTTGCTCAATATGAAGTGTATGGTATTGTAGTCTGTGTCTTGTTAGCTGCTTTATCTATGATGGGTATTATTGGTTTAGTTAAGTTTTTTATGCATGTAGTGCCAGAAGATCAATTGAAAGGTTTTGAGGCGAAAGACGAGCCTGGTGTGCCTAAGGAAGAAAAAGGAAAGGAACCAGGGTTTTTTGAAGGCTTGAAATTGCTTTTTTCTTCTCCGTATCTTCTTGGCCTTTTTGCTTTGATTACATTCTATGAAGTTATTGTTACAGTATTCGATTTTAATTTTAAGTATCTTGTTGGATCTGCGTACGCAGCAACAGGAGCACGAACTGAGTATTTGGCGATATACGGAATGTGGACTGGTTTAATTTCTCTATTCTGTGTTTTTATAGGTGTAAGTCGTATTCAAAAATTTATTGGTGTAGGTGCTTCACTCATGTTGCTACCAATATTGGTAGCTGTTGCGGCATTCATTTTCCAATCAAATCCAATACTAGATACGTTGTTCTGGATTATGGTGCTTTCAAAGGCATTCAACTATGCATTAAATCAACCTACAATGAAACAGCTGTATATTCCAACATCAAAAGATGCGAAATATAAATCGCAAGCGTTTATTGAGATGTATGGATCTCGTGGATCTAAGGCGCTTGGCTCTGGTATAAATAATTTTCGCCTTGTTTTTGTTAATAAGTTTGGACCGATTGCAGGTGTTGCTAAATACATGGCACTTTGTGCGTATTCATCGATAGGTATTATTGGTATATGGCTTGTATTGGCTTTATACATTGGAAGAATTTATACCAAAGCTGTTGAAGAAAAACGCTTAATAGTTTAATAAGGTTTCTTAACGATATTTGCGTTAATAAACCTCTCTTTTTGCATAAAAAGTGTATCTAAGTAGTTTTTATCTTATATACAGGGGTGTATATGAATATCGGGCTTAAGAGGTTGTTTTTTCCCTCGAGTCCAGAGGAGAAGTACGAAGCTCGCAAGCTGATTTTATTATCGTTTGTATATTTTTTTGTTATTGCAACATATACATTGGTCAAAGTCCTTAAAGATACGCTTTTTATTGATATCGTTGGTAAGGAATATATTCCGTGGGCAAAGCTTTGTTCTCTGATTGTGCTTGTGCCAGCGGTATTGTTTTATTCATTTTTAGTTGATTATTTGCGTCGGTATCAATTGTTGTTTGTATATAGTTTGCTATATGGTATTTTGTTGACTATCTCGATGTTTGTTATTGCTCATCCTACCATTGGCATTGCCAATACTGATACCAGTCCTTACCGATTATTTGGTTGGTTTTTCTACTTTTTAATTGAAGGGTATTCACCCTTTATGGTGAGTGTATTTTGGGCGTTTGTTAATTCCGTTAATGATCCAAAATCAGCAAAAAATAACTATAGTTTATTAGTGGCTATGTCAAAAATAGGAGGTATGGTTGGTGCGAGTGTCGGAATGATGGTGTTTACATTGCCTGTTTATTTACAATTATCATTCTCGCATGTTATCAATCATCAGATATTGATTGGTGTTTCGGCATTGTTTGTTTTTTTGGTGCCGGTTGTTGTTCAGCTTCTCATGAAACGTGTACCCGGTCGTTTTTTACATGGATATGAAGCGGCGTATAAATTTGAAAAAAAACGAAGTAAAAAGGGTGAACGACCAGCAATTCTTGATGGACTGAAAATGTTTATTAAGTATCCGTATGTCTTTGGTATTTTTGGTATGATCTTTTTTTATGAAATTATTTATACCATGCTAAATTTTATGCGACTTGGTATTACCAAAGAGGCAGCAAATCATATTTCTGAAGTTACCTATTCCTTATTTTGGCAAGATTTCTTAATGCATTTTATTGGTTTGTTTATTTCATTATTTGGCACACGGTTTCTGGTTGAAAAGCTTGGTGAGCGTCGCTGTTTATTGCTGATACCGATTAGTACAATGGCTCTTATAGGATTTTTAATGTTTAATTATACACCCGGTGTAATCGTTGCTGTTGTGATTGTTATTCGTTCAATTAATTATGCGTTTGCTCAGCCATTACGTGAAGCATTGTACATTCCAACTGTTAAGGAAGTGAAATTTAAATCAAAATCATGGATTGATGCCTTTGGCTCTAAGATTTCCAAAGGAACCGGTTCTGTATTTTACCTAATGTCACAATTAGTTAGTAAGGCATTGTTTTTGCCTGTCAGTATAGTTGTATTTGGGGTGCTCACTTTATTATGGACTGGAGTAGCTGCGTTTATGGGGAACCAATATACACGAGTTATTACAAAAAACGAGGTTATTGGTGCCGATGAAGAAGAGTAATGTTGATTTGTCATCCAAGGTTTTTTACAGTATTATAAATATGTAGTTGTTTAAGCTTGCCTCTTTAGGTTGGGTGGTTACCGAAGAAATTTGGGCCCAAGAGGTAATAGAGATAACCCAGAAAGGAT
>SDBT01015812.1_pt1 | contig 11981 bp, 14 predicted proteins | sample 2277101 | NCBI WGS metagenome assembly SDBT01 (sample SAMN10404973, study PRJNA504765) | marine sediment metagenome | isolation source: marine sediment core GS10_PC15, 103 cmbsf | place: Arctic Ocean: Southern Knipovich Ridge | collected 2010
TATATCTTCCTGAATTCTAAATTACAATTACTAAACTCTAAACAATATCGAGTTACCAGAATTCGAATGAGCAAAACAGAACCTGTTTTGAGTTTTGAACATTTGAGATTTGAATTTGTTTAGGATTTAGATGTTAGAATTTGGAATTTCTCCTCTTTTCAGAAAATCCTGTCTGCTACAATATCTCAATATTCTTTTGTTACACTTATTCTATTACGACAAAGTTAGGGTACCGCCGGGAAGGCGTTCTTAATTAGCTTAATATGATTGGTTCTATTGCTATCCATCAAAATACTCACCACATCAAAGCGGCAATTGACATCTTTTATTCTCCGATGAGCAAGATAACCCAGGGCTAGTTTGCTAAGTCGTCGTCTTTTATCATAAGAGAGAGCTTCTTCGGGTAGGCCAAAATCAGTAGAACAGCGAGCCTTCACTTCCACAAACACTATGCTCTCATCTTCTTTTGCCACTATATCTATTTCCCCCAGACGACTGCGATAATTCTTTTCAACTATCTGGTAACCCTGCTTTCTCAGAAAATTAGCGGCTATTTTCTCCCCTCTGTTTCCCAGTTTCTTTCTTTTATCTAGCATTTTTTGTTTTTGAGATTGCTTCGGGACTTTGTCCCTCTCAAGGACCGTTGCCGGACCCTTCCCCTGCATCAATAGGAGATCCCCTTTAGAAGTCTTATCCGCCAGGGAGGCCAGTAGAGGAGAAACGCTTGCCCAATAATATTTTCAGCAGGCACAAACCCCCAAAAACGACCATCATCACTGGAGTCTCTGTTATCGCCGAGCATAAAGAGAGAATCAGAAGGGACTTTTATTGGTCCATATTCATCGCGGGGGAAACCTCTATTCCAGCTATCAGCGTGAACAACATAGGGTTCATCCAGAAGCTTTCCGTTAATATAGACCTTCTTCTCCTTGATTCTTACTTCATCACCGGGAAGGCCGATGGCTCTCTTAACAAAATTCTCTTTAGGATTTAGGGGAAATTTGAAAACAATTATGTCGCCTCTATCTACATCTTCTAAATCATAGAAAAGTTTATAGGCGATAATTCTATCCTTTATCTGAAGATTTGGTTTCATGGACCCGGTGGGAATCCAGAATGACTGTGCAACAAAGGTAATTATTACAAAAGCGAGAAAAAAAGCAATAACTACAGTCTCTACAGTCTCCTTTGCCCAAGATACAAACTTGGCTCTTTTCTTCATTTTCCCACTTTATTCCTTAAGTAAGATAAATTAGCCCTCCTCGCTTTTCCTTGCTTAACTACCTCTATTCTCTTTATCAAGGGTGAGTGCAAAGGGAATATTCTTTCCACTGCTATACCAAAAGAGATTTTCCTTACAGTAAAAGTCTCTCTCATTCCCCCTCCCTTTCTGCGAAGCACCACCCCTTCAAAAATTTGAGTTCTTTTTCTCTTTGCTTCGTGGATATCAAGATGTACAGCTACTGTATCACCAGGCCGAAACTTAGTGATATCTTTCTTCATTGCCTCTTCTTCTATCTTTTTAACCTTAGCCTGCATTCTAACCTGCTCCTTTTTTCAATGTTCTGACTCTGCTTTCCTAATCTGCTCCAGCATTTCTTCTTCTTCTCGGCTAAGCTTAGCTATCTTCAATAAATCAGGGCGCTTCTTAAAGGTATTTTCTAATTTCTTTTTTTTTCGCCATTCTCTAATTTTCTGATGATTACCAGATATAAGTACTCCAGGTACCTTCCATCCTCTAAACTGAGCCGGCCTGGTATACTGAGGATAATCTAGAAGCGTTCGATAGAACGAATCTTCCCGTATCGAATCTTCGCATCCGAGAACCTTGGGGATCATTCTAGCTATTGCATCTACAATAACCATAGCGGCTAGTTCTCCTCCGGTGAGAACAAAATCACCTAAAGAGAGCTCCTCGTCTATGAGATGCTCCCTCACCCTCTCATCAACTCCCTCATAATGTCCACATATGAAGATTAAGTCCTCCTCTCTGGCCAATTCCTTAGCTTTTTCCTGAGCAAAGGGTTGACCCTGGGGAGACAACAGGATAACTTTCGAAGAAGAGGTTTTCTCTTCCTTAATTTTCTCCACTGCGCGGAAAAGAGGCTCTGCTTTCATCACCATACCTGCCCCTCCTCCATAAGGAAGATCGTCTACCGTTCTATGTCTATTATTAGTGAACTCTCGCAAATCATGAAGATTAATTTCCAGAATCCCCCTGTTTCTTGCTCTCTTAATTATACTTTCATCAAAAGGACCCCTAAACATAGAAGGAAACAGAGTAATAATATCAATCCTCATGCTAGATTCTTATTTTTCCCCCTCTTTTTCCCCCTCTTTTTCCCCCTCTTTTTCCCCTTCTTTTCTCTCTTCCAAAATCTCTAACATTACTCTCTTCTTTTGTTTTGCTGCTGCTGCACCTACAATTGTCCGTAGAGCATTAGCTACTCTGCCTCCTCGTCCTATCACTTTGCCCATATCGTCTTTAGCCACAGAAATTTCCAGCAAGATAACTTTCTCTGCTTTTATTTCCTGCACTTCCACCTCGTCGGGAGAATCCACTATCTGTTTGATGATGTACTCGACTAATTCCCGCATTTCAACCTCCTCCTCGTAGTAGTAATCAGACCAATTTCCTTACTCGTATCTACTATTGAGTATCTATCATGCTGTATTACACAATACACATTACGATTTACGTATTTCATCTGGAGAAAGAATAGAGAAATTTATCAGTAATTTTTTTACTGAATTAGTGAGTTGAGCTCCTTTGTTAACCCAAGACAGAACCTTTTCTTTATTTGCCACCACCTTCTTAACTCGTGGGTCATACCATCCCAACTTTTCAATAAACTTTCCTTTTGGCGAACAACGAGAGTCTACTACCACTATACGATAAAAGGGGACATTGTTAGCTCCCATTCTTCGTAGTCGAATTTTTGTTGCCACCGAGTTCTCCTTTTTGACTGTTTTTCAATCTGAGTATTGCTTTTTCTGGATCGGATGCATTGAACACAGCTGTGCCGGCTACTAAAATAGAAGCCCCTGCCTCTATAACCCTGGCTGCTGTGTCCTGATTAATCCCTCCGTCTACCTCAATTTCTAAAGAGAGTTTTTTCTTTCCAGCAATTTCCCGTAAATCTCTTATCTTAGGAACTACAGAAGAAAGAAGAGTCTGTGAACCAAATCCCGGATTAACTGTCATCGCTAGGACTAGATCTATTTCAGAAATAACATGCTCTAACCCTTGCAAGGAAGTAGCAGGATTCAAAGCCACTCCCACCTTCGGTCCCTTTTCTTTGATAATAGTAACTAACCTATCCAGATGTGGGAATGTTTCCACATGAACAATGATTAAATCTGCACCCGCATCAACAAAAGGGTTAATCCATTCTTTCGGATGATCCACCATCAAATGTATATCAAAAAGAAGGTTAACCTTCTTTCTCAGAGAGGCAACCAATCCAGGACCAAAAGTTATGTTAGGCACAAAATGCCCATCCATTATGTCAAAGTGAAGGCTATCTGCTTCTCGTTCTACTTTACTTATTTCCTGGTAAAGGCAGCCAAAATCAGCGGCCAGTATGGAGGGTGAAATCTTCACCCTGTTCATCACTCTTTTGTCCTTATTCAACTTCCTCTGTCTTAACCAATTTATTATCTATATATATCTTAATCTCTCCTTTTCCAATAACTCGAGAAATAATCCTTACTCTCTCTCCTGATTTTCTTTGCCCATAGTCTATATCTCTTTCCCCCCGGCTATCTACAATCACTACTCGAACTCCCTTGTTCATTAACCCGAGAGGAATTTCTACTGTAGTCATTATCCATTCTGCTTCAGGAGATAAAGAATGTTCTTGCTCATAAAACGTACTAACTGTTAACTCAATAGGAGTTTCGGAATCAATCATAGTGCCTGGAGAAGCCGATTGATAAAGAACCACTCCTTCTTCACCCAAAGAAGGAGACTCTTTTATTTTTCCAATTTTTAAAGATAACTTATCACAGAGACCTTTTACTTCCTCAATTTTACTCCCCACAAAGTCAGGCATATAGAATTGAAGATTCTTAGCTCCTAAACTTACCAGGATGTTTATCCCCTTCTCTATATCTGTCTCTGTCTGGGGAGAGGGGTCCTGAGAAATGATCTCTTCTTGAGGGACTTGGGTATAGGAATAACTCACTATACCAATTCTTAATCCCTTTTGGGCGAGATAGATGTTTGCCTCTCTCTTCCTTTTCCCCACAAGAGAAGGAGTTATTATTAATCGTGTCCCCCCACTAGCAAAAACTCTAATCTCTCTGTCTCTATGTACCTTGGTTCCCGGAGCAGGAAATTGAGAAATAATAATCCCTTCAGGAACTTGAGAAGAGTATTTCTCACCCATTAACTTCAAGGATAAGTCTTGCTCTGCCAAGAGAGTAAGGGCCTTCATCACCTCTTTACCCACCACAGAAGGAACCTCTATTCTCTGAGAAGGCACCAATATTCTTAATGTCAAAAAGACCATGCCTAATGATAATCCCACCAAGCAAGCAAAAATCCCCGCTGCTTTCAGTAGTGATTTTAACCACCGAAGCAATTCTATTCCCCTAGTCCTTTCTTAGCCTTTTTTGCCAATTCTGAAAATCCAGAGGGGTCACTTATAGCTAATTCGGAAAGAACCTTTCTATTCAGATTAATATTAGCTTTTTCCAATCCTTTAATGAAATGAGAATAAGAAAGTCCCTCTTTACGCACAGCTGCATTGATTCTGGTAATCCAAAGCCTCCTAAAGTCTCTCTTCCTTCTTTTTCTCCCTTTGTAGCTGGCAGAAAGTGCTTTTTTTAAGGCTTCGCTAGCCAGAACATAAAGCTTGCTTCGTCCTCCTCTGTATCCCTTGGCAAGCCTCAAAACCTTTTTTCTCTTTTTAGTATGGATTATGCCTCTCTTAACTCTAGCCATTAAAAACCCCCAGACTTATTTCGCATCTCATTGTTCGCACCTAGCATCTCGTACCTCGTAAAAATACTTCAAAAAGCCCGGCACGATAACATCTGCCCAATTTCCACTCACCTTCTCAGGATAAGTCATCATTAAACCAAAAACTAAGAGCGCAAAACTAAAAACCATAATTGAAAACTTAAAACTTGTTTTTATTTTTTTTATTGATTCTAGACTTTAAGTTTTAACCTTATTCTTTTAATTCTACGTTACGGTTTTGCGCTATGCGCTATACTATTATTAATTTCCTAATTCTCCTCACATCTTTTCTATTCAATAGAGTGGTTTTTCTCAAAACCCTTTTCTTTTTGGCAGATTTTTTTTCTTTTAAGTGTCCCGTACAAGCCCTACTTCTCTTTATTAGTCCCTTCTTCGTTACCTTGAACCGTTTCATTGCTCCCCTGTGGCTTCTAATCTTTGGCATCAATCTCTCCTTCAAGTTAATTAGGACGCAGATTTTTGCAGATTACGTTCAAAAAGGAAATTCTATAACTTCCGGCTCAGAATCAAGTCTTAGTGAAAACCGAATTCCTGAGAATTCTAGTGATTCTTTAATTAGTTTGTTAATACTTAAATCTTCAATAATCTGTGTTTATCTGCGTCCCAAAAGGAAATTCCTATACTATCTAATTATATCATTTTTCTAACTTAGGCACCAAGTATTGCTCTACAACCCTGCGGCTCATGCGTGGGCTGGTTTCAGCTTTTCCTACTTCTGCTATTTCCTTACTGGCCCGTTCGAGAATTTTTTTTCCTTGCTCCTGGTAAATCATCTCTCTTCCCTTAAATCTAAGAGAAAGCTTTACCCGGTGTCCCTCTTTCAAAAATTTACATACTTTCCTTATCTTCACCTCAAAATCATGCTCTCCAATCCTATAGCTTAATCTTACTTCTTTGACAGTATTGACTGACTTCTTCTTAGCCTTCTTTTTTCTTTTTTCCTGTTGATATTTGTACTTTCCGTAATCGAGAATACGACAAACAGGAGGATCAGCTTGAGGAGCTACCTCCACGAGGTCCTGTCCCTTTTCTTGAGCAATTCTCAAGGCTTCCTCCCTGGAAAGAATACCTGATTGCTCCCCTTCTTCGTTGACAAGTCTTACTTTTTTCGCTCTTATTTGGCTATTTATCCTAATCTTACCCTCCCTTATTCCAACTAGTATATCATTGTTCGCAACTTGTATTTCGATACTCGATACTGTATGCTCGTCTTATGCCCGTCTTTCGTCCCTTGTTTCTCCCTTTTTTCGAGATACTAGATACGATTCTTAATACACCATTTACCAGCAACTATTCACTAATTGGTGCCCAGTGCTGGACTTGAACCAGCGACCTCTTGCATGTCAAGCAAGCACTCTAACCACTGAGCTAACCGGGCAAAAAAAGCATATATCGTTTAGAATAAATACTCTCGTACACTATACTCCCTACTTCTTTGTTAACTAAAGAGCAAAACCAAAAGGCCATAATTCAAAACTTTGAATCTTGCAGCGGTGGTTTTCAGTTTTTCACTAAACGCTGTACTTGGAGGCGGCACCCGGATTTGAACCGGGGAATAAAGGATTTGCAGTCCTCTGCCTTGCCACTTGGCTATGCCGCCTAGATTATTTCCCTTTGGCCCGATCAATCTAATCACGACGCAGATTTTCGGAAATTTATGTCCAAAAACGAGATTATTATACTACTACTCTAGATCGCTTTCAGACGAGTTTTCCTCTGCCCTCTCCTGCAAAGGAGTCATCCTGCATTCTCCGTTAAAAAAAGCCCCTTCTGCAATAGTCAAATCGGAAGCCTTCACTTTCCCCTCCAAGCTTCCTGACGGAAAAAGTTCTACCCTCTCCTGGCAATCAATATTCCCTACAACTTTACCGCTAATATTTATCGATTTAGCTCGAATATTTGCCTTTATATACGCATTCTTTCCTATGACAACATCTCCCTCAACTCGAATTTCTCCCTCAAAGCTTCCATCGATACGAACACTCCCTTTGTCTTTTAGGGTCCCTTTAAATTCTGTTCCTTCCCCTATGATACTAGCGGTTTTGACCTTCTCCTTATCGCCAAACATCTCTCATCTCCTTATTCCAAGATTAAACCCTACTTCATCCCTCCCAGGGGCTCCACCATTAACCCTAAAGGGTCAACAGTTTTTCCTTCAGACCATACCTCGAAATGCAAATGCGGTCCCGTACTATGACCCGTGCTACCCACTCTTCCTATGACTTCTCCCTTATCCGCCCATTGTCCTTCTTTTACCATAATACGAGAAAGATGACCATACACCGTTTCATATCCATGCCCATCATTTATCTTGACCATTAAGCCATAGGCACTCTTCCACCCAGCGGAAACAACTTTCCCCTGGGCAGAAGCTCTCACTTCTGTACCCCAGGGCGCTACAATATCAATGGCTTGATGAATCTCTCTCTTCTTGGTAATAGGATTTACTCGTGGACCATAGTCACTACTAATCCATCCCTGAACAGGAAAAATATTGGGAGTAGAAGCAAATAAATCTTTTTTCTGGCGAACAATCTTTTCGACTTCTTCAAAGCCTCTCCCACGTCTTTCAATCTCATCTTCCAGAAAAACAGCACTTTCCTCGATTCTCTCAATCAAGCGAAGGGGAAGTAATTCTTCCTTACTTACTTCCATGACTTCTTCCAATGGAGAATAATCCTGCGGACCCCCCTTGCCTAATTCTTCATTTGTCTCTGCGCTCCCCCCCACTCCGGCCAAAATCCTTAATCTATCCTCTAGTTTTTTTAGTTTCTCCATCTCCTCACTAAAATTGCTGATCCTCTGAGCCAAAGAGAGGATTTCCTCCTTCTGAGTTTGATTGGTTACCTCCAATTCACTCAACCGGACTACTTTGTACCTCATCTGCCTATAATCTTTAATAAAAAGAGACAGAGACAAAAAACCTGCCACTATTGCTATCAGAACTAAGGAAAAACTAATTTTCGAAATTGCGATCTGTCGCACACCCCTTCCTGAATGGGGAATTAGCATCAAGGTAAAGATTTCTCTTCTTTTTTTCTTTTTTTCCGTTTTCACTTCTTTCAAAACCCTTACTGTTCTCTTTCCATATTATTCCATTCCCCACTTTTTATCCTCTGATTCGCATTAATTATAACACAGAAATGAAGAATGTAAAGGTCTCCTTCTTACACATTACTCATAGGGACTTAAAGGATAACATTTTATCAAGTATTTGTCAATGCAATCAATTCGTTGACCTGTTTGCTACAGGAGAAAAGATTTGCTACAATAGAATAATCCAGAGTTCATTGTTCATCGATAGAAACAATAGAACCTTCCAGGATTTCCAGATGATGAAAAAAAATAAAGAGCTTGTTCTCATTGATGGTAGTGCTTTTCTCTATCGAGCCTTCTACGCCATTCCTTCTTTCACCAATATTGAAGGAATACCTACTGGTGCTGTCTACGGATTCATCCGCATGCTCATGGGACTCCTGCGTAAGGAACAACCCCAATATGTAGCCTGTGCTTTCGACAAAGGGAGAAAGACCTTTCGCCATCGGAAGTTCAAGGACTATAAAGCAAACCGGCCAAGAATGCCGAAAGAGTTGATAGCTCAGATTCCTCTAGTTAAAGAAACGCTAGAAGCCTTTCGTATACCTGTCTTTGAAGAGGAAGAATATGAGGCGGATGATATACTGGGAACCCTTGCCAAGAGGGGAGAAAAAGAGGGACTTAGGGTAAAGATTTTTACTGGGGATAAAGATTTTCTACAGCTCGTTTCTTCTTCAATTTTTGTACTTAGACCAAGAAAAGGCATCAACGGAACTCATCTTTTTGATGAAGAGGAGGTAAAAAATGAATTTGGCATTTCTCCCTCTCAAATAATAGATTTTTTGGCGCTGGCTGGCGATTCTTCTGATAATATTTCCGGAGTTCCGGGTATCGGGCCGGTCACTGCTAAGGCATTGCTTCAAGAATTCGACAGCTTAGAGAATCTGCTCAAAAATCTGGAGAAACTGCCTCTTAAGAGGCGAGAGCTTATAGAAAGGTACATCTCCGAGGTAAAACTGAGCAAGGAACTGGCTACCATAATAACCCATGTCCCTATTGCAATGAACATTGAACAGCTTAAAACAAAGAAGCCTGATAAGGACATGCTTCTTTCACTCTTTAAGAAACTTAATTTTAAGGGGTTAATCAGGGAATTCGCTTTACATAAACCCCACGAGGCAAATTATAAGGATTACACTGAGATAGCCACTTGTCAAGACCTTGAAGACCTGGTCTCTAAACTTAAAAGAACCTCCTTTGTTCTTGCTGTAGGAAAAAATCGAAACCTGGAAGGAATAGCTTTCTTCCTGAAAGGAGGAGCCTCTTACTGGCTTCCCCTGGAGCAGACAAAAATCAAAAAAGATCTTGTTATTGGTAAACTAAGTCCCATCTTGGAAAACTCTACAATCAAAAAGACAACACACAACTTCAAAGAGATTATTTCCAAAATCAAAGAATGGGGAATAAATCTAGATGGATCATACTTTGACACAAAGCTGGCTGCCTACCTTTTGAATCCTCTGGCTTCCAACTATTCTCTGCGGGACCTCTCTTTTAATTACCTGGGAATAGAGCCTGACCAGGAGTTCCATCCTGTCAAAAGAGCTAAACTTACTGGAAAACTGGCACTTATATTGGAAAAAAGACTGAAAGAAGAAGACTTATGGGATTTATTTCTCAAGGTAGAAATGCCTCTGGTTGAAGTTCTGGTTGAAATGCAAGAGAGAGGAATCAAAGTAAATAAAGTTACCCTAGAAGAATTCTTGCGAGATATCAAGAAAAGAGGAGAGAGACTAAAAGAAGAAATCTACCAGGAGGTAGGAGAAAGATTCAATATTAACTCTTCTAAACAACTGGGGAAAATCCTCTTTGAGAGATTGAATTTGCCACCCATTAAGAAGACCAAGACTGGCTATTCTACGGATGAGGAAGTTCTACAAACTCTCTGCCTGCTCCGTCCTTCTCTAAGTAAAATATCAGAGTATCGCCGACTTTTCAAGTTGGAAACTGGCTACATAAAACCCTTGCCAGAGCTAATTAACCCTAGAACAGGAAGGATTCACACATCTTTTAACCAAACTGTAACTGCTACAGGAAGACTCTCTTCCTCTCAGCCCAATCTGCAGAATATTCCTATCAGAAATAAGTTAGGAGAAAGGTTAAGAAAGGCCTTTCTGGCAGATAAGGGGTGGCTTTTTATTTCTGCCGATTACTCACAAATAGAACTAAGACTTCTGGCTCATCTCTCCAGAGATACGAATTTGAAAAGTGCTTTTCTCAGGGGCGAGGATATTCATCGTCAGACAGCAGCTGAAATCTTCCAGGTCCTTCCCCTGCAGGTTACTCCTCAGATGAGACGAAAGGCAAAGATAGTCAATTTTGGCATTCTCTACGGAATTAGTCCATATGGACTCTCCCGAGATATGGGAATATCTCAAAAAGAGGCAGAAGAATACATCCAAAGGTATTTTGAACGCTATCCCAAAGTAAAAGAATATATTGACAGAATTTTGGAAAAGGCCCGAAAACAACGATATGTAACTACTCTTATGGGACGGAAAAGACCACTTCCAGGAATACTGGTCGCGAATAGAAAAAAGCGTGAATTCGCAGAAAGAACCGCTATTAACAGCCCCATACAGGGAGGAGCTGCTGACCTTATCAAACTGTCCATGGTAAATTTACACAGAAGACTTAGGAAAGAGAATTGGCATGCCTATATTGTCCTTCAGATACATGATGAACTCCTTCTGGAAGCTCCCGAAAACCAGATAGAGATAGTCAGGAAAATAGTCAAGCAGGAGATGGAACAAGCAATGAAGCTTTCCGTCCCTTTGATAGTGAATACAAAGATAGGGAAGAATTGGGGTGATATGAAATGATGGAACTTCACCAGCTTCCTGCCTGTGAGCTCCATGATTTAATTAAAAGAAAAGAGGTTTCTGTAGAGGAGGTAGTTGCCTCTCTGCTGCAACGCATAAAAAAGGTAGAGGGGAGAGTAAAAGCCTTCCTCTCTTTTTACGAAAAAGAAGCTCTCAATGAAGCCAGGAAATGGGACAAGAAAATATCGCGGGGAGAAGAAATAGGACCTTTGGCAGGGATTCCTATTGCTGTAAAGGATAATCTTTGTTTAGATGGCGCAGAAACCAGCTGTGCCTCGAATATTCTCAAGGGCTTTTACCCTCCCTATTCGGCCACTGTATTGAAAAAACTGAATAAAGCAGGAACCATTATTTTAGGTAAGACTAATATGGATGAATTCGCTATGGGCTCATCTACGGAAAACTCTGCTTTCCAGATAACGCGTAATCCCTGGAATTTAGAAACAGCTCCAGGAGGATCCAGTGGAGGTTCAGCTGCGGCAGTAGCCAGTGGAGAAGTTCCTTTCGCCCTGGGTTCGGATACAGGAGGATCAATTCGTCAACCAGCTGCTCTCTGCGGAGTTGTAGGCCTAAAACCTACCTATGGACGAGTTTCTCGTTACGGGCTGATAGCCTTTGCTTCTTCTCTAGACCAGATCGGCCCCATTGCAAAGACAGTGAGAGATTGTGCCTATTTACTCGAGGCAATTTCTGGCAAAGATGAACTTGACTCTACTTCTTTAGATTATCCCGTCCCTGACTATATTCAATGCCTCGTTCCTAACTTACAAGGAATGAAAATAGGACTCCCCAAGGAATACTTCATTGCCGGAATAGAAGAAGAAGTTAAGAAGAAAGTTATCGCAGCTACCAAAGTAATACAGGAGCTGGGAGCTCAAATTGAAGAAATATCTCTTCCTCACACCAAGTACGCTGTAGCAACCTACTATCTAATAGCCACCGCAGAGGCAAGCTCTAATTTAGCTAGATATGACGGAGTGGGATATGGATACCGGACAAAAGAAATGACCAACCTCATAGATATGTATAAAAGGAGTCGGCAAGAAGGATTCGGGGATGAGGTGAAAAGAAGGATA
>SDBT01015813.1_pt1 | contig 11981 bp, 8 predicted proteins | sample 2277101 | NCBI WGS metagenome assembly SDBT01 (sample SAMN10404973, study PRJNA504765) | marine sediment metagenome | isolation source: marine sediment core GS10_PC15, 103 cmbsf | place: Arctic Ocean: Southern Knipovich Ridge | collected 2010
GACAGGACATTAATGTTATCGGGAATAGTTAGCTGGACCCCATCAACCTCACTGTGAAGAATGTTAAAATTAATTTCCGAATTGATTTTGAGGACATCATCTTCAATAGAGATCAGATGATTTAATTCACTATACAATTTTGGCGGAATTATCTCAGCAAGCTGAATCTTTTTCTTCCAGGACAGAGTTATGTTACGTCCCGGGGATATAACAGCAGAAATAAAAGTGCTGTTCCCTCTCATATTTGTGGTTATTTGTTGGGCCTGGGGAATTTCCACACTAACATCTTTTAACGGGATCTCTAAATTAAAAAGTGTGATTGGAGTTTGCTGGATAACCAGGTTCAGTTTATGTGGTCCCCGGTCAAGTGAAGACTTCATGGAGAATGAAGCGGTTATTACATACTCACCTGTTTGGGACAAAACAACATTAAAATAGCCGTTTTCACTAAGGATCAATGCCGGTTTGCCGGCTATTTTAATATCAGCCAGAGCAATATTCTGAGGTAAAAGTGGAACTTTTAAATAGGCGTCTTTTTTCAGAACCTGCACATTAAATATAGCGGTAAAATTAGTATTATCGATTTGCATTTTTCCCGAATAGACGGCTTTAGTTATTAAATACTCGAATGGCGGTTTGACATCCGTTATCGCTGAATAGTTTATCGGTTTCATCTGATTAATCAATTTTTTAAATTCAGCGCGGGACAGTGAAACATTTCCTTCCTTGACCGTATGGCTGGGAACGGTTTTCACTCCGGTCTGGGCGACCAGCTTTTGAAAAGATTCCATAGAGATGACTATTATTTCCTTATCAAGATTCAGGAGCTTTTTAAACTCATCCCATGGAACGGTTAATTCCCCTTTTTTATCTTGATTTTCCTGGGCAAATAGTGTTGTGTGTCCCTGGTAAAATAGCAAGAGTGTTATTGTGATAAAAAAGACTGAAATCCTTTTCATGTCAGTAACCTCCAATTGTCCTTAATTGGCAAAACAGCTTTAATTTAATAGGTTTTAAATCGGCTAATTTTATGAAAATCTTTAGGTTACGGTTAAAAATATAAATGTGAGAATGGCATCATAACCTCCCGCAGGTTTTCTTGTTTATTTCTACAGGAGTTCAAAATTTTATTTTATTTTCAAAGTAAGCCTGCGGGAGGATTTTTTTTACAATTGACGCAATGTTTTCCTGCATGCCCGATCGATCGCTGACGGGTAGGGATCTTTTTAAAACCTAGCAATTAAGGTGTCTTTTAATCCGAATTCATAAATAACGAACCAAGCAATCTTATAAGTCGGTCAAAGTATAAATAACAGTATGAACTTCGCTCCCTATTCCATCTGCAGCAGTAACACTGGCACTATAACCCAGGTTACAATTTCCGATAGTTTTAGCAATCCCGGTAATAAAATCTTGTGCTATTGTGCTCAACTTTACTTCACTTGCAGCGTTCCCACCGCTAACGGCTTTAGCTACAACTTTCAAAGGAAAAGATGGGGAGTCAAGATTAGTTGCTACAGTAATTTTTTTGGAAGCCTCAGTAGTAGTCCAGCTCAGATCACAGGTCACATCATCGGTGGCGACTACCGGCTGGCTGCCTCCGGCGGAAGTAGAAATATTTAATGATAAATTACCGCCAGAAATGGCCATTTCATTAATAGATGTAACCGTTACAGTAACTGTATGGCTCGCAGACGATTGAGAAAAAGTTAAATTTGCTGATAAAAACAATATACCGGTAATAAAAACAGCTATTTTGAGTTTCATTTTTTTTCCTTCAATAATTATTAGAACTTATCTTTCAAATAAAAACACTATTTGATTAAATATAGGTAGAATTTTAATATATATCTATAAGGTGAAGACCTGATTTTTCTGAGAAAAACACCCTATACGAAAGATTTTTCATATATGCCATTTTTGCTTATTTAAATTTATGCTAAAATCCTTCGTGATCATCTGAAATATCAATTAACTCCCCTTTCTTTCAAAATTCGAACAGATACTAATATTATCAACTATTGTGATCATGGTATAAGCAATTGTTTTGCCAAACTAATTATAGCTTATTTGAGGGGAAAATTTCAGATCTGTTATTGAACATTTGTATCATTGATGAGAATTGCTCAATCTTTGAGACATAAATTTGATTTTTCCGGGGAGAGATTTATTGAAAGGAAAAACTTGATGAGCAGTATCATTGATACTGCACTCCATATTAGTTTGCGGTGTTACTCATTATACATCTTGCAGGGGTGTTGCAATAATAATTTAAGTTTTGTTTTTTCACTTTCACGCGTATTCACGTTTCCTCGTTTACACTTCTTCTCAGTTTTGTCCGTGAAAATAACTATTTTTTGATTAGTTACTTTTTATCTTATTAAAATCATCTTCTTTACTTCGATGAAATATTTTGAACTCATTTTATAGATATAAACACCTGATGTCAGGTCGCTGGCATCAAGGACGATAGAATGATTTCCGGGTGTTTTTTTTGATTCTACCAAAGTTTTTACTTTTTGTCCGGTTATATTGTATAGGTTAATACGAATAAAACTTTCTTCAGGAACCTGATAATTGATTTTTGTAACCGGATTAAAGGGATTCGGGTAATTCTGAAGCAGGGAGAAGGCCTTTGGCAGAGCGCTGCCGGTTTCCTCAACAGAGGTTGTCACCTGGGCGGAGCGGAATACCCCGGCACCATTACTTCCTGCGAACAGGTAACCATCGGCATCAACGGCGAGAGACAAAATGGTCAAATTTGTCAAACCGGTATTAATTTGGGTCCAGTTGTTTCCATTGTCAACAGAGCGGAACATCCCGCCATCTTGAGCACCGGCAAATATGCGGTTGTTTGGTTCTATCAGCAGTACTCTGATGTTAGAATGTGTCAGCCCGAGATTGACCTGAGTCCATAAGTTACCGTTATCGGTAGAGCGAAAAATCCCTGAATCGCGGCTACCTGCAAAAACGTCTCCGGAGGAATTGATGGCAACGGACCATATGTAAAGGTCGGTTAGGCCGTTATTGATTTGGGTCCAGTTATCCCCATTATCGGTTGAGCGATAAATCCCGCCACCAAATGTTCCACAGAACAGATGTCCTGATGAGTTAACCCCAATTCCATTTATGGTGTTAGTCGTGAGTCCATTGTTAATTTGGCTCCACGCTGCTCCACCGACCATTGAACGGTAGACTCCCCCTCCGGCTGTTCCTGCAAACAGATGATCCTGTGTATTGAGAGCAAAACAGTTCACAGAGTTGTTTCCCAAACCTCTTTCCAGCCACGAGTCACCGTTGTCCGTGGAACGATAAACTCCCCCGGTATTAACCATTCCTGCGAAAATATACCCGGATGAATTGATAACCAGTGATCCGACATTACGAGAGGTCATACCGGAATTATTTTTTGTCCAATTATTACCCTGATCTGAGGAGCGATAGATGCCGTCATACATGTTATTTGCAATTCCTGCGAAAATATCTCCGGTGCTGTTGATTGCCAGGGCGTAAACATAGGTATTGGCCAGTCCTGCATTGGTCCAGCTAACTGCGTTATCCGCTGAACGAAAAACACCAACATCACTGCCGATGAGGATATGTCCTGAAGGATTAAATGTTACAGCCCAAATTTCGGAATTGGTCAGGCCGTTGTTGGCCGGCAGCCAATTGTCACCATTATCAATTGAGCTGAAAAATCCACCGCCATGGCTTCCGGCAAAAACAGATCCGCCGGGATTGATAGCCAGCGACCAGATTGTCGTGTTTGTCAATCCGTTGATGATTTTTGTCCAATTACCACCTTCGTTGGTCGAGCGGTATACACCTTCTCCCCATAAACCTGCGAAGACGTTTCCGCTGAAATTTACGGCCAGTGTGAGAATCCATCCCGTTGACAGGGTAGTTTGAGTCCAGCTGTTACCATTGTTTGATGATATAAAAACACCGCCGTCGTAAGTGCCGGCATAGATCAAGCCATTTGAAGGATTAATAGTAATAGCGGTAACATCGCTACTGGTTAATCCGGTAGAGACGTCCGTCCAGTTATCTCCATTGTCTTTAGACCGAAAAACGCCGTACCCGGTTCCTGCAAAAACATGCCCGCTGTCATTAAAAACGATGGCAGCGACCTGGATATTAGCCAGGCTTGTTAATGTCCAATTGTCGCCGTTATCGGTCGAATGGAACAGTCCGGCATCCACACTTCCGGCAAAAAGATGGCCGGATGAATTTACTGCAATGTCCCAAACATAAAAGCTTGTGATTCCTGAGTTGATACTGGTCCAGCTTATACCGTCATCGGTTGATCGAAAAACTCCCTGATTATAAGTTGCTGCGAACAGATCTCCATTTCCATTTACGGCGATTGAGTAGACCGGTCCTCCCGGGCCTTTTGTTTGCTGCCAGAAGTTTTGGGAAAAAGCAATTTGAGCTCCCAGCAAAGAGATAATTATTATCATTGCTGCCGTTAATCGGTTACACTTTTTCATTACAGATACTCCTCTAATCATAAGCTCCGTTTTGACAAGACAATATAAATTTCTATCGACAGAATATTATTTTGTATTAACCAATAATTTTCAAATCTTTGATTGTTTCCTATTTATGAACAAGTTAAATTAATCTGAATGGGAAATCCTGAAACAGGATATACCCAAAATTCAGTGTAGAGTATCTCTATCGAATTATTATGCGAACTATTATGAAATAAAACAAATGCTCCTGATAAAATAAGGAAATAAAACGTGGATTATAATAAAAAGAATGTTAGCATTCCGAGTATCTTGATTCTATTTATTCTTCTAAATACTTCGGCAAATTCCCAAACTACAAGTTGGTTCAATAACGGTCCGGACGGGGGTTATGTAAATTGTGTATCCGTATCAAAATCAAATTCAAATGTAGTATATATCGGCACAAAACAAGGTATCTATAAAAGTGAAAATAAGGGTGTTTCATGGATAAAAACCGGTTTTGGGGATTTTGAGGTCAGGAGCATAAAAGTCTCATCAGCTTCACCAGATATAGTTTTTGCAGGGACAAATAAAAATGGATTTTGGAGGACAAATAATGGCGGTATTGGCTGGATTTTTACCCGACTACCAGGAAATAAGATTAACTGCATTACTATCGATCCCAATGATCCTAATACGGTTTATTTCGGCAGTGGCGATAACCTGACTATGACAGATGATGAACTAATTGGAGTTTTTAAAAGCAGCGATGGCGGAGAAACTTTTGATTCGATACTAGCATGGGCAAATTGGGGTGTGGCCGGATTGAGCCAGGTAAACAGCATTTTTGTCGATCCGGAAAATTCTGAAAATATCTATATTGCAGGCGCTTCAAGCGGGTATAGTCCTTCATTTGGTTCTTTTCTTTACAGCACAGACGGAGGGACGAACTGGACAGATAAAAAGATAACCAATTACAACAGTGAGGAAATATCAAACATGGTTGTAGCGAAAGACTCTTCAGGCCAAAAAACTGTATATGTTTTCTTTGGTGATATGTTTTTCTCGAATACTAAATTCTATAAATCAAGTGATTTAGGTGATAACTGGGAGGAAATTACGAGCCCTTATAGTTCTAATTATGATCACAATGTTTTTATGATTGATCCGAATAATTCTAACACAATTTATATTGGAGTACATTCTAATTTTACGCAAATACTAACCTATAGAACTGATCAAGATAAGTGGACTGTTATTCCGTTAGCAGGATTACCCTCAGATTTTTCAACATGTATTGATATATCAACTGAAACAAATCCTATAATCTATCTCGGAAATTATTATGGTGGAATTTATAGTTTTACTACCGGCGTATCTTCTTCATGGTCCCAAGTTGTCAGCGGAGTAAATGCAACATATATTAATGATATCGCTGTTTTTCCCTCCTCGCCGGATTTAGCTTATGCGTGTGTAAAAAATGAATTCGGATTATTTAAAACTACTAACAGCGGTGTAAATTGGAGTAGAGTTGACGGCCACCTTCCTGTAATCCCCGATCTTATCGCTGGTGATCCCCAGAATCCTGCAATTTTATATGCTGCTGATGATATTCAGGGAGGGAGTGATTATTATATATATAAAAGTACAAACAGCGGTGTAAGCTGGGAAGCGATGAGCATGGTTCCCTGCAGTGGAGGAGGTTGTGATACAAAATTAACCGATATTCTAATTCATCCAAATATTTCGGATAATATCCTGGTCGCTACCCAAATGAGATGGTCAAGTAGTTCGGGATTATATGGATTTGGCAGAGTGTTTAGAAAAGTCGGCACAACCTGGGATCTACTACTTACTTCAGGTTCGGCTGCCCTTGTTTTAGATCCCAATAATCCTAATACGCTTTTTACCGGTAAAGAAGACTCGGGTCAAATATGGAAAATAGAGAACTGCTGGGGAACTCCAACAATTACGCAAATTTCACCACCTGAAGGAATACGGGATATAACCGACATTGATCTAGATAACAGTTCAACTGTATATGTATCAACCGAGTCAGGTTTATGGAGATATACCGGAGGCAATTGGACAGAATTGTTTTTACCCTCTACAGACATAACATCATTAGCAATTGACCGGGTCATTATACCAAATATAATCTATGCAGCCACCGGGGACAAGGGAGTATTTATTTCCAATGACGGTGGTAGTACATGGAACATTTGGAATAGCGGTTTGAAGAATTTTGCAATTACACAGTTGCGATTTAACGGATCAAAAGTTTGGGTCGGAACTGAGTATGGGGGTATCTGGTGCCGGAACAAGGCTGAAACGATTACATCGCCCTATTTTACGCATTTAACCGGTGATCTGAGTATTTCTGTTTTTCAAAATGGCAGTTTAGGACACCTTAGTTCATTAAATACTCTTGGTGAAGGCTGCCAATATAAGAATAATGTTGATGCGCTATACTCAGGCGGACTTATTTTTGGTACAAAAACCGCAGGTTTTGTCAACGGTGATCAAGCCAGTTTCAATATTGTAAATGATTTTACTAATACTGAGCCCATACACGAAATTACATCACCAGACCTGGAAATGGATCATATTTCGGAGACAGCCTATAATGACAACGGTGCGATAATTCCTTATGGAATATCAGTTAATCAGAAAACTTTTTCCAATACCGGTGATCAATTTGTAATCATAGAATATGGTTTTACCTCAGCATCTTCTTCACTGGATAACTTTTACGCCGGAATTTTCGCCGATTGGGATGTTGGTGCCGGTGCAGGATATTCTAAAAACATTGGCGGATATGATCAATCAAAAAACCTTGCATATCAATATATTTCAGACGGATCCCCTGATCCAAACTACTATGGTATAGTTGCTCTCAGCGGAATGTCAGGCGCCAAAGTAACTACTGAAGGAGCAAATGGGACAATACGGGAAACAGCATTACAAAGAATATCCGCCTTTGAAAATGAAACAATCACGGAGATTGGTGATCATAGAATGTGGATCGGATCGGGACCTTTCACGCTAACACAAGGCATTAATAAATCTATATATTTTGCTTTTGTTGCCGGCACTGATCTTGCGAATCTGCAGGCAAATGCCGATGCTGCGGCACAAAAATATCAGTATATAATTACTACTAATGTTGACGAAAATGAAGTTTTGCCTGTTCAATTTGGTTTAAGTCAGAATCACCCCAATCCATTTAATCCCACAACTCTCATTAATTATCAGATACCACAGGGAACTTTTGTAACTATAGAAATTTTTGACGTTCTCGGCAAAAGAGTAAAACTACTTATTGATGAATATAAAAACCCTGGTAATTATAAAATTGAGTTTAAATCAAAAAGTTTATCGAGCGGAACATATTTCTACAGAATAAAAGCAGCAGAATTTTCTGATGTAAAGAAAATGTTATTGCTAAAATAGTATCAAAAAGTCAAGGCTATGGGGGATCTGACCATAATTTTTTATTGTTATTATGGATATAAAAATACAGGATATTTATTTTTGAGATAACAAATCAAAAAACCCCTGTAAATGTGTGATTTACAAGGGTTATAATTGGTCGGGGCGAGAGGATTTGAACCTCCGACCCCATGACCCCCAGTCATGTGCGCTAACCGGGCTGCGCTACGCCCCGACTTAGATCGAAATTAATTTGTTCAACTCTTCTAAATCATTACGAAATGATTTTATAAATGCTTTTAGTTCATCACTGGCGGGCTGAATTTCTATTGAATCAACCTTTTTTACATCCTTTAATATTTCATAAAGTTTATTTTTGGCACCTTCAACAGTAAATTTATCCTGGTATAATAATTTTTTGATTAAGAAAACGATCTTAACTTCTCTTAACCTATAGGTTCTGTTCCCGGCTTTATTTTTACCAGGTTTCAGATCAGAAAACTCGGTTTCCCAATATCTCAGGACGTGTTGTTTAACATCTACCATTTTACTAACGTCACTGATTGAATAATAAAGTTTTTTGATAGGTCTGTTTTGCACACATAACCCCAATTATTATATTGGCTTATTTTAGGAATATTTTATTAAAATTGCAAGTATTATTTTTTATCTTTTACTTCTTCAACCATGTAAGTATCAAATCAAAATCAAAAGTTAAATTGCAAAAAGCAAAATGACAAATAAAAATGTAAAATGTGTCATCATTTTTGCGGTAAAAACAGCTTATCCTTATAATTAATAGTTCCGTTAATTAGTGAGATGATTTAATACTCAATGCTGGCGTGCAAACCGGAAAACTTGCTGTCAATTATTTATTCTCATAACTATTAAGGTTGAATGACCTGATAATCTTTTATATTTTTAATTTTTAATATGTAATTTTCCTATTTAATTTTTGCCTGCCCGACCTCTGGCGGGATATTTACATTATATCCGGTATCCATTATAGATCAGTTATATTTTTTTCCTAATCATATTCCGGAGGTGGGATATAAGTTGGATGACAAACAGTACATTTGGATTTGTCCTCCAGATCGGTTACCTCTGTTTTAAATCTCTCCTGATATTTCCCATCGTGACAGGGCCCGCAATCTTTATGCATAAAGGGCCAATTTGTCGGATATTTTGCGATTTTATCCGGATCATCGTGGACGATTCCACGGTGACATTCAACACAGTCCATTGAATATTTTTCTATATGAAGCCGGTGAGAAACTTTTAAGCTCTGCCCTCGAAGACTATTATCCGGTAAATCTTCATAGCCAATTTCATTTACGTATAAAATCGCTCCATGGCAACCCAAACAATTTTTAGTGGAGATAGGCAGCGGATCTTTATGCGGTTTAATATCTACTCCTTTTGTAACCGCAATAAGAAGATTTTTTACTCCGTTTACTTGTGCCTGAAGCGCTCCGGTAACGCCTGAATTTATATGGCAGCTACCGCAATCAATTGATTTATGTGTTGATATTATCCACCGTTCGTGTTGAGACTCATGACAAGAACCACATGCATAGTTTGATTCTGAAATTTTAACCGTAACAGCGTAAAAAAACAGCAGGCCGATTAAAATATAAATAGACATTTTAAATTTCATAATAGTATTCCATTGCAGATTAAACAAAAGGGAAGACTTTATTTTGTCTTCCCTTTATATACTTTGAGCCAATCTGGCTCATCTCAAAATTACCCGATTTTGAGGTCAAAACAAATGAGGACTTATTTACTCCCGGTAACTTTAGTCATTTCATCAAGTTTTTCTCTGAGACTTTTAGGCTCTGACCAAACTTGCCAAAGAGCGAGTTTTCCGTCACGATCAATGACAGCTAAGCTATTCGGTGCATTCCCGCCTAACCACTTTTGAACATAATCATCAGCAAATGTATCAATCATTATCGGCCGCACTTGATTCCAATCCTTAAGCATCTTCAGCGCATATTTTTCACGTTGTTCCATGGTTTTTGTCTGCGGGATATCAGTAAAATTCAACCTTTCGTCTCCGGTTCGTTCACCGGTTTCCTTGTCTTTCCTCCTGGTGTCTTGTCCAGGGTGGGGTTCTCTTGTGTATAGGTTATAAAAGAGCACGCCTTTACTTTTAAAATCTGTTGCAATTTTGTCCATTTCGGGTAATTTTTTCAAATAAGGCGGTCACGTACAGGCTCCAAGCTCGATGATGACAATTTCACCCTTGTGATCAGACAGTTTAAATTTTTTACCGTCGGCAGTCGGCAGCTCAAAATCCTTAACAACTGATCCGATCTCAGGTCCTTTCCATGGCCATGCTCGTCTACCACGAGACCGGCGCTGTCTTTCCTGTGAAAAGACGTCATCAATAAGCAATACAACAAAAAAAAGACACAAGAGTGACACCCAGATTCGTTTCCAATTCATGGGTTTCCTCCAATTAAATTAGTTTTTGTTCCGATAATTTGACATTTCTCCTCTCTGTTTAGGGTTATCAACACATTTAGAAACAAATTACTTATATATAAAATAAAAAATATTTTTTACAATTCAAGGATTATTTTTTAAAAGCAAACCTACAAACTTTCTTTCAAAAACAGCAGATAAAAACTCAAGATATGTACTAATATTTCCGATATTATTGATAAAGGATTATAAGCATTGAGGTGGAGACGGATTTCAAAAATAATGATAAGGATGTTAATTTTAATATCATTTTGCGGGTGTGGGGTGGAAAATGTTTATCGAAATTAAACAACAAAAGCAATTTTTGTCAGTTTTATTTAAAAGGATGAGTAATTTAAACTCAGGCAATACTGAAGAATTAAAAACAAATATTTTAAATAATTATCAAAATGGGCAGACAGTAATCTTAAATTTCAGAAATCTTGATTATATCGACAGCGCGGGACTAACCGTTTTGATCCATATTCGGAGGAAATTAACTGAGACAAAAGGAAGTTTAAAGATATGCGAGGTGGGAGATAAAATTCACAAGTTAATGCAGGTAACCCGCCTGCATCGTGTTTTTGATATTTATGATAATGAAGAATCCGCTATAAAATCGATAAAAACTAAAACCAATGCAAAAAGCGGTTCTAATCCTTATGTAATTAAATTTCAAGTAAAACAATCCGAGTCATATTCATTAATAAAATTCGAACAACCCGATTCATTAATAAAACCAAACTGTGCTCAATTCCGCGCCGAAATTAGGAGCCATTTACAAAAAAAGCAAACAGTTATCTTAAATTTTGATAATATAAGAAATATTGACAGTGCCGGCATCTCTTCATTGATTCATCTAAAAAAATATTCCAGGGAGATCAAAAAAAAGATCCTGCTTGTATATAATAATCGTGTCTTGAATCGTCTGTTCAGGCTGTATTCTCTCGATGATCTTTTTTCACAATTTCAAACTGAATATGAAGCCATTTCTGTTATCCAGCCTGGAGATCTAAAACCGATTGAAAGCACTTATCCGGTTACTGTGTCAAAAAAACAACCGACACCTGAAATGATTGGCGTCGAATACACTGATATTGATTTTCTTACTTATTATTATAAAAACAAGTAAGTCATAAGAGTGTTTTATTCAAATTTTATGGGGACGTAATGAAAAATAAATATATCCGTGATTTTATTTTCAGCATTTCGCTGTTCTTTTTACTTGTTATTAGCGTAAATATAGTCCTCTTTCCCGAAATCCCAGGTTTTCTTGGTCTCAATCCACATCCATACCTGGTGGTTATTCTGCTTATATCAGGTCGTTTTGGTTTAAAAGAAGGGATGCTATCTGCTTTTATCGCGACAATTATCCTGTCAATTTATGTATATATAGAAGTAAAACCTTTTTTTTCCTGGTCTATTTTTATTGAACAAACTTTTTTAATCACCTCGGTTTCTTTTTGTTTAGCCGGTTTAATAGTGGGAGAAATGCGGAGATTCAATAAAAGTTACGAACAAAGACTTCTCCAGGAAAACATTGACTTAAAGGGGGAAAGATCCCGGCTTAATGAACAACTGGAAATTGTAAACCAGATAAAAGAGGAGCTGGAAAACCGTATTATC
>SDBT01015814.1_pt1 | contig 11980 bp, 9 predicted proteins | sample 2277101 | NCBI WGS metagenome assembly SDBT01 (sample SAMN10404973, study PRJNA504765) | marine sediment metagenome | isolation source: marine sediment core GS10_PC15, 103 cmbsf | place: Arctic Ocean: Southern Knipovich Ridge | collected 2010
CGGTGCTGCTCGCTGTGTGCGATTTTCTGGGCAGGAGGTGGATCGGTCTTTTGCTGATGAAACCATTTGGCCAATTTGGCTAAGAGTGTTCGTCGGGTCTTGTGCTTGCGATTCTGGGAATAGCAGCGATTGATGGTAACGCGAAAGAGCCAGCGGCGAAGGGCCGAGGGGTCGGGCCCACGGGGTCCCTTCTGCATAGCGATGAGGTAGCGCCGGCATGAAGACGATTCGCGACCTGGAAGGCCAGCTTGCGGGCAAGCGGGTGCTGATGAGGGTGGACTTCAACGTCCCCCTCAACAAGGAGACGGGCGAGATTGCCAACGACCTGCGCATCCGCATGGCCTTGCCGACGATCCGGTTTGCCCTTGAGCGGGGCGCCGCCGTCATCCTCACGAGCCACCTCGGTCGGCCCAAGGGGGAGCGCAACGCGAAGTTCAGCCTCAAGCAGGGCTCGTTCGTCGCTGGCGAACCCGACCGGTTCGAGGGGGCCGTGGTCTTCGGCGGTCTGGCGGCCATGGGTCTGATCGTGGTGGGGATCGTGTTCCAGTTTTCCCTAGGCCCCATCTTCACCTACGCGATGATCGCACTGGCCTGTGGCTACATCCTCTACCACACCTCGAACGTCCTGCACCACTATCGCATCGGCCAGCACGTAGCGGCCTCGCTGGCATTGTTCGCCTCGGTGGCCCTGCTATTCTGGTACATCCTGCGATTATTCATGTCGCGGGACTGATCGCGGCGGCAAACCAGATGACGAAACCCAAAAAGGGGACATTCTACTTTATCGGGCAAAGAGTAGAATGTCCCCTTTTGGCTGCGCAGGCCCAACATGACCAACAAAGAGTGGATCCGCCGAGTCGTCGAGCACGACGCCGACGTGCCCGTGCCGTATAACCTATCGCTCTCACCGGTTCCCCGGCAGCGGCTCGAAGAATTCTACGCAACCGACGATGTCCAGCGGTATCTCGACTTGCCGATTCGCATGACGGGCATGAAGACCGTCAAACCCCTTTATGCGTCGCCCGAAGAGTTCGGCCAGACGCTCACCGACGAGTTCGGCGTGGTCTGGACGACCAACGCGATCGATCGCGGCGTGCCGGTCGGCCCTTGCCTGAAGGGGCCCGTGCTCGACGGCTACACCTTTCCCGATCCGCAGGCCGAGTATCGCTTCGAACATCTCGACGCCTTCTGCCGCCAGAACGCCCAAAACTACACTATCCTCTGGATCGGCGACCTTTGGGAAAGGGCCACGTTCATGTGCGGCATGCAACAGTTGTTGCTTTACACGGCCACCGAGCCGGATTTCGTCGATTTGCTGCTCGAACGCATCGCCGATTACATCCTCCGCACGATGGACGTTCTCTTCCGACGGTTCGAGTTCGACGCCGTGGCCCTAAGCGACGACTATGGCACGCAGAAGTCGCTGCTGATCAGCCCGACTGCCTGGCGGCGGTTCGTCAAAGGGCATCTGGCCGAAATATTCACCAAGGCCCAAGCGGCCTCAAAGGCGACCATGCTCCACTCCTGCGGCAACGTCCGGGCCATCGTACCCGATCTGATCCAACTCGGCCTGGACATACTCCATCCGATCCAACCCGAAGCGATGGACATCCTAAGTCTCAAACGCGAGTTTGGCCGACACCTGACATTTTGCGGCGGACTCGGCACCCAAGATCTACTCATAAGCGCCACCCCCGCGGAAGTCCGGCACGAGGTCCACCGTCTAAAACAGACCATGGGCCGCGGCGGAGGTTACATCCTCGAACCCGGCATCACGCTCCAGGCCGACGTCCCCCTCGAAAACATCCTGGCCATGATCGAGGCCATGCAGGACTAGAAAAGGGAACGGAGATCGGCGAGGGTGGCTGGGGCATAGCGCAGCGGTGCCCCAGAGCCTAAATAACTGGGGCTTCACTTCGTTCAGCCGCCAGCCACCCGGGTCTGTTGCCCGGGTAATTCTACACATCTCTTCGTTCACGAGGATGGCTTCAGCCCCAGGGCCATTCATGGCCCTTTCCGCCGCAGGCGGTGTTAGACCCGACGTTTACGTCGGGTTGCGTAGGTCCCATGCGCCACGTACTGCCCGTGCTAAAGCACGGGCCGAATACCGCGCAAGCGGTCAAGGGCCGTAAACGGCCCTACGCAGGTGACACCGATGCTATTGCAGAGAAGGCTTTGCCATTCTGTTTAGGCGTGTCGCAGAATCGTCAGCGATACCCGCTCATTTGGTCTGTTTCTTCTTATCCCGAAGTTGAATCGCAGTATCCAGCTTGCGACGGCGCGCCTTGAGATCCGATAAGTTGGTTGGCAGACTGAGAAACTCGCCGTATTCCTCCAGACTCTCGACTTCAAAGTCGTTCTGGATGAGCCTCAACAAATGAGGGTCGACAAAAGACTTGACCATGTAGCCGACCTCTTCGCTGGCAGCAGACGACCTAGCCGAATGCACATATTGATTGCGGCGTAGCCGCAAGTACTCTAGGCGCTCCTTGGCAATCTGGCGGTCAACATATATCCAGATTGCCCGACTGATAGTCTCGTCGTAACGACCACCGATCGTGTTGGTTACCTTTTCGAGAATGCTCCACACTTGCAGAAACGCAAGGTCAAGATTACTGTGGTCAAGCGCTGCTGCATAGCGAGCAAAAATCGCCACAAGATCGTCGGCGTAGGGCAGCTTTTTGATGTTCTTGAACGTCCAACGGCGATTCTCCTCGATCTCGTCCCAGCCATTTCGGGGAACAAAGAGTTTTTGCTCCATGACATAGTCAGCTTCAAACCAGTACACATCATCGACAAGTGTGCCATTGGGGTGGTGCAGAGTATGAACTGGACCGCAATGGATGACGCCAATCGGGTTGCGCCTTGGAGAGCTGAAGTGCAAGGTCTTGCGGCCGAAGGTTGCGAAAAACGTCCAGACGCCACGAAGGTAGTTCAAGGCATCGAGAGCCTTGTCTACAGCCTCTTGGATAGTCCTGCCGTTGGTCTTGATTCTTACCGGACAATACTCGGTACTCTGAATGTGCTGGGTAAGAAGCGGGTCTCTTGAACGTCCCAGCAGCGGTTTAGGAAAGGGAAACTTCTTAGGCCTTCTCGCAAGGCCAGAGATTTCACACTCGCGAATTGTGACCTTTGAGAAGGGAAGCTTCTCGACCGAAAGGTAGGTGATGAGAATGTACTCAGCCACTGGTTTCTGGAAATGCGCTGCGGCCTCTCTGTTAATGGCCTGAAGCAAAGCCGCTGGCGTCACGGACTGTCCACTACCTTGCTTGGAAATCACCGAAATCAGCGCTTGCGAGGTTAGGCGTTGCGCATCATCTTCATTGAGCTCATTGTCGTCCGGGGCAAGGATCACAACCCTCGATGCGACAGGTAGAAACGGTCGAATCCCGGACTTAAGCGGCCAAGAAACGCTTCCGTCAGCCTTGGCCGTTGCCGACTCGCCAATCTCTTGCAGTAATGCTTTCGGCGCATGCTTATCATCAAAGCTTTTGTCGTAGCTTCCGTCCGGTCTTCTCCAGTACGCGTACCTCTTAGTCATGACTACTTACCTTCGACTGATACGGACTTGAATCCCCGCGAAAGACCTGAGTCTAGCACTACGTGGGGTGGACTTGCAACCGAATGGTCCCGGAATTCGTGACTGGACTCTTGCTAATTGGTCCGCTCTCACTTTGGGAGAGGGTTAGGGTGATATTCTCGGCCCTCACCCCCGGCCCCTCTCCCAAAGGAGAGGGGAGTAAGTTGCCTGGTGCGTTTCACGCACCCCACCATTGGCGGTGAACCTGTTTCGGCGGCGTTGCGTATGGCGGGAAGGGCTGTTGGCCGTGTAGGTGGAATAGGTGCTGTAAACTGACCGGAATACGGCCGAAAATGCCCGTTTTTTGAGGATCCTGGGCCCGATTTCGGCCGGCCCCAATTACACTCGTAGATTAGATACTACCCGCCAAACAAGATTCTCATCTGTTTACACTCCCTTCCTTTTCAGGCGAATCGTTCGCCCGGCACCACCATATCGGGTGATGGCGGTGGTTTCGCGGTTGACCTTATAATGAATGCCATCGGGCAAGTCACTTCATAGAGCTATGATTATGAGCCCCACTCTCTGCCGCCGGTTGTTCCGACCGGCACGATTCGTTTCGAACCGTCGCAACACTCCCCGGCGTTTCCGCCGAATTCAGCTCGAGCCGCTCGAAGAGCGCTGCTTGCTGTCGGCCACGCCCACGCTGGAGCCGATCGCCGACGTCACGCTGCTGGCCGGGGCGCCGTTGCATTTGGCGCTGGACGGGCTGGATGCCGACGGCGATGCCTTGACCTACTCGGTCTCGGTCGACGGCGATAGTCAACTCACCGCGTCCGTGCTGCAGGGTAACCAGAGCCTGCGCATTTCCGTGCAGGACTACGGCGACATGATCTTCGAGCTGTTCGAAGCCCGCGCGCCGAACGTGACCGGCCGGATTGCCGAGTTGGCCGAGTCGGGATTCTACGACGGGTTGACGTTCCACCGGATTATCGAGAACTTCATGATCCAAGGCGGCGATCCGCTGGGGACCGGCACGGGTGGTTCGGGATCCGACTTCGACGACCAGTTCCACGCGGAATTGATGCACACGTCTTCCGGCCTGCTCTCGATGGCCAAGAGCGGCGACGACACGAACGACTCGCAGTTCTTCATCACCTCCGCCGCGACCCGACACCTGGACTTCAACCACTCGGTCTTCGGCATCCTGACCGAGGGTGAGGATCTTCGGCAGTTGATCGCGGCCGTGCCGACCGGTACGGGCGATCGACCGATTACGCCGGTGGTCATGAACTCGGTCGACGTGTTCACCGACACGGAGAACGGCGCCCTGATGCTCTCCGCGCCGGAAGGGACCTTAGCCGAAGGCAACGTGACGGTCAGCGTCAGTGACGGCAACGGCGGCACGGCCGAGCGGACTTTCCACGTGACCATTCTGCCCGATCCCGACGGCAACAATTCTTATTCGTTCCTAGAACAGATCGATCCGATAGAAATGACGGTCGATACGCCGATCGAGTTCCAGTTGCCGGCGATCGATCCGGAAGGCGATCCGATCTTCTACGGCGGCGATGATGCCCAGAACGACGACCTGTCGGTCACCGTCAACGAAGAGACCGGGCTGGTGACGATCGTTCCTCAGAACGGACTGATCGGCGTACACGAGATGACCGTCTACGCTCGCCCGGTGGACCCACCCGGTTACTTCGAAGGTCGCGACGTGTGGGACTCGCAGACAGTGGCCTTGTACATAGCCCCGCAGTCGCCCTCGGGCATTGAACTGCTGAGCAACAACGGCAGCGGGCAAATCGACCCGGACGGGATCGCCCAGGACGACACGCTGCTGAGCTTCCGCATCTCGGGCATTCTGCAAGGCGCCGAGGTGACGCTGTTTATCGACGGTCAGGAGATGGGCAAGGTGACCGCCGCAGACGACTCAGGCAGCGTGGTTATCACAACCAACGCGGGCGAACAGTTCAACGACGGACTGCATCTGGTGACCGCCGCCGCGGCGTTGCTCGATCAGGCCGTGAACGTCGGGAATTTGCACGATACGACCGATCTGGTCAGTGACGCTGCGGCGCCGCTGCAACTTATCGTCGACACCACCGCACCCCAGTTCGTCTCGACTCCGATCCTGACGGCCAACAAGGGTGAGGAGTACTTCTACGACGCCCAGACCGACGAGGAACCGCAAGGCGGGATTACTTATGATGTGGTCACGCTGTTGCCGGGGATGTCGATCGTCCACGGCGATGGACGCCTCACCTGGACCCCGCAGCCGTCGCAAGGCCCGGTCGAAACCATTTCCATTACGGCGACCGACCTCGCCGGGAACACGTCCGTGCAGACGTTCGACGTGACGGTGACCACCTCGGGATCGCTGGATCCGATCGGCAACAAGCAGGTGGCCGAGGGATCGAACTTGAGCTTTCAGGTGACGGCCGGCGAACTGATCGGCCCGTTGACGTTCGGCATCGAGCCGGGCGCGCCGGCCGGGGTAACGATCGATCCCAATTCCGGCGAGTTCAGTTGGACCCCCAGCGAGGCCCAAGGTCCCGGCGCGTACGAGATCACCATCTATGCGATCGATGCCCACGACACCCGCGGCGCCGAGACGATTCTCGTAACGGTCTCGGAAGTCAACGCACCGCCTCAACTGGCGCCCATCTCCGACCGGATCGTCAAGGAAGGCCAGTTGGTGCAATTGGCCGCCAGCGCCACCGACCCGGACCTGCCGGCCGACACGCTGACGTTCAGCCTCGGCCAAGGCGCCCCGCAAGGTGCATCGATCAACCCGAACACGGGTCTGTTCACTTGGCAACCGGGCGAAGGACATGGCGGGAACAATTACGAGGTTGTCATCCGGGTGACCGACCTGGCCGGCGCAACTGACGAGCAAGCGTTCCGTGTCATCGTCGACGAGATCGATCAGGCCCCGCAATTCGCCGCCATCGAGACCCAAGTCCTCACACCCGGCGAAGAGCTTCGCCTTTTGGTCCACGCAACCGATCCGGATCAGCCGGCCAACCCCATCACCTACAGCCTCGAACCGGGTGCGCCCGAAGGCGCGACGATCGATCCGAACACGGGCCTGCTCACGTGGAGCGTGCCCGAGGATTCCGAGTCGACTATCGTGAAACTTGGCGTCAAGGCGACCGAGCTTTTGCCGCAAGGCCAATCGGGCAAGAGTAGCGTGGCACTGGTCGAGGTGATCGTCTCCGACCTGGCCTCGCTCCTGTTTGACGGGATGCTGGCGGATCGGGTGGCAAGTCCGCTACCGTTGGCCACTCGGGACTTCCTGCCCGATGGGCTGTTTGCCACCACGACGGCGCCGGAGACAACTTCTTCACTGTTGTTCGATTTCCAGCCCGCGACCGAACCGACGTTGGCAGTCGGTGACAGCGGGTTGTTCGGGTTCCAGATTGGCCCCAGCACGGGAATCGCGGGCAACTCGCGCCAGTCGGCCGAAGAGACGGGCCCTTTGGACGACCAACCGGAGCCTACCAAGGAAGAGAAAGACTCGTTGCGCCGCAAACGCAAGAGCAACCGTTCCGGTCGCTCGCTCCTCAGCGCCAACGACGAGGCCTTACAGGAAATCCTCTCCCAGCAGACTGGGTAGGTCAGGGCTTGCCCTGACGCATTTGTCCGAAAGAGAATTGGGTTCCGTCAGGGCAAGCCCTGACCTACTCAACGAGGTCTTTATCCACTGTGGGGAACTCGACCGGACCGAAGCCCCAATCGGCTGAATACACGCCGAGCTGAACATACTTGTGGAAAGTTGACCAGGGCCATCCATTTGGGACAGGAACAAGCCCGTGTTTGACGGGGTTGTAGTGGATGTAGTCGAAGTGGCTTTCAAAGTCGTCTTCATCGCGGATCGTATGCTCGATGAAACGTGGTTGCCAAAAGCCCCGACGCCCTTCCCGCTGCTCACCCGCAGTAACCGCACTCTCTCGACCGCCATACTGAAGCCAATTTCGCGTGAACCGAGCTTTGATCGCAGACCAACGGGTCGAATAATCGTCCTCATCTGGCGGAAGCGTCCACAGTGTATGCAGGTGGTCTGGAAGCAACACGATAGCACGGATTTCAAAGGGACGTTTCTCCAGTTCATTCCGAATAGCCTCGCCCAAGAGCCGTCTGGCCGTCTCTTCACCAAACAATGGCGCACGCCGATACGTGACCAGCGTAAAGAAATACGTCCCTCCCGCAACGTAATATCGTCGATAATCCGGCATGCTTTGGCCTGTAGGTCAGGGCTCGCCCTGACGCCCTTGTTGAAACAATACGCCATTTCGTCAGGGCAAGCCCTGACCTACTTCTCTGACAGTATGGCCGCAACAAGCCTCCCATGCAAGGGTGCTTAGGGTTCTGTCAGGGCAAGCCCTGACCTACAGCAGCGGGCCGAGCAGTCGGGCGACGTTTTCGGTGAACCGGGCTAGGCCGGATCGCGATTGCCACTGGGTCAGATCCATGAACTGCGACTGCTCGATATACGATTGCTGAAGCTCGCGCAGCTCGGTTGTGAACGGGGCGTCGTAGATCGACAGCGTAATCTCGAAGTTCAAGTGCAGGCTGCGGGGATCGAGGTTCAACGAGCCGAAGAGGCTGAATTCGTTGTCCACCGTGATCGACTTCGTGTGCAACAAGCCGCCGCGGAACTGAGCGATCCGAACGCCGGCGGTCAGCAGGTCGGTCTTGTGGGCCTGACTGGCGAAACGCACCATCAGCGAATCGACCTTGGCCGGCACGATGATCGAAACATCCACGCCACGCCGGGCGGCCGAGACCAGGGCCGTGAGCAAGACCTCGTCCGGTACGAAATAGGGTGTGGTGAGGACCAATTCCCGACGCGCGGCGTAAATAGCCATCAGCAGGATCTGCTGGATCGCTTCGTTGCGCACCAGCGGTCCGGAGGGAACTACCTGCGCGACCGTCGGGCCAACTTCCGGCAAGGGCTCCACATAGGCCGTTTCGGCCAGCTTTTCCAGCCCTTCGCCCGTCTCCAGCTCCCAATCTTCCAGGAACGTCACGGCCAGCCCTTCGACGGCCGGACCCTGGACTCGCACCATGGCGTCGATCCATTGCCCCACGCCGGCATCCCGCTTGAAGAAACGGGGATCGACCATGTTCAAACTGCCGGTATACGCAATCCGGTTGTCAATGACCACGATCTTGCGGTGCAGCCGCAGGTCGAAACGGACAAAGAGCCCCCGCAGCAACCCGCCGGGCAGGGCCGCTGAGACGGCAATTCCCGCCTCTCGAAGTCGCGCGGCCATGGGGCATTTGAGAAACTCGCGGCTCCCCACGGCATCCACCAGCACACGACACACGACGCCCCGCTGGGCCGCACGAAGCAGGGCCTCGGCCACGTCATCGGCCATGCCGCCGGGGTTCCAGATGTAGAACTCGATGTGGCAGATTCGCTCGGCGGCATTGATGTCGGCAATCAGCGATCGAAAGACGTCGTCCGTGTCGCTTATCAACTGCAACTGATTGCCGGGTACGGCCGGTATGCCGATGGCCGACTCGGTCAGCTTGGCCAAAGGTTCACACTCGGCGCCGAGTGTCGACCAGTCGACGTCGAACCGCCGACACAGGTCATCGATCCACTGCTGATAAGGCTCGTGGATCACGGCCGCCCACTTGGCCCGACGGTTACCCAGACGAAGCTCGCCGAAGAGCAGGTAGATGATCGCGCCGCCAAAGGGGAAGAGCAACACCACCATCAGCCAAGCCATCGACACGCCCACCGGATGACGCCGCATGATAATCCGAAACGACAGGCCCAGTCGGATCAGCAGATCCGCAACGAACAGCAGGGCAGCGATCCAGCTAGCAGTTTCCATGTGGCAAACGTTTCGACTTCGCAGGAGTGTTCTGTAGGAGGCGACTCCCGTCGCCGATTCTCCCCTGACCTCGGCGACGGGAGTCGCCTCCTACAACACGCAGTGGCAGTTCTCTCTATTGTCCCTCGCGGGCCGGTCAAGTCAAACGCAAATCGGCAATCAGCGGCAGGTGGTCGGATGCCTGCCGGGCCACCGCCGACCGAGCCGCGAAGGCTCGCAGCAGTTCCAAGCGGCCGCGAAAGTAGACCCGATCCAGCGGGCGCAGCGGCAAAATGGCCGGGAAGGTCTTCGTGCGTTTCGTGGCCGAGAGGAATCCGGCCGGTTCCAACAACCGCTTTCCCAAGCGGCCGTACATGTCGTTGAAATCCCCGGCAACGACTACGGGCGTATCGTGATGGGCGCCCAGCAGGATCTTGGCGTGCAGGAGCTTGCGGAGTTGGACCATGCGTTCGAAACCGGCCAATCCCAAGTGCAGATTGACAATCAGCAGTCGGTGCGAGTGTCCTTCACTGCGAACTGTCGCGTGCGCGACCTGCGCCCGACGTCGCTTCTTCAAAGGTACGGTTAGATCGATGTTTCTGACGTCCGACAGAGGAAAACGGCTCAAGATCGCATTGCCGTAGACACCCTCGCGGAGCTTGACGTTCGGCTGAAAGGCCCGATGGGGAAGTCCCAACGCATCGCCGAGTAGATCGACCTGGCAATGCCCTCGCGAGCGCGGCACGCCGTGGTCGACCTCCTGCAGCAGGACAATGTCCGGCTCGTACCGGGCCAGTGTCTCGACCACCCGTTGCGGCCGGTAACGCCGATCCACGCCGCCAATGGCTTTGTGGATGTTATACGTCATCAAGCGGAGTTTCACGGGCACGGACTCCGTTGTTTAGCTGCTGTCAGTAAGACGGTCGGTGTGCCAAGCACCTTGTAGGAGGCGACTCCAGTCGCCGATTCTCCCCTGATCTCGGCGACTGGAGTCGCCTCCTACAAGTGGCACACTTACCCTTACATCACCACATCCCAATCATAGGATGAACTTGCTGAGATCCTCGTCCTGACTCAATTCTTCGAGCCGCTCGCGAACGTAGGCGGCGTTGATTTCGACCCGACCCATCTTCATGTCGGGGGCCTCGAAGCTCAACTCGTCGAGCATCCGTTCCATGATCGTGTAAAGGCGGCGGGCTCCGATGTTCTGCGTCGTTTGATTCACGCGGTAGGCACAATCGGCCAAGGCTTCGATGGCGTCGTCTTGGAAGTCGATCTCGACGCCTTCGGTCTTCAGCAAGGCCTTGTATTGCTTCGTTAAAGCACCTTTCGGCTCGGTGAGAATCCGCACAAAATCTTCCTTGGTCAGGTCGTTCAGCTCGACGCGGATGGGAAAGCGGCCCTGCAACTCCGGCATCAGATCGCTCGGCTTGGCCCGATGGAACGCGCCGGCGGCGATGAACAAGATGTGATCCGTCTTCACGAATCCGTACCGGGTTTGTACGGTGGTGCCTTCCACGATCGGCAGCAGATCGCGCTGGACTCCTTGCCGCGAGACGTCGGCCCCATGGGAACCCTCGCCGGCCACGACCTTGTCCAGTTCGTCGAGAAAGATGATCCCCACGTTTTCGGCCAGTTCGATCGCCTGGCTCTGCACGTTCTCCTGATTGATCAGCGCATCGCACTCCTGCTCGAACAAGACGTGCCGGGCCTCGCCCACCGTCAGCTCACGCGAAGAGCTGCTCTTCGGCAGTATCTTCTCGAACATCCCCTGCAGGTCGACGTCCATCTGTTCCATACCCATGCCGGTGAACATCATGGGCGCGGACTTCCGTTCGAGTTGGATCTCGACCCGACGCTGGTCCATCTCGCCGGACGCCAGCATGGCGCGCATCTTTTCCCGGGTTCGTTCGTAGCGCTCGGGTGAATGCGAACTGTCGGCCGCCGCATCGAAAGACGGCGGCGCGGGAACCAGCAGATCGAGCAAACGCTCTTCGACCCGGTGGCGGGCTTCCTCCTCGACACTTTCGCGTTCTTGCTCGCGGACCAGACCGATGGCGTTCTCCACCAGTTCGCGAACCATGCTCTCGACGTCGCGTCCGTAGTAGCCCACCTCGGTATACTTGCTGGCTTCCACCTTGATAAACGGCGCCTTGGTCAAGCTGGCCAGCCGCCGGGCGATCTCGGTCTTTCCCACGCCGGTCGGCCCGATCATGAGGATGTTCTTCGGCGCGACCTCGCGGCGCATTTCGTCGTCGAGCTGTTGCCTTCGCCAGCGGTTGCGGATGGCAATAGCCACGGCCCGCTTGGCATCGTCTTGTCCGACGATATGGCGTTGAAGTTCTGCGACGATTTCCCGAGGCGTTAAGTCTTGCACGCCAGCTCCTCCACCACGATGTTCGTATTCGTGTAAATGTCGATTCCTGCGGCGATGGTCAACGCCGTGCGAACGATTTCCGCGGCACTTAAATCAGCGTGGGCACACAAGGCCCGGGCCGCAGCCACCGCATAGTTGCCCCCGGAACCGACCCCCAAAACATCGTCGGTCGGTTGAATCACGTCGCCGTTGCCGCTGACCAGCAGCATGTTCTGCTCGTCGACCACGACCAGCAAGGCCTCCAGCCGTCGC
>SDBT01015815.1_pt1 | contig 11980 bp, 13 predicted proteins | sample 2277101 | NCBI WGS metagenome assembly SDBT01 (sample SAMN10404973, study PRJNA504765) | marine sediment metagenome | isolation source: marine sediment core GS10_PC15, 103 cmbsf | place: Arctic Ocean: Southern Knipovich Ridge | collected 2010
TCAAGAGTGACTCCATTTCTATTGATTCTTTTGTAGCAATGTCGCTCCTTACTCAGAGTTTTCCACATGCTCCTTGTGGAGGGTCATTATAAACCCGGAGCAAGTTGCTTGTGGTAAACTCTGAATCGCCCTTTGCCTTGCATTCATTTTGGTTGCGGCCGGAGGCTGCTATATGTATAGGATAGATTTTTTTCCCATAGCCGGCCGCGTCTGTTCCAAGATAGTCCATGGGGAGAAGCTTACTCCCTTTCTGAAACACATATGCTTTGGCTTCCCAAGCGCCATTTGGATTGCCTCCCACTATCATCATAACGGGCTCTGGACACAAAAGCAGCCTGTTATCCGAGTGCTCCCGCAACTGCATCTCATCTACGAAACTGGCCTCTGCGCTCGCAAACGGATGGTAGTGCCACTCGCCAAGGTAATAGTGGCGCTTCGAGCCCCAGATATAATTGAGCCATATCTGAAGTCCTTTGATACCTCGGTAAAAAGAAGTACGCCCATGTTTCGAGTCGTCCGGAGGTCCGGAAACATCGGTCACAATAGCCCAGTCATGTCTCTTAGTGTAGTGACCCAGGAGGATTCCACCGGTCTCGGTATTTCCTGCCTTACCACATAGCTTTAGTGTCTTTTCCACCATCGTCTCGTCTACCGATAGCCCAAACTTCACATCTGGCGTCCTGAACCGGAGAGTCATTGCGCTCATAGGCCGTCCATCAATCTGACCCCCACAGGAAGCCCATCTCTTTCCTCCTGCTCATAGACACTCAAACAGGGATAGCGCGGAGGATTCACGGCCCACGTATTAATGCACTTTACACTAACGGAACTCATCAGCCATACATCATCCGCACGTGCAGGGAAAACCGGATGCCAGCACCCAAGCCCTTCACGGGGCAGCTTGAATCCCTTATGTTCCTTCAACTCTTTATCCAGCCACGGACGTAGTGAGCTCACGAAATCCGAATGCGGAAAACTCTTGTCCTGTACTGCGAAAACAAACAGACGGTGGGCCTGAAGACCCAGCGATACACTCACGAAGAGCTTGCTGCCTATCCAAGGGAATACGCTCAGCTGGTAAGCCGCTCGATCATCACCGGTACTGTCGACGATTATGTCATATTCTGCCAACTGTTGCTGTTCAGTTTCAGTACAGTCTTGCAGGTTTCGATGAAAACCCTCCACAGTCACATGCGGAGATAGGCTATTCAGTCGCACTGCTAACGAATCAGCTTTGAGCTTTTGAATGTGCTGTAAAGAAAGTGTGTGTCGACAAAGGTTACCCACTTGAAGCAGGTCTCCATCGACCACCGCAAGCCGTTTGCATCCTTCACGGACGAGTAGTTCCGCTATCGACGAGCCCATCGCACCACCACCGAGTAAAAGAACCTTTGCGTTTGTGAGTTCAGAAGACGCTCGACCACGTGTTCTTATCTGCTCCTCGTCCCAGTTTCTCGATTTAACCCAGTCGATGGTTACGTCACCCGCCATAACACAACGAACGTCATTAAGTGCAAAGTTTTTCTCCAGGGGTCGGAATCCCTTTACATTACCGCGTGTGAGAATTGGCATTCGCAGTGATTGCCAGTGGTACCTTCGGGCATCGTCTCCAACAACAGCGGGCACACTAAACCCTACGAGCAGAAGGTGTCGCTTGCCGTCTCGGAAATCTGGCGCGAGCGCGAAGAACAGCTGTTTGAAATCAACACCTTGCTTCTCCATAACTGCTCTCAACTCGCCGAATGTCACGGGAGCTTGCCACGGCGGAAGCACCGGCACATCGGGTAATCGAATCCACATCGCCGTAACTTCTTTCGTGGACCCATGGCTAAATATACTCCCGTATTCTACCGTGCGAATGGGTCTTTTTCGTGCATCGAGGAATGATGCGATAACGGCCCATCGCTGAATACTCTCAGGACAGACTATAGTGGCGACACCGAACGTTACCGATTGTTGCTGCCAGAATCGATAGCTGTCTTCGTCTTCAATGAATCCCAGCTCGAAAATGGATTCTCGCGGAAAGTCTGGCAGCTCGAATGGTTCTCCTTTCTCGGCCACTCGCGCTGCTGCTGCAGCCCTCAGCCATTCTCTCGCTTGAATCAGGCGCCACCGTAGCCTCTCGTCAACCGAAAAGGGCTCCAAATCAAAGGCTCTTCGTCCCGCATACCGCATCGACGTCTGAGCGCATATCTTGCCATCTCTCCACGGAACATCCGCATTCCCCTCCGAGTTATACGACTGGTGTGGGAACGTATAGGCGAGTCCCCCATCCTTGGAAGGATGCAATTCAATATCACCCCATGGATAGTCGCCGTCGACAAGGACGTACCAATTCGTGCTGGCAGGAATCAAGCCAGCTGGCTCCACTATCAACCGACATCGTAACGCCCATCTCTGGACGAACTCATTCCACACCCAGTCTTCCACCAACTCATAGAATGGCAGGTCCTCAAGGGCACGCCTTGCGCGCAACAGACTATCTGGAGGTTCAATTGCCATACTCAAAAAGCAAACCGTCCGCCTCCGATTATTGATACGTCTTTTCTTGGTGTATATCCACCTGGCTTATCGGGCGGTTCACCGCCATCGTCATCTCTCTTGGGCGGCGGTTCGGGAAATCGATCACCAAATAACTTTCGCCACAGAATTACGCTCTTGCGTAATTCTTCTTCGTCATATGCTCGTCGAGCCAGTTCAGCCGCTTCAGAGATGTGTTGGTGGAAAGCTGCAAAGTCGTCACCGGAAACTCGCCCCAGCACGTCATGTTCTGGAACACCGTGGTCGAGGACTCTCGGCGTTCTATTGTTAATTGCATCCGTTCGATATCTTTCACGGATACATTCGAGGGTCGACACGACGCCGTCTGCAACAGACTGGATGCCATCCAAGCAGTTCACCCAGCATAGGTGCTCAAGTGGATAGCTCTTGGGATATTTGGGCTGAGGACGCTGTGTGGTGCGCCACCACTTGATGCACTTTACCACATTGACATAGTGGCTGTTGCAGTTCGCGTTCTTTGTCTGGGTTGCAACTATCTGGGCCAACGGATGCGTCTTGTCCCACTCTTGCGCCTCTCTGTCTGGAATCCATAAGGGCTCCCTTCGCCACTGTTCATCTGCAGCCTTCTCGAGCTTCAGCATTCCTCCCAGCGATCTGTCTGGTCGCCATTCAAGCGAGAGCCTCCAATCCCTCGCTTCCTCTAATGTCTGCTCCGTCTGAACGCTTGCGGACTTGATAAGTTGGCTCACGGCTTCGCTCGGAGCCGATGTCGGAACGAGGTCCAATTCGACATAAGACAATTCAATTCCCCATGAGCGGCCCTGCGCCTTGTACTTGCCTTTATAGTATTTCTCCAAGAATGACTTGAACACGTCCAGAGCCTGACGGGGCGTAACCTCGTTTCGGTCCAACTTCGTAGCGACGATGACATCAACATCCGATTTCTTTTTGTCTTCGAACGGCCTTATGGCTGTAGCACGCCGATAGCTGCCCTGTAGAAAGGAATCTACAATGATGTCTTTGAGGTCTTCGTCTTTGTGCAGCCGTTCTCGGAGAATGCTGTGGCCTTTCTTGCAGTCTTGGACTTGGCTATCAGTAAGCCTAATGTTCCTTAGAAAATCGTTGAAGTATGACGATATAATACTCATTTTCCATCCTCTCCATGTCTCCAATCAGCTGATCGATTAGTTGACGCTTCCGGTGGAATTCTCAACGACCGGCGATAGGCACCGACGGTTCTAGCCTCGAAGTCAAATTCATACAGCACTATCCGACCAAGGCCATGCGCCAGACGACCTACAAAAAACATCAAACCGTTGGGCGCGGCAAAAAAAACGTGAAGATCACCGGAACTCGATCGACTCAACCGACGGACTGCTGCGAGCAGATGCTCCGCCAACATCTGTGCATGAGTACCATTGATTACAAGAGTGGAGCCGAGGCGAGGAAGGCGGCAGTGAATGAGATGTCCTGCGCTTTTAAGGTTTTGTTTCGCGTAAGTCAGGACATCTTGCTCGATGTCGTGTGTTACGCTGATGGCCAGAATCGTGTCCTGGCCGTCTGATGATTCGAGCTGCGTATTGACGACTTCCCACGTGGTGTACTGCTCTTCGCTTTCGAACGAAAGCGCTTCCAGTCTCCACACGTGTCGACCTTTGATGCTATCCTGCACGGGTGCAATGCTTACACCTGATTTGGGATTCAGTTCCCACCCGGCAAGGAATGCAATGGTTCCGTGCGTTTGCAGTCTAATGTGACAAGGCCGTGATGGCTTCGCATGTCTTCGCAGGAAGGCAGCAACTTCAGGCGTTATTACTGCGTCCCACGCGTCAGTAGCTTTGGGGTAGCGTCCGTTGAAGTGGCGAAGGAGGCATAGAGTTGCATCGGTCTCGTCTTCAAGATGCTCGGCATATTTCCAGAAACTCCGGATGCCGATTCGCAAGACGTCAGGTTCTTCTATCTGTCGGCCAACCCAGAGTCCTTCATCTTTGCATATCTTCTGGATATCCTCACGAACAACCTTCTTGAGACCTCTCTGTATTATCTTCCTCCCCAAGTCGTCATATAGATTTGCTACATGACCCTCAGCCACAGGTGCGAGTCCCACTAGACGAAGGCGAATATTCAGGTCTTCACTGAGTTTGCTCAATATCGGCCCTTTACGGATCCGAACGACTCCGAGCAGTATTCTCAGTTCCTCATCGGAGGTAAGGCCCAAATGAGTCTTCCACTGCTCACGGACTTCACCTAACCTAGACTTCGGCCCTCCTTGACTTAGTACATCCCATCGAAGAGCGCCTTCGGACTGACTATGAATCCGTGCCAGTTCGTCGTCTGGGTGGATGTTCCAAGGAGAGTAGATATTGAAACGAAAACCGCGGCCATTCGGTGCATGCTTGCGCTGAGCATCCCTCAGCCGTTGCAGAATGGAGACGGAGCTTGCATTCACAAACGACGGATCCATCATCGCCCGCCACGTGAAGGCTCCATTGGCCGTGACGTGGAACTTTACCTGATAGAAATCGGCGTATATCTGTTCGCCCATTTCAGAGTAGTTATTGTAGCGGACAACAACGTCATCGAGTGACTTCGCATCATCACTTTCAATCTCCACACTCACGACCTTGGTCCTATCCTCAAACAACCGACACGCCTGCAACCAGAAAAAGCGTATCTGGTAATCGACTCCCTGAAGCAGTGCTGTAATCGCCTTTGCCATCACAATTCGTCCCAAGTTGCCAGCAATATCTGCGCACCACATTGCACCAATGCCGTTTTTTCTGATGTGAATTTATTACCTATTCTCATTCAATCTTAGTTTTACCCATTCTGCCGAACGACTGAGTTCACCTGCATTCTGGAGCGTAGCGGAAAAATGTCAGGTGAAACGATTTGTTATGTGTTTTTGTAAACTAGGTCCTTTTCTTTAGACACTGTTTTTATCTCCCAGCATCCTTTGCAGCTTTCTCAACCCAATCAGCAAATTTACTATGATCCCAACTGTATACTTTTCCATATTTACTAATCCATTTGGGGCCATGTTCTTCTTGATTTGGTAATAATATACCAAGAATACCTTTTCCATCAGCGAGACTTTTTTCGAGCTCATATTTGCACCAAGGACGGTCATATGTTTCTTCTCCAAGTAGAAAGCATGTAACGCCAGTGTTATAAAGACCATCGTCTATTAATTTTTGAATTGCGGCCTTGCCTTTAGTCTTTGCATCCTCCCAAAGGGACTTATCATAAAATCCGGTTTCTGCTGTTGGTTTAAATTGTCCGGAATTTCTTACGATGTTTGCATTCATTATATCTTTATAATGAAAACTAAAAAAAACCTTTCTAATACTTGCCATAATTTAAACTCCCTTTATTTGAAATATTTTAAATAAGAAAAAACACCAATTAAAACAACTATTATTGATAGATACATTTTTAAAATTGTTCTTGAAAAGAATGCACTCCAATATGAATATTTCCCACCTATATATAAATCGGATCTCATTGCGAAAGGCTTAATTTCTTTTGGCTCATCTGTTACGCCTGCAACATCATTATATAGACCCCTAAACTTTCTCTCTTGATTTAGGTAATACGCATCCAAAAACCAAAATATAAGAGTTGGAAACACTGCCACGAGAAAGAAATAATTATCTTTTGTGGAAGCGTAAATAGCTAATAATGCAGATGCAATAACAATGCTCCAGCCCTTTATCTGGAAAGAGTTTGTGTTCATTCTGGTAATTACATTTTGAATGAATTCCAAATGCTTTATTTTCTCAGATGACATACTTCCTCCTTACGCATAACTAATCTTGTGTGTTCTATTCATGACAGCGATTAAATTTTACCGCGTTTTTTTCTGTTGGCATGTATTTTCTTATGCTTCGCTTTTGAGATAACTCTAGTATTTTCAGGAGTGGTTTTTCCTCTTTCTGCAACTGGCTTTACATGATGTAATTCTTTACCTTTTGGCAGTTTTCCACTTGGATGCCCTTTAGCTTTAATAATTTTCTCAACTTTTTTAGGCGATCTTTCTTTTTTCACCTGTACTTTTGTTGCTTTACCTTTTTTCATCTCTTTGCTCCTTTCTGTTTTTTTTAATATTCAATACACATAACGCTTAGGATGAGCAGTCGCGCCGGTATCATTTGGGTGTAATTGTATAGTGATGCGAGCGACCGATCCACAGCGTTGCTTCGCGGTCTGTTCCATCCGATTGTTATATTTTCACATTCCCTTTCCATATTTTATAAAGCTTTCGCAAATTTGGAATATCTAATCTCAAGCCGATCGGGATCTGGCCACTGTTTTTTCCTCTTTGGTAGATAAATCGCTTTGTTGTGCAGTTCCTGCAATCCGTATCGAAGCATCGGTCCGTCTGTTTCCTGCAGTATGTCATCCCGTGTTTTAATCCGGTAATCTGGAGTAATACCGAGAATATCTTGGTCGTATGCTGCGTGATGTATCTTGCATAGCGATAAACCATTTTGGATAATCGGTTCACCCAACTTTTCAGAGTCAGGAATTATGTGAGCGGCATCCAAAAGTTCGCGATGCCGAAGAGTACAAAGAGCACAATGCTCGTTATATGCTGTAATGACCTTTTCTCTAAAAGATGATTGGTGTAGACGTTGTTTCGTGTAGGCCATTACATATTTCCGAATACTCAATATCGATTCGTCTTTCTTTTCATCGTATAGCTCATCCGGAGTAGCAAGGTTCTGCTGGAATACGTATGCGGGGTCTACTGCCACAAGGCAGTACAGTTTAGCTGGATGATTTTCCAATATGAAAACTGGCCATACAGGGAGATACCTGCCCGGAATGACGCTGTAGAAATAAATTAGCGGCGTCCGAGTATGCGTTGCCTCTTGCAGTCCGATATTGTCGCGATGGGCTGGATCAGTTCCACGATACCTATACATTAAGAGACCATTTTTTGAGAAGGAGTCGTCATAGGGTCCTTTTAACGTGCTTGTTATCGAAATTGGTATTGATTTGAATTGACGAGGTTTCCAAATTCCGGATGGTCCGATTAGCGTGACGCGTTCCCCCTTATAAATAAACCCTTGCTCCAATAATGCTCTAGAGAGGGTTTCGCCACGATAAAGAAGTTGTCCTTTCAGCCAATCAAACGCTGCAAGCCGTATTTCATTTTCCATTTTGAATTTCTGCTCGTCACTATCTTACCACAAATAGGACAAAAGAAACATACCGGGGAGCTGAGTAGTTTGGCGTACATGGCGCAGTTTTTGAGTTAGGGACGATCAGTCCCGAACGGCTCCGCAAAAACCGTGCCATAGCCAAATCTACTCCAGCGTTATGTTATGTCGCGACTTTTCGTAGATGCATTCTACGCACGACAATCAAGGGTCGATATCAGTTCTGAACCTAGTTCGAAGTTCCGTTGAAAGCCCTGCGAGACCTGGGAAAAGCACTGAGAAGGTGATCCCAAGAGTATCGAGTTCATTCGCTATGCGGGGTATTTCTTTTGCCGGAATCTCGTACTTAATGAAATATCCTTCACGCTCGAGGGTCGTTCCAGCGAACAGCGATTCGAAATCCTGCTCGAGCATTCCATGAATAGTAAAGCAGCTCTTCTGGCTGCCCATAAGGGGTTTGCTATAAGTTGTTTGAATGGCGATAGGGAGTTTGGTAGCGGCGGAGCCTGCTGTCCAGAAAGCTCTGTCGATGTTGTGTCGTACGAGATTCCCCTCAAAGTTGGCCCAAGTATTCGGAAACTCATGCTTCTCGATAGAGCCTTCGAGGGCGTTTAGTTCAAGAGGGTGAAGCAGCCAAAGAGCCGCATCAGTCGGTTCCGTAGCTACCTCATAGTCCCTCTGAAAGACAGCAAAGAATAGGCCGGCAAGAGCGCTTTCCGTCCAATCGAGAAGGCGCGTCGGAACGCCATAGTGCTGCATCAGAAATAGCCATTCGTCGGTGTGCCCAGACCTATCAGGGACCGGCTCAAAGCTTGGAGCCCGATTCCGGAACATATTAGTCAGACCGTGCTCGTCATAGCTATGTCTGAAGATCGATGGCATCGGGGCATGCTTCTTGTTTCGTTGGCCTCGGAACCATGGCCTGCCAGCACGCGTAGCAAAACCCCAGTGTTTGGTATGCTTAGGAAGCATTTGAAGGAGATCGGCGACTTGGGATATTGTGCCAATACTTTTCATTTAAAACGTATTCTCAGTTTAGTTCCAAAGCCTGCAGCCGTCAAGGGTCAACTCATAGAGCGACATAACGTCCGGTTCAGCTGCTTGGCGTGTCCGCGAAGGGAGCGCGCCGAAGCAAACCAAGGTATTAGCACGCCCTTTCCACAAACAGAGTCCCTAAGAACGCGCCAAGTCTGCTGAAACCGTTTGTTATGCGCATTTTTACTCGATTTGTATTCCTAGCATGCTCCAGAATGCATTTTCCGCAACTATGCTAATACCATAATCCCTTGCCTTTCTTGCTTTTGAAGAGAGGGTGTGCGCATCAGATGCAACCAAATAATCCAAGTCCATCACTATATTCTTCTTAACAATAATTCCGCGTTCGGCGGCGAGTCTTTGTCCCAAGGCCCGGGTGATCTTTTCGCCATTTATTGACGAGGTCATTTCCCCGGTGAAGCAAACGCTTTTGCCGAAGAACCTATCTGTTTCCATGCTACTTTGACCAAGCGTTTTGTCTTGTCGCTGCGAGGCTATCAAAGCCTCCAGGTTCTCGCCCTGAAGCGAAAGAAGCTTTTGTGTTTTTCTGAGGTCAGCCATTTCCTTATCGGACACTTTGTTATCAAGTAATGCAATGCGAATCGTGTTTACCAAGTATTGTTTGTGAATCGCAAGCGCCACATCCCTTGATACGCCGGCATCATATGCAATTTCCAACAAGAGCAGCGACTCTTCTTCAGTAACGATGCGGTCAAGTAACACCTCATCGAGCTTCTCGGCGTAAGCCAGCTGCGCACCATCGGAAGAATCGATGGTTGGTAGCCTGCTTATCACTTTAGCCAGCGCATTCTGCGATTCGGAAGATCGGCAAGTCTTATTTGTTCTACTGACGAAACGCTGTAAGTCGGTCCCCTCAATACGCACATCGGAATGAAATTGCCTTGTGTTTTTCATCAGTCGGAGAGCTCGTTTGTCCTTCAGCATCTCAATCAACGCCTGCGCGGTTGCTTTGCAGTCAGGTAAGGCGGCGTGGTGATCCTCTATTTCAATGCCAAGATAGCTGCACAAATTTGGGAGTTTTTTTATCGGCAATTCTGGATAAAGCATTCTCGATAAGTTCAGAGTGCACAGACAAGGCAACTCGCCAAGCGCTATGCCCGATTTGGCGAATTCACTCATTAGGAAACCAGAATCGAATGATGCGTTATGCGCAACCAGAATGCTGTTGTTGATGGTATTGAGAATGCTGCCGGCTATTTTGTCAAACGTCGGCGCATCCATGACCATTTCGGCGGTAATACCGTGAATTCTCGTCGGCCCGACATCTCTTAAAGGATTTACTAACGATTCGACGGACTTAATTATTTCACCTTTTCCGTTGATTCGCACAACGGCAATCTCTACAATCCTGTCGTGTTTTTTTGGGGAAAACCCGGTGGTTTCCACGTCTACGACTGAGAACTCAGTCCGGTCTAGTACACTTTTCATTATCTCCCTCTAGCAATCTGAAATGCGCATAACGCTACGCATCACCGGTGCTGATGGAGCGCAGCGGAGTCAGCACCGGTGCATGCGATTGTTAGGCGCTGCTTCATCCTGCTAATATTTCTTGTCATGCTTTTCCACTAATCTCGCTATTGTATCGCATTCAAAACACTTTCTATTGTGAATAGAGATTAAACCACCGCATTTTGAACAATGGTATTTTTCATATTGTTCATTAGTAAATTTATCGACTCCTATCTTATTGATACATTCCAAATTATCCTTCACGCTCATTTCGTAATTACTTCTATACCTGTCGTCCATACGATTTATTTGTTTGCAAGGATACTGGTCGCATTCAAAACAAAAGCTGGCGGTTGCATTGCCCTTTAGAGTACAATTAATTCCAGAGCATTTTTCGAACAAATATGAGCATTTCTTGTTTCCAGGCCGGCAACCGACGCATTGGCTCCGTTTTAGATTATTAACATAGGAAAGATACCGACTACAAATCGCACAATTCATTCCGCAGGGTGCGATAAGTTCTTCTATATTTTGATTAATTTTCTTCATTTTCAGCCTAACGTCCGCTTCAGCTGTTTGGCGGCCGAGTGATCAGCGAAGTATTGGCGCGGAACGTGCAAATGCAGGTTCCGTGACAATAGCCAAATCTGCTGCGAGCGTTTGTTATGCCGTATCGTCTTTTTCTAATTCTGTTTTTACCTGCTCATATATATCTTCTGCGGCCTTTCTGAATGCCACTGCTTCTTCAATTGACGGCTTTCCGTCGGGTAAATATCCAAGATCCGTTGGATATCGCGAATCGACATACAATTCATTGATTTGATCGAAAATATCGATTTCGACAACCAATTCAACATGCTGGTCAATTATGCCCTTCAATGTTATCAGATTGTGAATACGGGGTACTTCCTCCTCAATTGCCTCAAGGATTGCTTTCAGGGATTTTTCAATCGCCTGTTGGGCATGGTATGCAACAATATGCGTAAGTTGATGATTTTCGATTATTTCTTTTATCGTGATTAAGTCATCTTGGGCGCTTATTAGCCAAGCCTCAGCTTGCTTTTTCATATAAAACTCTTCCTTTTTGATCGATAGTTCTGAAAAAGGAACTAGAATTCTGCTTAATGATCGCGTACTCCGCCTTTGTGTAGACAAGCAGATCTATTGGTATTTTCTTGCTAATGTCATAGATACTCCGGCGGACCAGCAATTTGTTCCGCATTTTCTCTTTGTAATTCTGGGAAACGGTGTTCATATCGAGAATAACAAGTAGATCAATGTCGGCAGGCGAATCAGAGCTGGCATCTGCTGCTGATCCAAAGAGAATTACTCTATACGGATTAATTGAAAGGAGGTGCTCGGTAATTTGGCTCAGGTAATTTTCGATTTGATCCATTTCGCTATAAGATTAGCACACAAAAGCCGTTTCTGCAGTAGTTTTCGCTTATCAAAATTTCTTATACGTTTTTGCCTTATTTGCTATTCGTTTTGGCGGCATAACATCCGGTTCAGCTGTTTGGCGGCGCTACTAAATAATGACTGAGACCTCAATAAAAACCGGACGATTCTACTCCCACTCCCCATCTGAAAAACGGCGCCAAGTCTGCTGCAACCGCTTGTTCAAGTAAGCCGCTTCGCGGCCGGTGCTCATCCCACCTTCATGAGTGTATCGAAATAGAAAAATTTCATCCATAGCCGTATAGAGCGATCTTCCTCCATCAGGATATGCTGTTCTATCTCAACTTTATTTTCCAGGAGGAACAGCCATGGATCACAGCAAATCTTATTGGTATGAGGAGATGACCCGG
>SDBT01015816.1_pt1 | contig 11980 bp, 2 predicted proteins | sample 2277101 | NCBI WGS metagenome assembly SDBT01 (sample SAMN10404973, study PRJNA504765) | marine sediment metagenome | isolation source: marine sediment core GS10_PC15, 103 cmbsf | place: Arctic Ocean: Southern Knipovich Ridge | collected 2010
TGTGGTAAAAAACCTGAGATAATTTCCTTTGCTCTCTTGTCCGTTTTCAGATATTGAAGTCAAACGAAATGTGACTAGAGAATCTTGTTCTATAGCAAAAAACCCGATTCCATCAAAAGTATATAGTTCTATTTGTTGCTCCAACTCTCCTATGGGAACGTTTATGGCAGCGCTTTCTTGTTGTCCGTCTACAGTTACATAGATATTGTATCTGTATGGAATTAACGGGTCATACTCATCCGCTCCTTCAGTCCACGCAAGAGAAATGACAACTTTTTCTGGAACTAATTCTGTCTCCAGTACAGAAATAGCCTCTGGGTCTTTAGGGGCCAGCAAAAGAATAGGAGAGACAGTTTTCGTAATGCCATCTGAAATACGTCCCTTGGCGTCTATGATTTTAATGGTTACATTGTACAGTTCTCCGTTAGACAAATTGTCTATCCTGTAGAACATTTCGTTTTTGCCAACAGTGGTTGTCAGTGTGGTTGATGGTATTTCAGAACTGTCAGAATTCAGCCTAGTCCAAGTTATTTCCCAATAGTTTATATTGGACAAAGGTAGAGACACTGGACGTTTCCACAGGACATTTATAGCCCCCTCAGAGGGTGGCATCGTCACTTCCATCGGGTTCGGAGGAAGAGCAGGACTTAATAATACTGTGTGACTCACTGTGGCAGGGTTGCTTCTGAATCCACTTTGATCCACGGCATAGAGACGATAGCTATACGTATCATCCTCATCAACCGCATCTGTGTATGTTGTCAATGAGTTGTCAACAGTGGACACAAGAGAGTACCCCGTGGGAGGGTTTATGGATCTTTCTATTTCGTAATGATCCAAATCGATCTCTGTATTGGCTGTCCAGTCTAGCTGGACGTTAAAGAACGGGTCAATAGTAGTTGGATTAGACGCTACAAATCCTGTTGGCACAGCCGGAGCGCCAGCATCAGTATATGTTAAATCGGCGACATCAGAAGGCGGCCCTAAAATTGACAACACGCCTACTCGACGTTGAGCATAAAAGTAAAAAACGCTACTCGCGGTCAGCTCAAAATCCTGATCATCAAATGTGGTTACATAAAATTGATCTATAAACCCACTGCCTTTAGTAACTCGCACATTTGGGAATGTCAGAAGTTCTATCTCCCATCCACTAATGCGTCCGTCACCGATAATGTTTGCCATGGCGTTAAACAGGTTATCTATGGTGCTGAATCGGCGCTTATCCGCTAGGGCACTGTACGCGTCGCCATCAAGGAATGCCTCTAACATGAAGTGCTCAGTTGAGAATGGAATGGGCGTTTACTCCTATTTGAACAGCCTTTTTGATAAAGCAGTTATTTTCTGTATATACAAAATAACTCAATTACTTAATTGCTTGTATATACATTTAGTTCTTGCTGGATAAAATCGCGCAATCTTTTTATCGGTTTAGCAACGGTATAAGGTACATCAATTTTAGTAATTTTGAGTTGTTGGCATCTCTGTGTTTTTCGATTATCTCGGATTTGTTGACCGTTCAAATCTGTTATTGTTTTATTCCAATATCCATCAACGCAATAATGTTGTGGCCCTTGATATTCAAATGCCATTTTAAGGTTTTCGCAATATCCATCTAGTTGTTGTCCATTCCTCAGAGTGTGCCAATCAGAAGGAAAACACTCTCCTGTCAATTCCTCGAAAATCATCCTAACTTTATTCTCTGTAACAAATTTAAATGTACCACTTCTTAATTTTTTAGAACATGTAGGGCAATGAGTTCCTCGTCTAATATTTTGAACCGTTGATTCCCAAATATGACCTTCGTGACACTTCCATGTGTGTTTTTTCTTCATGCCCAAGAAAACGTTAGACATTAACTCGAAATTTTTGTTTTGTCCTATTTGTCTAGCATCATCTATCGTTCCAATCAAGGGTCTTATTCTATTTGCCATAGAGCACTTCGGACATCGCGCCCCCGCTCGAATCCATGTACTCCAAACATGATCACACTTAAGGCATCTGCATGGATATTTTTCAGCAACCCCCTTATATACGTTACTCAATAATTTCAAATTTTTATGTTTAGCAATTTGTTTTAATTCTTTAATTGTGTACGGAGCACATTTTGAACATCTAGGACAACCTGAAGTATGCACAATTCCGTTAGCCGTAGCCAACCAAATGTGACTGCATGTATTACACTTCCACTTATATCTTTTATTCAGAATGCTGTATCTCTTCGATAAAAGACATATATTCTTTTTTTTAGCGAAATGTACAACATCCTCTCGAATGTAGATTCGTCCCAAACACCTTGGGCACCCTTTGTAATCTTTAATTTTTCTTATTTGTGCTATCCATTGATAACCACACTTACAGCACTTCCAATCACATTTATCAGTTACTTTTCGAAACGACGATGAAATAAATCGAAACCCCTTCTGGGCTGCCATTGAACGAACATCATTAATGGTATATTTTTTACCTTTCATTGTCATCTTCTGCCCTTTAAGTGTCTAAGTTAACTTTAACGGTCTCGCCGTTTTCTAGTTCGAACAATATAGCAAAATTATACAAGATTGGAGAATTCGAGTCGTCGCAGTATTCACTGGCAACAGCATGGAATAGCCTCTGGGAAGGAACGACAACAGCCGTGGACTCACCAGGAGCTATCCAACGAAGTATTAGCTCTGCTGCTCCTGTCGCCTCAAAATAATGAAGATCAATATCATGGAATCCCTCGGACAAAAATACGGAGCCTGTCACGATTTCACTGCCGCCTGTATCATCGTTGTTGATTACTTGTTCTGAGTCTATGAAAAGAATCGTTCCGTCACTTGATTGAATCTCAAACGTATAACTTCCAGCTGTTGGAGCTTGTATTTTGCCATGGAAACGAGCTGCGAAATTATCCGTGAATCCAGACAATGTCTGTCCTTTTGAGGTAACCCAATCAACGTTCGTCGATGCGAAAGAGATGTCGGTTTCTAATAAGGTAAAGTCCGGAGTAAAGCTGCTAAACTGAGGCACCGAAGCAAGAGTGGCAGGCAGTCCGGTTTTGTAGTATTCTGAAACCAGGTTTGCATCGTTGGTAATATTGCAAGCAGAGCAAATGTAAGATCTGTCATCAAGCACTGTCTCGAAGGATGTTCCATCCCAGGCCGAAATAGTTACATACCATCTCTGATTCGATTCGATTCTATCCACGGGTTCGAACTGAATCGTGCTGATATCGGATGGAGCAATTGTCACTCCATTGGCAGGGAATGTATTATCACCAGATCCATGGGACCATCCTGTTTGATCATTCCCACTATAGAATGTGTGAATTAATTGAGTTCTAAATGTATCATTGTAGAACTGCGCTCTAAAGTGGAATTCGTTACTGGCTATATCAGAATTCTGGTATGAGAAGCTGACAGTACACACGAATGTACCCACATCGTATGGATCATCCGCAGTAGTAGCAGACAACTGAGGAATGCCCGGCGAGAGTAATTTGACTCCAATACGGAAATCTTCGCCAAACTGCCCTTGAGAGCTGGTGAATAGACGGTTTGGCTCGATAATTTGGTAGTCTCCGAAATCAACGCTGTTTTTTGTGTTTATGCCAAAAACAACATCTGCTGATACTGGAATAAAAGTATTCGCTGTAAGAAGCCCTTTTGTGACTCTACTTGGCATAATAAAGTTCGTAGTAAAGAAATGACTTGCTTGTGTCGTTAGATTTCGTAGAGTAACAGATGTTAGAGTGGGCGATATGTCTCTAGTTTGGCTTTTCAGAATGACCCGAAATTGTAAATACTGATCGGTTATATGTTCTATTGAAACAAATCCGTCTGCTCCCCGAACGAGGTCCGGAGTCCAGTCGGCCGCTTCAACAGCATCTTGTGTGGCTCCGCTTCTGATTTGTACATCTACAGAAGTCCCAGCCGGTTCAGTTGTAGCCCAAGTAATGGTTTTCCACGATACCAGTTCATTAGATCCATTTAGTATCTCTGAAGTGTAGATACCAGTTTCTTCGTCTATTTCTTCAGCAGAATAGAACTGATGCCTTGTGGGAGAATTATATGTGAAAACAACATCCCCAGTATTTGTTATGTCAACAATTCTGGATTCGTTGATAAAGTTTGCTAGGTCAGCTATTTTGAGAGAATATGCATAAGTACAACATGCGGTGGCTGATCGTTCCACATCAGTCAGTCCATCAGCAGGACAAACTTCATCTGTATTCGGAGCAGCACTGAGATTCCCAGCTTTATCTCGGAGACGCATATAGACGGTTTTCTCATTAAGTTGATTCGTCCATTTAGTTACTTTGCTGTCAGATATTAGGTATATGCCTTCGTGTCCAGTTCCTGGAGAATATTGGATAAAGTCATTAATGTCTTCATCATGAAGGTAGAAAAATTCCCAAGATGGCACATTGTGCTTGAATAAACTATCGCCCATGGCTGCCACGGCTTGAGTGATGCTGTCATCGCCAATGGGAAGCAGTTGCAAAACGTCTCTATCTGCTTGCCCAAGCTTATTGATAGTTCTATTTACTGAATTGAACGATTTCAGGAAATCAAAAGATTCCAAATTGGCACGATAAATAGTCGTAAAGTCACCAGAACTGGCATAGACATTAGTTTCTTCTCGTGTTGGCGAGAACGAACTATCTTTAATATGAACGTTGCTAATAGTTGTTTCATTTCCAGTGAAAACAATTATGTTGCTATCAGTCTCGGTATCTATGAGATATATTCTGCCGTTGTTCCCGGTTCCTGCTATGAGTAAATTGTTCCAAATATCCATAGATTCAACCGAGTCTCCTATGTTTTGATATTTTCTAGATGACGGTTGAGTGGCGTCTGACTTGTAGGTAAAAATATTACCAGCCCCATCTCCGAAATATATTGTTCCATCTATTCCAGTGGCAATGGACCTAAGGCTACGAGAGAAGGCGCTCGTGGCAATTGCATTGAAGTTAATTCCGTCTATGGTACTGTAAGCTATACCTAAATCTCCTTCACCAGTACCAGTAGTACCAGTGGAAACGTAGAGAACGTTGTTAAATTCCTTCATCTCCGTAATAAATCTGTTCGTATCTGTGGCAGAACCCAATCTTGCCACAGCTGTCCACGTTTCTAGGGTGGGATCAAATTTCCAGATAATAGGCGGATTGCTAGTCCCTGCCATTAGTGACGGAGTATTTGTAGGTATATCAGTCCATTGTCCAATAGCTGCACCGTCACCAACTGTAGTGGTTGATAAGTCAGGCAGCGTTACAGTGGTTGGGAAAGCCAGAGAAGTTGTTACGTTGTTTAAATCGGCACCTATATTATGGGTGACAATTCCGCCTTGGGGTAATTCCGTGTAATCTTGCGGGGTTTCGCCGTCACTGGTAAAGTTCTCATAATTGGACAAGATGTAACTCTCAACACCAGAATGTATATCAGAGGCAAAGATTTGGAATTTCAATGTTGTTGGAGTTAGAGTATCTAGTTGCTGTAGACATCCGATTGGCAAATCTCTGTCCAGCAAAACTGTCGTAAATGGCAAGAGAGAATCTTCAGCCAACAATAGTATTTGGTGTTTATCTGATCCCGAAAGCATAAGAGTTTGATTCTGAGAAAAAGTCCTTAATATTTTTTTAATACTAGTTCTTTTTTCTCCAACAACATGTTGTTCTATATCTGTTTGATTGAAATCATGGGATTGAAGGAATCGGTTCGAGATCAATACTTCAACTTCATCATTCGGGAGCAGTGGAGCCGAAAAAGTAATTGATTTTCCAAGTTCCCCTACAAAAAACCCAAAATCTATCTTGTTTTTGTTTATCAATGCAAATGTTGATTCGGGAGAAATTTCCAGATCGGTGCCCAATTCTTCTATATCTAAAACAGTGTAGGTATCTGTCTCGAAGGATGAGTCCGTTAAAAGTTCAGTAGCATCGTATTGAACTATTTCATCCTCAATAATATCATGGGCTGGATCACGGAAAACTATCTCATGGAGAGTATGCAAGCCTGCCGCCCATAGGCTTTGGGTCTCTGATTCCCAAGCGATCTGGGAGATGTTGTTATTCAACAGTTCATGAGTTTGAGTGCTTATGCTTGAGAACGTTGTCCCATGCATCTTGTCGATACCATTGGGGGTTGAAACAAACCTCAAGTGCTTGTTGACAATAGCGATGTCTGTTACATAGCTTGCTCTCATGCCGCTTTTTTTGTTAAAGAACAATAAGTTGCTTTTGTTTTCTATGCGTATAAGCCCTCGATCCCCGCCTGTCCAAATGACATTGTTTTCATCGACTCCGATAGCTCGAACTTCGTTTGTGACACCAGATACAAGTGGGAGTCCATCTACTATGGATATTAACTGGATAGACAGATCTGGTTTTGCGATTACGACACCTTCGCTTGTGGCGCATACAGCATTCCCGGCTGGGTCAATGTCGATAGCATGGATCTTGATATCTGTTGAAATAACGCCGTGGACTGGATCGAATTGGCTCCATATTTTACCGGCAGAAGTGCTTAAATACAAGCCATCTGTGGTCCCGACGTACCATGCCCCGTTTCCGCCCCATTTGACAGCTGTTATTACTTTAGGTCCGTTAGCAGTTCTGAATAAACATGTTTTAGATGAGCCATCAGTCTCAAATTCGCAGCCAACAACGGGATCGTACGCTTTTCCACTTGCCGCTGATGTATGCCCTTCTATGTTGGTGAGTTCTCCTGTGAAAACATTATGATAGAATAGCCCATCGTATTTTGCCAAAATCATATTCCCAAACGTGTCAACAAATATATCGTTAACTCTATCGTCTCCCCATCCAAACACAGTTGAACTGTTGAATTTGGCTATTGCATGAGGTCTTGCGTTGTAGCCGAAATACATCTGTATGTCTTTCCAGTGGGCTCTCATACTAATATTTTCTGACATGTCCCCGAAAGCAAACTCTTTAGTGTCAAGATTGCTCACCAACCCGTCAGAAGTAGTAGAAGTAGCAATGACATCTCGTGGGGACTCTAATTCTGCATGATCTACAGAAGCGTCTCCAATCAAATAATAATCTGGAAACTCAGTCGAGTCCAATGTGACGTTTGATTCTCTCAAAAATTCGTAGACAAATTTAAAGCTTGTAGCTGGAACAAAATTAGCAATAGTGGGTCTGGCGACAAGGCGATCACCTGTGATTTGTATTAATACGTCAGTGTCGCCGGTTGCGCTTCCATTAAAAGTTCTAAAGTTTCCATCATAGTTACCCAGCCGTATGCTACTGTCGGACTCAAAAAGTATCGGAGCCTGATTCGAAACCCAGCCAACGGCGGGATGTTTGCAGTCGGTCAGCCTGCTTGTCATTTGGGTAGCTTGGGTAAATTCTGAACCAAGGACATTGTAAGAGGCCCCCCAAATTTGAGACACAGGCTCAGTCTGGTCTTCCCAAACAATGACCAACCCTTTGGTCGAACTTACTGCTATATCAGGATTAACGCTGTTTCGTCCTTGGGTACTAACTCGAACAGAAGTTCCTTCTCCAACAAAAAATCCAGAAGAACTAAATCTTGGCACTCCCATGCTTTGCCAAGCCTCGGTTTCTACGTTTCTAGAGCTGCGGTATATGGTTGATGTATGATCGGCTTCTTCGATAGCTTCGCACACCATCCATAACCGAGGATGATTGTAAGCCAGTTTTGGATTTTTAAACTGCACTGCTCCTTCTATGTAAGGGTCGTTCGAATCATTCTGTTGCATAATGACAGAGTCTTCGCCAAATTGGCCACTGGATACCCAGGCTTCTTTGTCCTTTTCGCGTTGAGCCCAGAATATTTGACTCGGACCATTTCTGTCGTCTTCCCATACAACATGGACATTGTCAAAAGCGTCTACTTCAATAACAGGATTGAATTTGTTGCTTCGAATATTGGTAATTCGAGTGGGGAGATTCCAGCCGATTTCATCTCGAACGCTGACCGATATCTCAGTTTGTCCCCACGAAGTATCCTCATAAACAACCCATATTCTGTTAGTGCTATCTACGCTTATAGAAGGGTTGCGCAGATTAAATTTAGAGTTCGCTATAATTTCTGGGTTAGACCAGCTGTTGCCATCAAATACACTGTAGAATATTTGTGATCTCGTGGTTCCATCGTCATTCCATACTGCGTGGTATAACCCGTTCGTGTCAAAGGTCATTTTTGGGCGACGACTATTACCAGAGACAGTAGCCTGGGTTGTAAATAGTCCAGATGCATTCATTATTAACTGATACGAAGTAATAGAAGGAATATCTAGTTTCTGATAAATGAGCAGATCTTTACCCTTGCCAACAATGCGATAATTTCGAGCAGAGCTAGTTACTATAGGAACGAATATGTTAGCGTAGAAAAGCCTTATTCTGTCTTGGTAGAAATACAATATTTCCTGGTACGTTCCATCGTTTACATAGACGCCAAAACCTTGGTGATCGATGTTTTCCTCTTCAAAATCATCTTGTTCTAAATGCTCTAATTGGAAAGAAAATGCCAGTTGCCACCCCTTCTCGTTATCTACCATGTCATACCAGGAGTGTCCATGAGTTCGTTGAGCATAATAATGAATAGCATGGCTGTCGATACCGAATTTGTATGGATCGTATGGATCTCCGGTGTCGAATCCCGCGTTAGGATCAACTACCCCTATAGTCCTGAATGTAGTATCTATGGTAAACCATCCTGATTTAGCATCAGTTTCTACTGCATTTATATTGTTTACATCAACAGTTGTAATGCGGTCGAAGTCTTCAGTAGTAATGACTACATCTTCCGAAGATGTTAAAAACTCATAATCTGGATCATGTTTTTCTCCATAAATAGCATTTGCCCCATTGGCAGTTCCAATATACTTGTTACGATTTTTATCTATGGCAATAGTGGTTATTGGTGAAAAGTTTTTAGCAGTTGTTGGCAGTTGTAATTCTGCACTGGTCTCGTTGAATTCCAAGAGTTTGGCTGATTCGGCAGTGTCATCCGGCAACCATGATATTAGGTTATTTTCGACATACTGGATCTGCCCACCGTCAATTTGTCCTACATCAAAGAAGTAATAAGTGTTTTCATTTGGTAAAGAACTTTCAATACCGAAGGCTCCCAATGTCGAATATCGAAAAAACAGGAAGACCCCGTCACTTGTGTATTTTCCATCAATATCTCCATACTCAATAAACTTCAGTTGTGAGGAGTTTGTAAAAGCTCCTGTGGCATCCAGTAGAAGTTTATTGTTTATAAATATTTTTACGTCGTCATTTTGCCCCGCGATTCTAAATGTTTTAGCTACTCCTAAATGCGGACCATCAGGAAGATCAGCGGAGATAGTTGTATCTGAATGGAATACTATTTTTTCTTGTTCAAAAACAACAGAACAGAATCGTGTGCCATCATGAATGTAGATTCCCATACGAGGGAGAGGGTTTTCTGGCTCTCCATCTTCTGGATCTTCTAAAGCTACTCCGGTTTGCCCATCGAATATGATATCCGGGATTACAAAAAGCTTAGTTTCAATTGTCCATCCTGTAGAATTGTTAACAAGTTCATTCCAACTTGATCCAAGAATGTCAATCTCTTGACGAATGAAATTCAAAGTTGGTATCGGTGATACATCGGAAACTCCGATATGCATGAAATAGTTCTGTCCTCTAGACAGAACATTGGAAGGTATCACAAATGAGTTTTTAGTGTATGCAACTTCTCCAGTATCATATATGGGACCACTCATTGATGGGGTTTTGGTTACCATCATTCTAAAGAACTGCGGAACATTATCTGGTTCTGCTGTAGATTTGAAAATATCCCATTCAAGAATAGGAGATAAGTCCGCTATGTTTATATCTTCTTTTAGTTCGTTAATCGTTAAATTAAATATGTGCCAATCTACATCTGAAACAATTTTAGATTCGCTTGTCGCCTCTGCTAATATTGCGCCGTTTGACTGGGTCAAAGACAGAGCCACATTAATAAGGTCGCCTGGATCGACGTTTGGACGGATGAATTGAGAATTAGAATTGGCTACGGACACTCCGTTTATGAACCACTCAAAAGATACTGTTCCTGTTAGTAAAATGTATTCAGATTCCGTTAACGTCCATTCTACTTTGAACATATCATCCACATTGCCATCGAGAGGAAGAATAGTGATAGTCTCGAAAAACGATTGGACATCCTGTATGATCACAGAGATGGTCTCAACGATTGGACCAAATTCCAGCCCATCTGAAGGTATAATTTTGGCACTCCAAGACTCACCGGCAGAGGTTGCTCCGGCCGGAAGAATGCAGAGATCATCATAATCTGAGACAGGCAGATTATTTTTGAACCATCTAATCTTTGTCCCGGCTTGATCATGCCCATCTATGTCATTGTAAGTATATGATAGTTCTATGTCTTCAGAAATTTCTGGAGACACAGGAGAAAGGGAGAATCCTGTTACAAATGGGAGGTTGTTGGTAATGAAAGAGAATGTAGCCCAAGGGGTTTCATCTATCTCTGGATCAAAAGCCTTTACCTGTCCGGAGTATGTTACTCCTCTCGTGAGATTGTGGAGAATATGTTCATAAAAATTTGAGGAAGAAATTATGGTATCCACAGAAGCTATATCACCGGAAAAGGCGGAGGTTCCCAGACTGACAGCGCTCGTGCCTATTCTAATCGAATAGGCATATTGAGCCCAGGCGGCTGCATCTTCTTCGTAATCCCAGCCGATGACCGGATGCAAGCCTGCGATGGTTGGAGCAGTCGTTGTTGTCTGTCCATTTACTCGAATATCTTCAATTGATGGCATAATGAACTACCCAAAGGCTAAAGACCCTTGGGTTTCCTCCTTTAAATCCTTATGCTTACGCCTTTTAGTCTAAGCCCACCTGGTGTCCACGTAATGGTCCTGTCATCATCGGTTTGGCTTACATTCAACAAGGCTACTGATTGAGTGTTAGGATAGCTAAATTCTTTATCCCAGACAGGGCGAGCCCCTTTGACTATTTTTCCGTTTGATCGGGCTGCAAAAATGTTGCCTCCGTCTACAAAAATTTGTGTTGTAGACACTGTGCTTGGTTGAGAATAGCCGATTCCAAAGTATGCGAATCGAGCATCGAACAAATTATCATGACTTATATGTTCATATCCGTATCGAAATGCCTTCAGCGATTCGTTATCAGAAGCCGCGTAAGTAGTAAATACTAAATCAAAAAGGTATCCACCTGTTTGAATCGTTTTGTAAGCTATGGGGCCAGGGACTATATCGTTGATTCTCAGTTTTCCAATTCTCTGTAGGCTGACTGTAGGAGCCGAATGCATGACGCCGGTCTTCCCGTCTATATCTATCCTGAACCTGCCCTGATCTTCAACGTAAGTCACCAATATATGATGAAGACCAGCAGTATAAGGTTCTGAAGTTATTATATGGCTCACCACCGATCCGTTGGTTGTCAAGTATGCTCTAATGGCATTCTGTGTTTTAGAGTATCCAATTTCTGTTAAAATCAGAGTGGTATTATATAGCACAGTTATACTATTTATCTGTGCTGAATCACCAATAGCAAAGATGGGAGCTATTTTAGGTTCTAATTCTCTCGTTGTTACATGTCTTGTGAATCCGACTAATTCTGGAGAATTCCACCAAAAAGCGACAGTCCAATCATTGCCATAGCTATAAGAGTTACTGGCAGAATAAAATTTGTTCTCCTCAAACAATGCTCCGTTTCTAGTAACAATACTATTGGGTATAAGCTCGTATCTACTAAACTGAGTGTAAGTAGCAGATCCAGAAGATGGTGCAAAGTTATTAGTTCCTACAATGTCATTTAAAGTTCCATCCAATTCCCAAACTCCCTTGACTCCAACAGGGAATGTTGGAACTTTATCTTTTGGTAAAATCGAGATGCCTATTCGTGGAGGAGTTGAGCTTAGCGTAGGAACTGTTCGTACGCTTGTTTCTGACTCTGGTGTTGGTGTCAGTGTTGATGTTGATGTTGATG
>SDBT01015817.1_pt1 | contig 11980 bp, 11 predicted proteins | sample 2277101 | NCBI WGS metagenome assembly SDBT01 (sample SAMN10404973, study PRJNA504765) | marine sediment metagenome | isolation source: marine sediment core GS10_PC15, 103 cmbsf | place: Arctic Ocean: Southern Knipovich Ridge | collected 2010
GGTATGAAATCCCTTTCCCTTACCACTTCCAGCGTCAGCGCTCCCGTCGGACAGACAATCTCGCACAGTCCGCATCCCATGCACGCTTCCGGGTCGACCACCGCCGCGTCCAACTCGTCGCCGTTCGACAACGCCCCGAAGTAGCAGCGCTCGAGACAGTCCCCACAGGCGTTGCAAATCTCCGCGTCAATCCGGGCACAGAACCGGCTGGGGTCGCACATGTTCAACTTGCGGTCAATCAGCATGGGGAAGATCATGCAACAGTCGTCGCAGCAGTTGCATATGAAGTTCATCCCGCTGGAGCGGTTCATCGTGGTATGAATGAGCCCCGCCTCCTCCGACAATCGAAGTATTCGAAGCGCCTCGTCTTTGTCAATCTCGCGGCCCGTCCCCCTGTCAATGGCATACGAACCGGCCTTGCCCACCTGCAGGCAGACCTCGACAGGGCGGTCGCACTTCCTCGCCGTCAGGCGGCAGGTGCAATTTGTAACAGCGATAACATCGGAATCCTCGATTATCAGCCGAACGTCCTCGAAGGCGAGGATCTGCTGGCGGGAATCAAGCGACTCCATCACCGGAACGATACGGGTGACCGGCTTGGGAAGCATCTTGTCCACGTTCTCAGAGAAAGCGGGCCACTCCTCCTCCATGAACCTCTGCCAGAGGTCCAGGAACTCGCGAGGGGCGTCCGGCCACAGGATAGACGCGTCGTGGAACTGCATCAGGTCCCGGCACAAACGGTAGAGCGTCCCCCCGGGCTTCTCCTTCTTGAACACCACGCCCTTGTAGTAAAGGGTGGCAAGCATCTCTGTCAGTTCCCCCTCGCCAGCGTCCATCTCGCCCGCTAACTCCGGGACGGTCGCCGGTAGCGATAAGAGCAACTCGGCTTCATCGGGAGTAGCCAGCATCTCAAAGAGCCTTGGGATGTTGGGAGATTCCCCCATGAATATCTTCTGCGCCAATTGCTGATACATGTCCCCCGTGTCCAAAACAACCTCCTTCACTTGTGCCATTACCCTGGTGATAATGCCAGGCGAGCAGACCGCATTTGTTGTTTCTCAATCTCCAGGGACAATCCTCGTGCGTTGCACCGGCCTACCCTTCCTCCAGCATCGCCGCCGCGCCCAGGTACACCTGGCGGTCCCCCGAACTGAAACAACAGCAGGTCACCTTCTCCACCGAGGGTTCCCTCTCGAGGAAGTCGCGTATCTCGGCTACGGCGATCCGGGACGCCCGGGAGGTGGGAAAACAGTATGCACCTGTGCTTATAGACGGAAACGCTATCGTTTTCACCCCGTTTTGCACCGCAAGGGCCAGGCTGTTTCGATAGCAGCCCGCAAGCAACTCCTCCTCTCCCCCGCTCCCCCCGTGCCAGACCGGCCCGACCGTGTGTATGACGTACCCGGCCGGCAGGTTGTACCCCCCGGTAATCTTCGCCTCACCGACCTCACAACCACCAAGGGCACGGGTTTCGCAGAGGAGTTCCGGCCCGGCGGCCCTGTGTATCGCCCCGTCCACACCGCCGCCTCCCAGGAGGGTCTTGTTGGCGGCGTTGACTACGGCGTCAACCTCCAGCTTCGTTATGTCCCCTTCGATTATCTCCAACCGGCCCCCGAGGTAATCCATGGCAAGCCTCCTTGGAAAACGCCATTACTTCATAAGTCTAACAGAGTCGAATTGTCAGTCAGGGTGACTAGCCAAGTGTCGGTGCAGTAATCTACTGCCCCGTTCCATAAATACGCTGGCATTCGAACGCCGACGCATCCACTCCGGCTGCGTCCCGCTCCCTCGAAGTACTACAGGATTATGTCTCAGTCACGCGCCTTGCCGGAGCGGCGCATCGACGCTCTCGGTGCTTAAACGTATCTATCCAGCGGGGCACTAAGGCAACGGCAGGCACGGATTTGTGTTTATCTCTCTGGACATCCCCAACCGTCATCCCAGTCAAATGTTCCACTATCAGTTGGCACGCCTTGATGATAGGTGGTATATGTGACCACTCCATTCCGATCCACTGTTACCAGTGTCAGGTACTCGTAGTTCAAGACAGCGTTGGTGTTGTTCTGCCAGCGGCCGTCCAGCCATACCGCGTTGGTTATTATACCTATGGCCCCCTGTAGATTCTCCCAGTTGAACCGTTCCCGTCCCGGTACCGGAGTGATGATTTCTCCGTCCTGGTAAACACCTTTGTTCCCTAAACGAGCATGATTACCGGTCACCATGATCTGAGACCACTTCATCTTCGGTTGCACCACGCTCATGTACTCCGCGTCTATTGGAGCGGGCGCTGTCAACGAAACCGGAGGGAATGAGTCAAGATAGCGGTTATCGTCCTGTCCAATAAGCTTCAGCCAGACATGGCCCACCACCTGGCACCCCACTCTGTTGTTATACTCTGAGGTCGCCTTGCTGGCCTTTTCCCTGGATCCAAGGTACACCGGCACAACGATGCCCACCAGTATTCCGATAATTATTGCTGTTATCGCGAGCTCCATAACTGTGAAGCCACCCTGTGAGTGAAACGGCCCCCCAGTCCTCTCGCCTTTCTTGCAACTTCCTATCATCATCCAAACCACCACATAAATATACCTTCTTTAATATCAACGGCATTTGCTGCCACGAAGAACATCATTTTCAAGGGTTGTTTTTCCGTCACCCGTTTGCCACTCGAATCAACCATACGATGGATATCGGCCATCTAATGAACTGCGCGCCATTTCCCACCGGCAAGGCACGCGACTGATACGCCCTTTCGTAGTACGTCGAGGGAGCGAAACGCTCACCGGAGTGGATGCGGCGGCGTTCGAATGCTACTGTATTTATCCAGCGGGGTACTAAGTATGTACTCTCAACAGGTCAGGAAAACACGAGTTGCGGGAGGTCAATACGATGTCGGTACTGGCAATAACCGGCAGTTCCGGGTACATAGGGTCCAGGATAGGGCAGTTCCTCGAGGACGAAGATAAAATTTCCCGAGTGATCGGGGTTGACATCACGCCCCCCGCCCAGCGTTTCGGTAAGACCTGCTATCAACGAATGGACGTCCGTGACCCAGCGCTCCTGTCCCTTTTCCGCCGTGAGAACGTCGATAAGATCATCCACCTGGCGTTTGTGGTCAACCCGATGCGTGACACGAGGCTTATGCACGATATCAACATCAACGGCTTTACCAACGTACTGGCCGCGGCCATCGCCTGTGGCGCCCGCCACCTGGTTGTGGCCTCGTCGTCAACCGCTTTCGGCGCCTTCGAGGACAACCCCAAGTGGCTTGCGGAAGATGACGCGCCCCGGAGACAACCGAACTTCACTTACGCCTCCGACAAGTACGAGATGGAAACGCTTGCCGCCTCGTTCATGGCCGGGCACCCGGCGGTGAAGGTCGCGGTGGTCCGCCCTTGCATCGTCTACGGCCCTCACGTGGACAACTACCTCTCCCGTTTCATCATCCGCCTCCCTTTCATGCCTGCGGTGGGCGGCGCATGTCCCGAGATGCAGTTCGTCCACGAGGACGACGCCGCCGAGGTGTTTCTTCGGGTGTTGGAGAAGGAGGTCTCCGGGTACTTCCACGCCGCCGGGAACGGGACGTTGAACACCAGAGAGATAGCACGGATGGCGGGAAAACGCGTCATCGACTTTCCTCCCGGCCTCATCTACCCCTCCATAGACATGCTGTACCGGCTAAGGGTCTCCATCATCGAGTGCACCAGCGGAATGCTGGATTTCATCCGCTACCGCTGGACAATCAGCAACGACAAGACTCGGCGCATCCTGGGTCTTGGCAACTTCAGGTCCAGCCGTGACGTCCTCCGCCTCATGCTCGAAAGCCACGGCGTCAAACCAATCCAGCAATGACACAGTGGTGCCAGGAACCATTGTTGCAAAACGGAGTTAGTGGTACCGGGTGGGGTCGTCTATGCCCGCTTCAGTGAAACCGTTCCTCCTGAGAGTGCAACTATCGCACTCCCCGCATGCGGCCCCGCTCTCATCCGGGTCGTAGCAGCTACAGGTCAACCCAAAATCGACACCTAGTCCCGCGCCCAGCTTGATTATCTGTGCCTTGGACATCTCAACCAGAGGAGCTTTTATCTCGATAGGGTCACCTTCAACAGCGCACCTCGTGGCGACGTCGGCCATCTTCTGAAAGGCGTCTATGTACTCGGGCCTGCAGTCCGGGTACCCGGAGCAATCAACGGCGTTCACCCCTATAAACACACATCTCGCGCCAACTGACTCCGCCCAGGCGAGCGCCAGCGAGAGAAAGACGGTATTGCGCGCAGGAACGTACGTCGCGGGCGCCTCGGAACCCATCTCTTTAGCGCGGCGACCCTTGGGCACCTCTCCGTCACCGGTAAGCGACGAGCCCCCGATGCTACCCAGGCCTTCCAGCCGTAAAACCAGGTGCCTCGCGGCTCCCAGGGATCGGGCGACAGACCTTGCTGCGCTTATCTCCACCCGGTGCCTCTGAGCGTAATCAACCGTGAGGGCGTACACCTCAAAACCTTCCTGGAGGGCCTCCGCCATCACTGTCGCGGAGTCCACCCCACCACTCAGAAGGACCACCGCTTTGTCCGCCGAACGTTCATTCATCGCTCTGGAATTCCGATATCGGTTCTACTCTGACCTGTGGAGCCACCTGCTCGTACGCTTCCGGGGTAGTCAGTCCCGGTCCCTTGTTCAAGACTGTCGCCACCGAGTACGCCAGCCCCATGTGAAAGACCTCCTGAATCGGAAGGGACCTGGTGAGGCCTGTTATCATTCCGGCGACCATCGAGTCCCCCGCACCCACGGTGTCATTGTCGATGAACGGCACCGTCCCCTTGAGTACGATGTCGCGCGTAACCATTATCGCCCCGTCCCCTCCAAGGGATACGACCATTATCTCGATTCCGTGCGATAGCATTTCCCGACAAAACTCAACCAACTGCCGTCGGCCTTCCAACTTGCATCCGGCCAGCCCCTCCAACTCGACCCTGTTGGGCTTGATGAGCATCGGTGCCGCCTTTATCCCTTCCTTGAGCGGCCCCCCTGCGCTGTCCAGGATTACCATGGATCCCCTTGATTTGCCCTCCATCACAAGCCGATAGTATGCGTCGTCGTCCACGCCCCGCGGCAGCGACCCGGATAGGACTATCATCTCGGGAACCCCGCTGGTGTGCATTATGAGGTCGCTTATCCTGTCGATATCCTCGTTCTCCACCGGCGGCCCGACCGACCTGATTACAAGCTCCAGTCGGTCGCGATTGCCGAGTACGACAACGTTGGTACGGGTTTCAGCCTCGATCCTCACTATCTGAAGGATAAGTCCCTCCAGGTGAAGCAGGTCAAGAACCTCCAACCCGGTGAACCCGCCTATCAGGGCCAACGTCACCGAGTCCGTTCCCATCATCTTCAGCGCCCTGGATACGTTCACCCCTTTCCCGCCCGGGTTCTTCACCACCTCCAGGGCCTTGACCGACTCCTCGAACGTGATCTTATCCAGTACGTAGGTAATATCCAGCGTCGGGTTCAAGGTTACCGTGTAGATCATCTATCCTCTCCATTCGTTAGTAGCATCAATCGCCAAGGATTCGATCTCCCCTTTTGATGATATCATTTACAGTATCCCGTTCCATAAGTATGGTTACGTACCGAGAGCGTCGAAGCGCCGCTCCGGCAAGGCACTAGAAGACCTGTACAGCGAACAGGCATCCCACCAGGACCGCAGCCAGCAACGCAAGGAACAGTGCCGGGGCGATGACGCTGTAGCCCCTTCGACGGGCGTAGAGTCCCAGGGCGCTCGCTGGAAGGAAGAGGAAAAACCCGACGATCGTCACCACCAGCACCACCGGCAGGCGTGTCACCCCCTGCCTTCCCACACCGTACAGTGGATTGGCAACCAAGGGGATGAACGCCAGCCCGAAAGCGATCCCCCGAACCGCTGATTCCATCAGTATGTACTTTATCCTCTTCCCCCTGGAGTCGGTTGGGCTGAAAGCGGGTAGCAGGAAGTGGTGGAAGTACTCCTGCTCAAAGTACAGCTGCGCCGTGACTAGCGCGGCAAACGCGAAGAATCCCCACAGCGACACCGGCGCTTCCCCGTTCAGGTACAACAAATGGGCGGTTGGCGCGTAGAGAAGCATCAACACTGTGACCGTCACCACGCCAATTAGCATTGATCTTCCAGCCACCGCCGGCTTGAGGAATTTTCCCGGGCGATGCAGGCGGCCACCTTTGATTCTCTCAAATGCGAGCACCATTACCGCGGCCACAATGAGCAGTAACGTCCTGGACGCGGCCAAACTCGAGTACAGGTCCGCCCCCAGGAACGGCACAAGGGCCCTGATGCCTGTCGCCCTGGCGAATGGGAAGGTGAGGAGCGATATCAACCCAAACAGCGCAACAGATATTACCGCCACCGTTTTTATGGCACGAACGCCCCCCGAGTCGAAAGTTACTGTATCCACCGCCGGCCCACTTCCCTCAACCACGTAACGGACCAGGTATAACGCCCCCAGGCCGATAAGGAAAAAGCCGGTGAATACACATGCTCCGCCCGCGTACCTCCTCCGCGCCTCTATCCGCAACTCTCCTTCAAACGGCAGATCGAACGACTCGTGTACCCACCTGGCTAATGCGTTCCAGACCTCCGAGCTGTATACCTCCGACGAGTGGGTATCCCCGGTCACCTCCATGCGTCGCGCGGCGCCATCGTCGAAGGCGCCGTAGGTTCGCCCCACCTGGAAATCCCGCCGCCCTGTGGCTTTCTCCATCATCATCCGCGCCGTATCCACCGGCAACGCGCTATCGTGCTCTCCAACGACGAGTAGGTAGTTCGGAGGGCGGTCCACCGTTATGTCCGATATGATGTCCCTTTCGGCCAGGTCCTCGGCGCTGTTTATATCCCACTGCCTGGACCAGCCCAGGAACGGCCATAGCCTGCCCAGGAAGTCATCGATATCACCGAAGAGCAGTTCCGCCGCCTCCTCCCTTCCCGGCTGTCCCGCAATCGCCACCACCGTCTTTATCCCGTCCGCTTCCTGGTAAATCCCCGCGGTGGTGGAAGCTATCGCTCCCAGGGAATGTCCACCGACCGCGATACGCTCGGGATCCACGCCGGGGACTCCGCCCAGGTACTTAACCGCCGCCCAGACGTCCCTTCGCTCCGTCAAGCCCGCGTCGTTCGTCCCTCCGGTAGCCCCGTGGCCCCTGAGGTCTATAGCCAGCACTACAAACCCGGTGCGGGCAAGCGCCCCGCACTGCTCAATGTAATACTCCTTGGTCATCATCAGACCATGGCTGAACACCACTCCCGGGGCGGGTATCGATACCGGTTTATCGGGGGAAATAAGTACCCCGCTGACTTTCCTGGGAGGGAAATCGTACGGCGCGGTATCAAAACTGACAGTTTCCAGGGTTACACCGCTAAACGTCGTGCGGCACACCAGCACGATCCCCAGTGCCGCAACGCAGATACCCACGGCGGTAATCGCGGCGGCGGCCTTAAGAAGCCCCGCTCTCCGGACCGGTTTCTCCGGCGTCCTACTCCCCGACCCCCGCGACACGGTTCACCTCCAGGTCATAGATCGATGTCGCCACCGCGGCCAACGGCACCAAAGCCACCATGGCCTGCAGTAATCCGAACCTTGCATCGCCACCGGCGCCCTGCTTCACGTCGCCTCTATCTTCCGGATCCGGTGACTCCTCCATGGGCTCCTCTTTTCCCGCACCCCGGGCCAGTTCACTTCTCGCTATCGATAATAAGCTTGGACATCCTGTCGGAGTGGGCCATGATGAAGAAGTGAGGCCCGCAGCAGGTGGCAATCGGAAACATTGACGCGTCGCAGACAAACAGGCCGGGGTAGTTGAACACCTCGCCCTTGTGGTCGATTACCCCTTCCTTCGCGGTATCAGCCATCGCCGCCCCGCCGGTGGGGTGGACCGAACCGATCCCCCTCCACTTCCCGGTCTTCCTGATCCTCTCCACCTTCCTCGCCCGGCACCCCTCGCTGAGGGGCTTCACCACTGCGTCCGCCTCCATGACCACCATCTTTTGATCGATCGCCGCCTTCCGGTGACATTCCTGCGAACGGTATTCGATGTCGACAACATCCCCGGCCGGGCTGATGATTCCTATCGGCTCCTCTCTTGAAAGGCTCAGAAAAGCCATGATTCTATCGGAAAACCACCTCAGCGGAAACGGAGGCCACGCCAGCACCGAAGAGCGGCAGGCAAAGAAATGGTACTCGAACTCACGCTTGTCCGACTCTACCTCCATGTATCGGAACAGGCACGTCCCGTAGCCGTGCCCCAGGTGGTTGTGCCTGGCAAAACGGAGTCCGATGCGGTCCCCGTTGAATCCCCACTTCCTGCCAAGAGCGTCGCTGAGCAGAGGCAACCCATCCTGCGTGCTCTTCGATTTGAAAAGTATCCTGGCGGTGTTGAGGGCCCCGGCGCTGACGATCACCTTCGGCGCCCAGACCGATCCTGGGACGTTGTCCTTCAAATCCTGATACTCCACGGTGTACCCACCGTCCGCCTTCCGGATGAGGTCCACCTCGCAGAGGTCCTTTACCTCCCCACCGTTTGCCACCATGGACTGCAGGTAATTCACATCCATGCTGTTCTTGGCGCCAACGTTGCAGCCGGTCAGGCAATCGGCCCGGTACTGACAGCTATGCTGAAGGCGGCCGTACTCGTTGGTCCTTGTTTCCTGGTACTCCGGGCCTTCCCCATACCACATGCTGGTCTGTTGCGGTATCGCTCTTATTCCAGGGATCCTCTCACAGGCCGAATCGATCGTTTCCTGGTACCAGGTGCTCCTGGGAGCGACCCGGGGCCTAACAACGTCCGCCACAGCCTGGAAATGGGACTCCATCTCTTCGGGGGTGATCTCGGCCGGGTATTGGTCGTAAATGTCGGCAGGAGGCTTGTCGACAAAGCCACCGATTACAAGCGAGCCGCCACCTACCCCGCAGGGTATGATTATGGTATACCCGTCCACGAAGTAGAGCTCGAACAGCCCCGACTTCATGTTCAACGGTATGTACCTCTTGAAGAAAGGAAGACTTATACCCAGGCCCCGCAGCGAGCGTAGTAACTGCAGGTAGCCTTCAGGGAAAGGCAGTTTCCCCTGGGCGCCACCCCACCACGCCCCCCGCTCCAGCACACAAACCTTTGCACCCGCTTTTGCCAGGTTGCCCGCTGCCGGTGATCCGCCGCAACCACTCCCGACTACCACAACGTCATACGATTCCATCATACCCCCTCCCCATGGTAACTATCGCCTGGCGGCGTTGGCCCTCTCTATTACGTCATCTTGATGCCTTCAAGCCTGCTCCTGACTCCGCCCGGTTCTTGAGAAGGTACCCCCACGGGACAGCCCACAAATCCCCCGCGACCATGGCCGCGTACCCGATTATGAGGTAGGACGCGGATGAGAGTTCGAGCTCTCCTCTCTTCGCCATCAGGCCGACAACCGCCACAAACCACGTGACCTTGTAGACGAACTGCAGAAGCAGTATAGGGGACCACTTCACCGGGTCTTTGAGCCCCATCAGGGACAGCGTACCGAACGCGAAGTAGACGGAGCCGCTGATACCGAAGATCAGCCTGTCCTGCTCCTTCCAGTTAAAGAGGTTCCTGGTGAACTCCGGGAACAGGATGATAGAAACCCCCAGGGGGATTGCCGAGAGCACGGTGAACCAGTACTGGAAGCGCATACCTTTCATCTTGAACTCACTAATCGCGCACTCTTCCATAAAGCACCTCCATAGTATCGGTTCCCGAGCCAGCCCCCAGCCCCTTGAATATACATCAGTTTCGTCGATTTGATAAAGCGAGATACGATCAAACTCGAGAACTCCACAGGCGGTTGTATGCTGCCGATCAAACCGGTTATGCTGGACCGTGAGTGAAAGAAGCCGTCAGGCTTAAGAGTCCCAAGGAGGGGATAACGCCGATATCTGCTCGTTTGGGACGGATGGGGGTTCAAGTGTACGCTGCACTGACTGAGGCTTCACTGGAGGCGTTGAAAAACCTGAGAAGCACCGCCAACTTCCAGTGGTACCTCATACCGCTACTGGCTTTCGTGATATACGTTTACATGGTTGACGTCGAGAGGAAGCGATGGAACGTTGTCCTGGCGGGAATCGCGTTCTTCGGCATCGAGTTCTTTTGGGAGATGTTAAACGCCCTAGTCCTGCACTGGTCCGGGCGTTCCGCGATATGGACCACGCCGGGGGATACCGCGTTTCTCATCCTCGTCGGCCTCACCATAGAGATAAGCATTATGTTCGCGGTCGCCGGGGTCATCATCACCAGGGTACTCCCCGAAGACAGGAAACAGAAAGTGTTGGGAATACCTAACCGTCTGTTCTACGCTGTGGCCTTCGGTCTGGGGTGCGTGTTCGCCGAGATCATACTGAACCAGTGGGGAGTCCTGGTGTGGGAGTACGCCTGGTGGAACTGGCCGAACATCTGGCTCATCATCGTCGGCTACTGCTTCGGGTTCGGCCTGTGCGTGCTTTTCTTCGACATCAAGTCGATGAAGGTCAAGGGAGCGCTCATCGGCGGAATATACGCGTTGAATATCATCTGCTTTATCGTTTTCGCGAGTCTGCTCGGTTGGATTTGAACAGGAGGCCATGATGTCGGAAGTCTATTTCGTACCGGTGGGTACCTCAGGTGGTAAGGGGCTACTGGAAAAAACAGGGAGGCTTTTCGACAAAGCGGGTTTCAATGATGTTGTGGGCGAACACGACCTCGTGGCGGTTAAACTTCACTTCGGTGAGTTGGGGTGCTCATCGTTCATCCCTGGTTTCTACATTCGCGAGATAGTCAAGGCGATAGCCGGCTGTAAGGCCAGGCCGTTTCTCACCGACAGTTGTGTGCTTTACCTGGGAAAAAGGAGGAACGCGTACGACCATACTATCACCGCCCATACCAATGGTTTCTCCCTGTCCACCACCGGGGCGCCGGTGATCATAGCCGACGGGCTCCTGGGGGCCTACGTGGAGCCGTTCGACGTCTCCGGCAAGTACTTCGACACCGTTGACATAGCAGGGGCGATTGCAGATGCCGACTCCCTGGTGGTGGTTTCCCACGTTACCGGTCACGGCCTTACCGGGTTCGCCGGGGCATTCAAGAACCTGGGCATGGGAGCCGTGGGAAGGAGCGTCAAGCTGTCCATACACGAGCTTGTACGGCCACAGGTGGACAGGGACACCTGTGATGCATGCGCCGTTTGCTTGAAGCACTGCCCGGTTGACGCTATGTCGATAGACACTGAGGACGGCTTCGCCGTCATAGACCTCGAGCTTTGTATCGGGTGCGGGGAGTGCATGACGATCTGCCCACGGGAGGCGATCGGGATAGAGTGGCAGGGTGACAGCGAACGCGCCCAGGAAAAGCTCGCGGAGGCCGCCTCTGCTGTCATAAGGCATAAGGAAAACATCGCCTACTTCAACTACATGCTAAACGTTACCCCGTCCTGTGATTGCTGGCAGCATACAGCGGCCCCCATGGTCTCGGACATCGGCCTCCTTGCCTCCAGAGACCCGGTAGCCATCGACCAGGCTTCAATCGACTTGGTCAAAGACGCCCCTTGCGGGTACAACCACAAGTACTCCGACGTCAACAGACGATTCAGACCTATTGGCGGCGGCCCTTTTAGTTCCACTCTCAGGTACGCCGAGGAGCTCGGCCTCGGAACCCGCGACTATGAACTGATATCCGTCTGATCCAAGTACCTCATTTTGCACCGGTGGTGCCTGGCACCGGTGCGTCATTTCGCACCGGTGCGTCACGGCTGGATGCTAGCCCTGGTACTTGAAGGAAACCTTGACCCGCGCACGGTAGGCGGTGACTTTGCCACCCTCGATCTTCATGTCTGCCTCGGTTACCTCAGCGATGCGAAGGTCCTTCAGGGATTCGCCCGCCTTCTCCACGGCGTTCTTCGCCGCTTCTTCCCAGGAGTTGGGGCTCGACCCCACCAGTTCGATGA
>SDBT01015818.1_pt1 | contig 11979 bp, 11 predicted proteins | sample 2277101 | NCBI WGS metagenome assembly SDBT01 (sample SAMN10404973, study PRJNA504765) | marine sediment metagenome | isolation source: marine sediment core GS10_PC15, 103 cmbsf | place: Arctic Ocean: Southern Knipovich Ridge | collected 2010
TCAAAACGACATCTGAGCTCTGATCCCGCACACGATGGCGGTGTCACGATCGCTCACGCCGCCAGGGTCGACGATCACCTGGAGATCGGGCGTGATATGTAGCCAGGGCGCGATTTCAATGTTGTAGAATAGCTCGACTCCCTGTGTGTTGTTGACGCCGAACTCCTCGAGCAGAATTCCGTCGCTGAATTCAGTGTAAAAGTATCCAATGCCGAACCGGTCCTGGTCGCGCCCCGGCAGGACGCCCTTGCCGCCGAGTCCGATGCTGTAGAATGAATCGACTGGGTTGGCCTTGCCGTCGGAAATGCCGAAGCGCCCGAACACACCCACGCCCTGGGTCGGATCCTCTTGTTCCTGGTAGATATACTGATCGAAGTTGTAGAGAAAAGCCCACGAACGGGACTCGAACTCAATATTGCGCGCCAGCCGCCGGATGCGACCGGGTAATCCCCTTGGCACATCGAGGCCGCTGCGCGGATCATAATCCAGCGCCAGGTACTGCTTGTCGCTGTAGACAAAACCGAACAACTGATGCCCTTGCAGGTCGAACGGATCCCAGGCGAAGCGCGCCTCGGTCGCGTACACGGTGCCCCTTTCGAAGACGGTATCGAACCCGGACCTGCTCGGCACACCCTCGCTGTCGAATACGGTAAACGACCAATGGAACCAGTCGTCGAACACCATGAATCCCGCACCCAGAGTTGAATAGGGAGTGGTCGCTGCTGCAATCGGGTTCCACCTCAGCGAGCTGTGCAGGAAGTTGTTGTTGCTCCCGACCCAGGCGAATTCGTTCTCGTCGGCGGCGGTCGTGTCCAACTTGCCCGCGACGACCACCAGGTGCTCTGACAGCGCCTGAGTGTAGGTAACGTGGGACAGCATGAATTCTGGATCGCCTGGAAAGGGATACAGCTCGTCATCGTTGACTAATGAGCCGACCTTTGCATTCAAGAAGTCTCCGAATTGCGTTTCCGCGTGCAGCTCAAGCAGGCCGCCCGGCCACAGCTGCATCCGGGCTGTATCGAATCGGAATCGAAGATCCGCGGATCCTGAGTAACGGAACGCGCCATTCGTGTCGCGGCCTCCGCGGGGGTTGCCCTGAATCGTCTGTTCAAGATCGAGACTGAAGAAGAAGCCCTTGTCGGCCAGTTCCGTGCGCGCTCCGCCCCAGTCGCCCGTAAGGTACGAACGCTTCCAAAAATCGCCCGAGTAATCCGGAAGGTCCGGAATCAGCGATTGCATGGAGGTCGGCTGGCTGGTCGGCGCCGGCTGAGTTGATGCCGCCGCTGCGACCTCCGTAGCTTTCGGCCGGTCGGCGGCTTGATCCTGGGCATGAAGCGCTTGCGCGAGCTGAAACACCAGGAACAAAGCGGCGGAGTATCGAATTCGCATCAGCGATTGTCTCCGCGTCCTCAACCTATCGAGATCCGCCTTTGACGCGTCCATGTGTCGATCGCACGCCGCCCGTCCAAGCCACGGCCGCGCTCGGAAACTCCCTTCGACATGTGAAGGAAGCTCAATCTGGTCAGCGTGAGCCGGACACTGTGTGTGCCGGTAACGTCTGCACAGCAAGAGAAGCCGAACATTCTCGTCGTTTGGGGCGCTGACATCGAGGCCATTAGATGTATATGTCTTACTCACGAGAGTCAATCGCCAGGGCGAAACCGAGGGGCCGCCCGGTCCACCCAAGCCACGATGCGACTGTGCAAGCCGGCCTTCGCGGCTTCCCAGCGATCGAGGTGTTTATTGGATTCGCTCAGTTCGGCGTGGCTTCGTGGACCCACGTAGGCCACGACCAGTTCTCCGGACACTGAATCGAGCCCCTCGGTTTCGATGTTGGCGGCGCCCTCGACATAGTCCTGCTGGTAGGGCGGAAATTTGGGTGGTGGGCCGACCGGACGCGTGAACAGCAAGTTGGCGACTTGAAAGCGGCAGCGGAGCACATTGGGGCCCGGCTCGGTCGTGATTTCCAGATGCCTTCCGATGGCGGTGCTCAGCTCATCCGTACACCACTTGCGAAACGCTTCGATACGTTGTGGGTCCGCGCGACGTTCATCTCGTGGTCTCATGAAATGAACCTCAACCGGCTCGAGGAGAACGGCCGTGTACTTCGTTGGGTCCATATTCGGGTTCCAGTACAGGAGCCCGTCCTCGATCGTCGGGTGCGGTTCCAGCATCGCATATTCCTGGAGGAAACCGGTGAATCGCCGTTGTTCCGCGGCACAACCGACCAGGGGCAGCGAAATCCCACACAGGCAGACGTAGAGAATTGTGTTCCGCATTGTCGCGCCTCTACGTTGCTTGCCGCTCTGGTTCGGGACTTGCAATCCGCCGGCGACCGCAATTGCCGACGCCGATCCACCGCGACGCCCAATCCAAAGCGATTCAAGACATCACGGTCCGAGAATCGAGCAACTGTCAAAACCTGACAGTTCTTGTGAAGATTCTATAAACGCGACACTGCTTCGTCTCACTCCCTTCATGAAGAACTTGCAGGCAACCGGCGTGCCCCAGCTCGATGCCTGGGAGGCCATTCGCGAGCAACTCGACGCGCCCGACTTCCAGGACGAGGTTGACCGGGCACCCGGTGATCCGCAGACCCTCAGCGACAACTGAATCCGTGCCCCGCCGGCGTCGACGCGAGCCGCGCGACCGGGATCGTTAAGCCTGTCTCGCTTGCGGCACTTCCGTCGCTGTGCAAAATAACGGAAAACCGTCAAGCCAAGCCGCCAATTGCAGGCTCCAAAGTAACGCGGGGCCATTGGTGGCTCACTGGAGAGCGTTCTCACGCGAAAGATCCGTCGTCAACTACGGAGGAATTCCAATGGACGGCAGGCTGTTCGGCTCAAGAGCAACCATTCGCGCCTCGATCCCGGGGCTTGCACTTTGCGCCATGACGGCGTTTGCCCTGTGCGCTGTCGGCTGCAACGGTCCCCAACGCCAGAACGGCGTGGTTCAGTCGGTGCCCGAATCGGCGAGGGACGATTTGCGGATGGAAATGCAGCAATTCCTGGACTTCACCCAGGCGAACGTGGATCGGGCTGCGATGGAGATCGGGCGCAAGTCCATATCCAAGGACCATCGGCGGGCCGCGGTGCTCTGGCGGACAACCGTGGTGGCCCGAGCCGATTCCGTCGCAAGGAATGAGGATGCCCGGGAGGGCCTCCTCGACGTCTGGGCATTCTGTCAGCGAACGGTCAACTACTTCGAATCGGGCGACGGACGGTCCATTTTCGGAGAACACCAACCAATCGCACTGGCCTCGGCGAAGCAAGTCCTGGCCGCCGCCGAGCACCTCGCCGTGAGATTCGTGCCCGAAGATCTCTATCCCAAGGCGAAAGAGCAGGTGATCGCATTCGCGCTGGAGAACCCCCTCACGGGCAGCTTTTCCCAGCAATTGAACGAGCAGCTGAGCGATAACGCCGCGTCCGAGAGCATTGTCGAGAGAATCGTCGGCATCCCGTTCGCGCCACTCACTGCGCTCAAAGGCGTCGGCCAGGCGCCGGGATCGGTCCGCGATGTGGGACATGCGGTGGACCGATTCACCGAAGCTGTCACGAGCCTACCGGGAGATGCCCGCTGGGAACTGCAGCTCTTGGCGATGAACCTGGAGGAGTTGCCGAGCATCGTCGAGTCCGTGGCCAGCATGAAGCGAATCTCGCAGGGAGTGTCGCAGGGCATGCAGGCCCTCGATGACCTGCCTCGAAAGCTTCGCGAGGAATCGGAGGTGCTTCTCGCACGGGCGGATGACTCGCAACTGGAGATTCGAACGACGCTGGGCGAAACACAACGGACCATCGAGAAGTTCCGTGAGATGACGTCGGAAGCGGATCGCACGATCGCGAGCGTGCAGGACGCATCCGTGGCCCTCGAGAACGCAGCGAATGCGATTACGGTTACTGCCAAGGAGGTGCTGAAGTTCATTCCAGCATCCAAGAAGGATGAGACGGGTCAGTTAATCGGCGGCCCCCCCAAAAAAACCGAGAGCTCCGGCCCGGTTGATCGACCCGCGTCACCCGAGTCGGCCGGTCTTGAATCGGGTCAAGATAAGGCGGCGCAGGATGCGAAACCGGCCAAGGATACGTCTTTCAGCTTCCAGGCCATCACCGAGAGTGCTGAAGCGCTGGGCGACACGGTTGGCGGACTTCAGCAACTGGTGGTCGATCTGCGCGGCATCCTGGATTCCGACGTCGTCCCCGAAAAAGTAAACGCGCTGGACATTCAACTCGGGCGATCGTTCGACGCCATCAGCCTGAGGATCGAGGGCGTCGTCGATCACGTCGCGGTGAGAGCTGGACAACTGATGGTCCTGTTGTTCGGGTTCCTCATAGTCTATGGCTGGCTCAGATTGAAAGTCAGGCCCGCGCGCGGGTAGATTCGGGCCGGATGAGGATGCTCGGTGACGTTGCTGAACAGACTGTCCCTGCGGTTTATTCCGTCCTCGTTGCTTCAATAATGGTCCGATGCCTCGGGATATGAACGCCGGTTGAAAAGTGCATGTTCTGGATCGACGGGCGCGACGTGGTCATGCGGTCGGTTACAGTCGCCTGGGTCAGTCCGGCTGCCAACGCGCCATCGAGATCGGCTTTGACGAAGCGCTCCTCCTTTGAATCGTACGATTCCACAAGGAAGCGCTCCGGCAGGTCGACGACACTAACGTTCTTGAGGTGCTTCCCCAGCAAGTATACATAAGCCAGCGCCAGCCGGCGCGAGTCTCTGGTGCTTCCGTCTTCGGCCAGTTCGGTATCGAAGTGGATCAACACGCTTCTGCCCCCATGCTACGTGACGCTTCGACAATTTCATCGATGCGCCGAATGTGTGACCAGATCCCGGCGAGCGCGATCGCGGAGTATCCAAGCTGCCATGCGGCGGCAGCCTTAAACTCGCCTTCGACGAGCACGACATCCTTCGCGTCCGGCCGCGAGAGCACGTAAAGCGGCATGGCTGATCCGGGCACTGAGCGCTTGTGTAGTCGAAACAAACAGGCTCCGGCTGAATCGCGCGTGACTATGTAAGGGATGACAATCGTCGACGGCAGCGCGTCCAGCTCCCAGTCCAGTCCGAGCTGTTCGAGGTGCCTCTGGTTCTGAATCGAGCCAAATTGACAGAACCGGACGGTATCGTCGGCGAGTCCGCGACGTTCACGCAGTTCCCGGCGGTCACTTTCAGTGAGTGGAAAGTCATCGGGATTGATGCGTCGAATCGGCTCGACCGATTCCGGCGACCGCGCCTTGCGCGGCCCATCACTTTCTGCTAACATTATGAGAACCTTCCTTGCCGCGGCCGCCGTCGTTTAGACGCGGTCGCGGCCTTCGTTTGGACCGGCGCCTCAATTGCAGCCGGACGTCGCCTCGCGACTCATCTCGCGACTCGATTCTGAGGCGAAACTCGGGTCACTCGGCTCGAGCCCGTTCTCCTTCTCCACGCGCATGATGTCCTGCAGCGCGAAGCGGACCAGGCCGTTGCGCCCGTCACCCACGTAGACGCGGCGCACCCTAAACCGCTTCGCGGCGCGCCGAATGCTGGAGATCGAGCAGTCCCACCTAGCCGCCCAGGTCTGGGCGCAAATAAACTTGTTTTGGCGCGTCACTTGGGCCATCATGCATCCTCGCGAATGTCCCTGGTTAACGGTGAGGGGAATACCGGGCGAGAAAAATGACGTCGCCAATACACCTGACGAGTCGGCCTTTCTCCTGGCCGTGGCCACGGCGCATGTCCAGGGATGCGCTTCCGCCCGTTCGGGGTGGTGAGATTCAGCTGCGCCCCGGGCGGCGCATCTTCCTTGTGAAGGAAGACGAGCACTTCGACAACATCGCCTGGGGTGGCCTGGTATTATCGTTTGCCGACGGCTTGGCGGAAGCCGATTTGGCGGCCCCCATGGTCGCGATGCCAAAATGGAACACGCGGCTCGATGAGTCGACGGGGCTCTTGCTCACACGCCTCGGCGAGCGCGTACGGCAATGGTGGCAGCGCGGCCCTCGCGGGCGGCGACCGAAGGACCCGATGCGCTGGCTGGGGGATCTGTTTACGCATCCCTCTCGGCCGCCGCTCCATGCATCCCGCGAGGAGCTGGCATGCGCGGTGGCTTACGCTACCCATCACGCGCTGGCGAGTTGTTATCGCTACGCCGTCCGCGAACTTGTTCAGCGTGCCCGCCCACCCCTGAACGACTTTGAACAAGATCTCTTCCGCTTCTACCACTGGCACACGGGGTTGCTGGGCATACCGATTAATACGCTTCGGTGTGACTACCGCGAACTCATTTCGGAAACTGTCAACGACCTACTGCGCCGGCGAATCAACGGCGGCGAGGCAAGAAGTCGTATTTGGCAGATCCTGGCCCAGCACGGGCTGCTCAAAGACGAGAGCTTGGAGCATGACCGTGCGCGTTACCGGCGCCGTCGCGATCACGAGCGCGCACAAGAGCAGCAGAGCCGCCTGCGCAATCTGTCACGCCGCCGCCCCAACCCGCGGTGAGAGAGCTGACCGCCGCGCTCATGAGGCATGACGATTCGAATCCGCGCACAGTCTCAGCGGCAAGTTCTGCCCAGACCTGTCATCGAACTCAACCACGTCCGCCATCCGCTCCGGAACCAAAACGGCGTAGTGGCGGCGACAGATCTCCGGCGAGTTGCCCAGCATTTCGCTGACCTGGTACAAGGACACGCCGCGCTGCGCCAACTGGCTTCCGAATGTGTGTCGATAATCCAAACACGCCCAACGCAGACTGGCCGCGGCGTTTATGCGGCGCAACCTTGCACTGAAGTTATCCGGATCCCAGTGACGCCCCTTCGGCGACGTGAAGTACCACGGGGCGCTGCGGGATGGTCTGTAATCCGTCAGGATGGCGGCCAGACTCCGGCTGATCGGCACCGCCCGGTTGCGCTTGGTCTTCGGCTACCAGAACACGCCGTCAACCGTTTTGGCCCGCACACGGATCATCCCGGCGTCGAGGTCCACGTCCTCGTGCGTCAGCCACAGCGCCTCCTCGCGCCGGAGCCCGGCGAAAATGTACACGGCGACCATGGTCCGGATGACCGGGTACAGCTTGAGCACATCGAGCTGCTGGCGAATCTCAGCGAGCGTCAGGAAGCGAATCGTGCCCGCCTTTTCGCGAAACCGCTCGACCGCGGAGACCGGGTTCACGTCGCCGGGGAAACACACGCCGCGCTGGCTAATGCACCACTGGCAGAAACGATGGATAACTTCCCGCGAGCGATTGCCGGTCTTCGGCGAGAGCTTCCGCACCCGCACGCGCGTGGTGAGCGCCCGGCTGACGTCGGTGGTCGTCAGCCCCTCAACGAACGCCGGCCGCAGGTGCTCGCGGCCCGGCCGCAGCTCGCTCAGCTTCATCGTGTCCAGCCGTCGCCGGTGCTCCTCCGCGCTGATCGGCTTACGCGCGTTGACCTGCATCGCCGGGCAGGCGGGGCCGAACAGCTGGCGCAGGTAGTAGATGTCCGTTTGGGCGGACTTGCGGGTCTTGGTCGTTCGCGAGTAGTCGCAGAATTCCTCCAGCGCTGCTGCCAGCGGCGTCCGGGTGCACGCGGCGGCGACCGCGAAGCTGCCGTCCTTGATGCTCGATTCGAGGCGGCGGGCGCGCTCGCGGGCGAGTTGTCGGTTGGGAGTGTCGAGTGACTTGCGGACGACTTTGCCCTGGTGGTGGCACTTGGTCCACCAGATCCGACCGCGTTTGTACAGGGCTGCCATAGGATTCTCCTCGCGTTCCACTTGGTAGGGGAAATCCGGGAGAGACCCCGCGGCAGATAGGGCACAAAACCGGGCACAATGTCGGCTTCGAGCGCAATCAAAAGGGGGTCACGATTTCTCGCAACCCCTTGCCAGCTAGGAATTAGCGGGAGCAGGACTCGAACCTGCGACCTCCGGGTTATGAGGAGGTTTTGGTCTCGTCCGTAATCTCACGTCAACACTGTAGTTACGGAAACACCATACACTTAGCTACCACGATGTCAAGCACCATGGTCGCCATGAACGACATGGTCTTCAACAAATCGTGGCAGAATCGTGGCAGTTTCGAACATCAATTCGGACGCCTCGGGCGACATCGTCACCGCGTGATCCTGCGAATCTTGTGCCGCGCTCACCACAGCATGTCGCAGTAGTCTTTTCGTTGGCGCGTTTGACATGTTGCGAGTCATGGTCAAGGACGTCACGCCGAATCCAGTTCCCGCCGCCCGACCACGCGATGATCCTTGCGCCAGCGGTGCGCGTCCTGTATGTTGGGGGCCATCCCCAGAGATCTTCTAGGAAGCGGTGGATTGACCGGGCCGAGCGTATCGCCCGGTTCTGCGCCGAGACGGCCGCCCTCCGCGCCCGCGTTCACCACCTCAACGGGATTGACGATGACCGAGGCGATCCAAACACATCTCAAGGACGACCCCGCCTTGTATCGGCGATGGGCGATGGTGCGGGCGAAGCTGGAAGCAGCCAAGGAGCACCTCGAACTCGCCGGGAGCGTGCTGGAACGACGTAGGCCCGGCAGGCGGAGCGTGTGGGTCGTCAGGTACCGGGATCGCGAGAACGGGAAGCGGCGGTGCCGTAGCATCTACCTCGGCGAGGAGACTATCGCGGAACATGCCCGAGCACTGATCCAGCGGTGGCGCCGGGACAAAGACGCAGTTGGAGTGAAGCGGCACCAGGACACCATGCGGCACCTCGACATCTCCGCGGAGGCGCTGGGGTTCTCGGAGCGTGCCCGCAAGCGGCTTCGAGCGGCGGCTGAGAAAGCCGTCGACGACCCCCTTTCGATGGCTCGAATCGTATTCGGGCACCCAGATCCGGCTGTCCAATTTGGACACCGGGCGGGGCGTCCCAGCAAGTCCGGGCTGTGGTAGGCCGACGGTACTGCCGGTGAGGCGCAGGCTCAGCAGGATTCCCAGAAAAAGCTGCCTCGCACGTGCGATCGGGACTGCCTTTGGAAAGGTAATCGCGATTCCCCAGGTCGACGGCCTGCATCACTGATATACGCGGGCCGCCTGAGACATCAGCTGCTTCAACTCTTCACCGACCCACAACCTATGCGATTGAGCGGCGTCATCGCGCGTTCGAACGGGCAGTCACCCTGTTCTAACGCGTGTCGCCGTGAATCTTTGCGCCTCCCACTCACCCCGATAGCGCGACAAATCCCTGATCTCACGTCCGTTTCGCGCATTGGCGACGAGATTCCGAGCGGTTTAAATAAGCGCCCTGCGGCTTCTGCGCATATGTTCTCATGGAGCAAGGCTGAGGTGACAGACGTGACTCAGGAACGGGATGAATGGCTTATGTCGCAGGTCGCCCTCGGGCAACACGAAGCCTTGGAAGTTCTCGTGCGACGCTATGCGAACCCGCTCCTGACGTTCATCCGCCGAATGATCGGCGACTATCACCGCAGCGAAGATCTGTTCCAGGACGTGTTCGTCGCCGTTTGGCGGAAACGCAAGCAGTATGAGATGCCGCGCCCGTTCAAGTCGTGGTTGTATGCCATCGCCGTGAACGCCTGCCGCGCGGAGTTTCGACGCCGACGCGTCGCTGTTGTCCCCGCCCGTGACGAGGATTCGACGGCAGCGGTGACCATAGACGATCCCCCCGGTGACGTTGCGGTCACAACCGAGCACGCGACGTTTGTGCTCGCGGCCGTGAACACGCTTCCGCCGAAGCAGCGAGCCGTCGTCGCGCTCCGCACGTGGTCCGGTCTCTCTTACGGTGAGATCGCCCAGGCGCTGGGACGCAGCGAAGGAACCGTCCGGGCCCACATGCACCATGCGCTTTGCGCGCTCCGTGAGTACCTGGAGCCGCGCCTGCGCTAACGAGCCGCCCGGGCATGGAGCCATAGCCATGAAACACAAAGGCCACATTATCGACTTCGTCGACGACTACTTGCACGGTGTGCTTTCCCCTGACAATGCGGCGTATGTCGAGCGGCACGCGGGAGACTGCCGCATCTGCCAGGTGGCCCTGGAGGAGGCGCGCGAACGAGCCGAAGCGCTGCAGGCAGTTCCCACAGCAGAAGCATCCGAGGACCTTGTGCAGAACACGATGCAGCGCGTGCGAACGACGGACCGACGGGACCGGCGCTTTCACAGGACAGTCCTGTACACGTGGTCGCTCGCAACGGCGGCTTCGATTGCGATCATCGGCGGATTCCACCTCTACTACCTGAATCTCAGCGCTACGTCGTATGACCTGCAGGTATACGGACAGAACACGCTCCTTGCTGACACGACCGGCTCGCTGCGGGTGCGTCTGTTCGATCGTGACGCTGAGCGTGCGCTGCCCAATGTCCCCGTCGACATCGAGCTGCGCAACCGCGCGAGTGGGCAGGTGTTCCGCCTGGCGAGCTTCACGACGGACGAAAGCGGCTCGGGCAGTCCCCGCTTTCAACTCCCCGACGCGCCCGACGGAGAGTACGAACTGCGCGTGCGGGCCCAAACGCCTGGTCGCGACGAAGTGCTGACGCGAGCAATCGAGCTGGCGCGGTCCTGGAAACTGATGCTCAGCACGGACAAGCCGGTCTATCAGCCGGGGCAGGTCATCCGGGTGCGTTCACTCGCTCTTCGCCGACCGGACCTGCATCCGGTTGCCGGCGAAGAAGTCGTGTTCACGGTGACGGACCCCAAGGGCAACGTCATCTTCAAGCAGCGCGATGCGTCGAGTGCTTACGGGATCTCTTCGGCCGACTGCGCGCTCGCAGCAGAGATCCTGCAAGGAACGTACACGATTGGCTGTCAGATCGGCGACACCGAAAGCCGGGTCGCTGTCGAGGTCAAGAAGTACGTACTCCCGAAGTTCCGCATCGACGTGGAGCTTGATCGCTCGTTCTACCAGCCCGGTGAGACGGTTCGGGGCACGTTGCAGGCCGACTACTTCTTCGGCAAGCCGGTCAGTGACGGCGAAGTCCGAATCGCGGTCCTGACTACCGATGTTTCCCCCACCGAGCTTACGCGGCTCACAGCACGCACCGACGAGGACGGTGCGGCGGAGTTTGCCTATCGCCTGCCGGAATCGTTGATCGGCCGCGAGCAGGACGCCGGCGATGCCCGGGTGACGTTCGAGGTCACAGTCCGCGATTCAGCGGGCCAGGAGCAGAGCCGTTCAATCTCGCGAGTGGTCACCGCCAACCCCATCCGACTCGAAGTCATCCCGGAAGCGGGCCGGCTGGTGCGCGGCGTTGCGAACACCGTCTACGTTTTCGCCACGTATGCCGACGGACGCCCCGCCGAGGTGCGTCTGGCCATCACCGGTCTGGACCATGAGGTGTCGACCAGCGCGCTGGGCGCAGCGTCATTTGAGCTGACCCCGGACGTTGACGAGGTCGGGCTGACTCTGCGCGCCACGGATAACCAAGGGCGAATCGGGCGACGCCATGTCGCGCTTGATGTCGGCCGCGCCGGTCGCGATTTCCTGGTCCGTACCGACCGGGCTGTCTACCGCGGCGGCGATACCCTGCAGCTGGTGGCACTCGGCGGGGGCGTGGAGCCGGTCTTCGTCGACTTCATCAAGGATGGTCAGACCATCCTCACCGAGACCGTCACGATGACGAACGGTCGCGGCCAGCGTGAGTTTGACCTGCCGCCGGAACTGTTCGGGACAATCGAGATCGTGGCGTATCGCTTCGGCGATGCCGGGCTACCCGTGCGCAAGCAGCGTGTGATCTACGTCGAACAGGCCCGGGAGCTGCGCATCACCGCCGAGCTGGACCGCAGTGAATACCGTCCCGGGGAGCGTGCTCGACTCGTATTGCACTTGACTGACAACGCGGGTCAGCCGACCCCCGGGGCGGTCAGTCTCGCGGCTGTTGATGAGGCCGTCTTTGCCGTGCTCGACCAAGCCCCCGGCATGGAGCAAACGTTCTTCAATCTCGAGCAGGAGCTACTGCAGCCAATTTACGCCATCTACAACTGGACGCCCGACCTTGACACCAGTGCCTTCGATCCCGCGGATCGCAACGCCTTCGAACAGGCGCTGTTCTCACGCACTGCGGGT